>Ga0209653_1002883_pt1 | contig 12108 bp, 8 predicted proteins | sample SaaInl6LU_22_DNA_FD_184644 | JGI IMG/M metagenome (GOLD analysis project Ga0209653, IMG submission 184644) | Marine microbial communities from expanding oxygen minimum zones in the Saanich Inlet - ESP_116LU_22_DNA (SPAdes) (version 2) | ecosystem: Environmental > Aquatic > Marine > Intertidal... | reverse complement strand
CAGTTTGCCATCGTCGTCGCCTTCTTTGGCGCAGATGTAAACGTCAATGTGATTGGCGCCAGCGCCACTTACACGAATAAGAATGTCACCATTCTCCGCGCTGGAATCCAGATCTGTGCAATCTGTAATGCCGTCAGTAACGGCGGTCGAGTTATCGGCGACCGCGCGAATGGCATCCGCTCCGGTGCGGGTTGTGCTGTATGCGTTCTTGAAGCTCTCAAATGGATTGCCAGCAGTCGCCAAGGCGCCAAAGCAACCGGTAGAGGCAACGGCGTCAGCGGCTGTTGTCGTGCTGGTCAAAGTCGCGGCTTTACAAGCAACTGGATCTGTGTCGATGCCAGCGGCGCGAACCGTTTTGGTGTTGATCAACCACTGGTGCACGGCTTTCGCGTTTGCATCGGTAACTGATTTCTTCGTGCTGTCGATATAGCCTTGGTAACCAACGACGCCAACCGCCGCAAGCACACCAATAATGGCAACAACAACTAGTAGTTCGATAAGGCTAAAGCCTTTTTCGCTTTTTGCGCGAATACTCATGGGAACTCTCCTCTTTATATAATCGCGCATTTGCGCGGCCCAACTCGGGGAATTTAGCAGGAAAAGCCTCTCCCTTGCAATAGTTAACTGAAGTTCCTAATGTGTTATGACCTTTAAACATCTAGCATTATGAGCAGGTTAAGGATTAGGCGATATGGCATTTCAATTTAAACGCGATAAAAATGATAATATATCACTTATAATTGCAGGGGATATTGACCTCGAGGTAACCCCCGACATTAAGACGCAATTGGCTGGCCAGCTCGACGGCGCGCGCGGCTTGACCATTGATGCCGCCAATGTGAGTTATCTCGACAGTTCGGGTGTCTCTATTTTAATCATTGCCATGCAGAGCTGCAAACAGCGGGGCATTGCGCTGAATATCGTCAAAATGAGTGATGAGGCGGCGCGTGTTTTGCAACTTGCCAAATTAGACAAAATTCTGCCGATTGAAAGCATAAGCGGGCCATCGCAACTGGTGGGCGTGGACGTCTTTTCTCCGGCCGGTGCCGCCGATGATGAAATAGCTGGCGCAATAAGTGAAGATAATGTGAGCCAAGCCACCTCGGACGAAGATTTGATCGCCGAGCTGTCGGCCGCGCAAGCGCCGTCTCCTGCGCCGCAAGTTGCCCCAAAACCAGCCCCCGAACCAGCCCCCGAACCAGCCCCGATAGAAAAACCGGAGGCGCCTCGCCAAGCCGCCCCCGAACCGACCCCCAAAACACCCCAACCCACAAAAGAGCCCACGGAGGCGACCAATCAAAGCGAGGGTGACGCAGACGCTGGGGGCAGCTTTACCCCGGGCACTTTCTAAGCGCTCGCGATGAAAGACCTGACGGAAGAGATTACCCAACCGCTCGATATTATTTATCGAATGATGTCGGCCTTCGCTTCCAGTGCCGACATACCGCAAACCCTATATGAGGGGCTGGATTATATTCGCGCCCAAATTGGAGCCGAAGCCGCCAGCTTTTTTTACCTGCATGAAGAGCGCGGCATTTTGAAATGCGAAGCCTGCATCGGGCCGAGTGATATTACCGGCCTTGAAATTCCAGCCAACGCAGGCATTGTCGGGGCGGTGACCCAAAGCGACACCGTGCGTTTTGTCGCCGACACCGCGGCGGATGAAGATTTCACCGGGGCCGTGGATGCCCAAACCGGATTTGAAACCAAATCGATGATTTGTGTGCCCGTGTCCGGCAATGGCCGAAGCTACGGGGCCCTGCAATTGATCAACCGAATGGATGGCAAATTATTCAGCGATGAGGATGCCGCCTTGGTTTCGGTTTACGGCAAAAGCGCGGCCCTGGCTCTGGCCAATTCGCAGATGGCCACCCGCATGGTCGAAGCCGATGGCTTTCAACGCGATCTGGTGATGGCTTCGCGGGTGCAAGAAAGCCTGTTTCCCGACCCGCAATATGCGTTCGTCCATGGCATTAATATTCCAAAAAAAGGCGTCTCGGGTGACCTTTATGATTATGTCATGCGCGGGCCCTATTTATATTTTTGCATGGCCGATGTCTCAGGCAAAGGAACCGACGCGGCTTTGGTGATGGCGAAAACCATCTCGCTGTTTCGCGCCATGAGCCGCACGCAACCCGATGTCGACGAGCTGGCCGCACAGATGAATATGGAATTGGTCGAAACCGCCTTCAACGGTATGTTCGCCACTGCCATTATTGGCCGCTATCATCCCGAAACGCATATCATGCAATGTTGTAACGCCGGCCATGAGCCCGGCCTTTTGTTAAACGCCGACCAAAGCTTTAGCTATGTCGAAGCCAGCTTGCAGCCGCTCGGTATTTTGGATTTTCAGGCCCATGACATTCAAGTCGAGACGCATGACTTAACCGATTGCCGGTTTTTCTGTTATTCGGACGGCATCACAGAGGCCGAGATTAATGGCCAAATGCTGGGCGCCACGAAATTGGCCACCGTCTTGGCCGAGCAGATGAACCTGCCGATAAAATTGCAAGTCGAAAACACGGTCGAGATTGTGCAGCGCAAAACCATAAGTTTGCCCGATGATTTGACGGTTTTGGGCCTTGGTTGTGCGCCCAAGAAAACCCAGCCCGAACGCTTGCAAGTCAACCTCATAGAACCCTCGGTTGCCGGAGAGGCGCTTTTGTTCAGCCTATCTATTTTGAACGAAGTGCCCGAGCTGCGGCGTTTGCGAAGCGAGATTGAACGCACGCTCCGCGGCACGCCCGCTAACTCTATTATACCCAATGTCAATCTGGCCATTGATGAAGCCACGCAAAACATCATCCGCCATGCGTTTCCCGAGGACATGGCAGGTCAAATTGAAATTAGCGGCTATATTAGCGACGACCTGTTGCACATTAGCCTCACCGATAGCGCACCGCTGGTTGACTTGAGCCAAGTGAAACCAAGAGAGTTAGACCAGCTTCGCGAAGGCGGATTGGGGACGCATTTCATTATGCAAGTTACCGAAACGGCAAATTGGTGGCACGACGACGGCCAAAACCGCTTGGATTTAACCTTTAAAATTTAACTTTGTCTGCTGAATAGCCTTTAAATGTTGGCCAATCTGGCGCCGCTTTTCCGCCTGCGCTTCAGGGGATCTGCTGTCTGGGCTCGTTTTAAACATCATCTCGCAAAGCAGCAAAGCACAGGCCCCAATATGGGTCGCCAGAGGTGCGGGTAAATCGGCTTGCGTGGTTTTCCAGCGCGCCGCATAGGCCATACGCCCTTCGTGATTTTCCCGCTCGACCCCCTGTTTGGCGCCCAGTTTGAAAAACCGCTGGTCGAGGCGAACCAGCGGGTCGCGGCGGGCCCAGCCGCGCCAGACAACCAGGGGCACAAGTAAAGCCACACTGGCCACCAGCCAAAAGGTCACGAAAGAGATCAACCGGCCCAAAAAACTACCCGATAGAAGTTCTTGTCGGGCCGCTTCATCATACAGAACAATGTCGCTATTCAAGCGGGTCACAAAGGCGTCTAATCGCTGCGCGCCGCGCGCCAGACTGCCGCGCCAGCCTTCTTGTTGGGCAATATTCGACGCCGCCAATTGGCGCGAGTTAAATTGCAATCGCGCATCAGGCACAAATTGCGTCGGGTCGAAACGCTGCCATTGGCCCGGCGCCATTTCCGCTTCCACCCAAGCATGGGCATCGGATTGGCGAACCCGGTAATAGCCGCCAAAACCGTTCCACTCGCCGCCCGCATAGCCAATAATCACATTGGCCGGAATGCCCGCCGCCCGCAAAGCGGTGGCCATGGCCATGGCATAATGGCTGCAATAGCCCATTTTCGTGGTGAAGAAAAACGCGTCTAATTTCTCGCTATCTGCGCCGTCTAAACGCGGTGGCGATAAAGTGTAGCCATAGCCGCCCGAGCGAAAGCGCTCGAGCAACACGCGCACGAAAGCCTCTCGCGAGCCAGCCTTTTGCAATGCCTCTTGAGCCCAGGCCGTCAGTTTCTTTTGTCCGTCAATGCGCGTGCCCCCGGCCTGGCGGCTGCTATAGGGATTGTCTAACGCGCTTTGCATTTTCACTTGCTGGCTCAATACCGAGGTGCGTTTTATCGGCACAAATTCGCCTTGCGCGTTCAACATCGCTTCTCCGTCAATGGTGCTGCGCGTTGGCACGCCCAACACCGGATGCCATTTGGGGGCCGCCTCGGCGTGGCGCACCTGATAGTCTAGGGGGCGCGAGGCGGGCTCTAGGCTGGCCGTGAAATCGGGCATGCCAAGCGCCAATTTGGCACGCGGATGGCGCACCCAGCGCGCGCCTTGCATGAGCGTCAATACATGCACGCGCCAATAGAGGTCTTGCGACGCCAAGGGGCTGGGCACGAAAGCGCGAAACGCATCTTCGCCATTTAAGATGACGTTCGAAAAGCGCCCCATATCCAATTCTTCGCCGACGCCGCTTGAGGCTTCTTCTTGCTGAAACCCCGGAATGGCGCTGGCATTAATGCGCGGCATTAAAATAAACGCAGCAATGGCGAAGAACAAAGAGCCGCTGAGCGCCAGCATAATCGGCAGCCATCGGATGCGAAGCCCCGAAAGCGGCATGCCATTAATGCGCAGCGTGAAAACGCCAATGTAAAAAATCACGCTGACCAGAAGCAGCAAAAACACAAACACATTGGCCGATAGCACCATGACGCAAAGGGCTGGAAATATGACGCCCATAATATTAAACGCGCCCGGGCGCCCGTCGCCTTGCACTTGCTCGCAGGCCGATAAAACCAGCACCATCAGCATAAAGAAACCCGCTTGCGGCGGGCGCACCCATTGGGCTAAGAGCGCCATAACCATTGGCGCCAGAACCAAAATAAACACCGTCCGCCAGCGCGTGCGCCGCCATAAGGCCACTGGCCACATGGCCGTATACAAAAAAAACGCCCGCCAATCGATTATGGCGCTCAGCGATATCGCGATTGGCAAAGCGGCCAAATAAAGCAAAAGCGCGGTGGTTTTCGCCTCTGCCGAACCGGGCAGAAACCGCGCCATCGCCGCAACGGCCGCGTTAATCTGCGCGGGCAAGGGCATAATAGGCCTGCTCTCGGGTTGGGGCATCATAGACGCCATAATCAAAGTTTTGCGCTTCGCGGGCCTGTAAAATCATCCGGGCTGGCGCGCCCATGCGCTCGGCTGCGCGCAGGCCACCCGATAAATAAGACAAAGCTTCTTCCAAGGGCACGCCGGTTGGTTGACGCAGCAAGACCTCGCCTTGGGTGTCTAGACCATGTTCACGCACCATGGTTTCGCGCGTCGCCGCATAGCGGTTCCAGTCGATGCGGGCGGGCGGGTCGCTGTCTTGGTAATCGCGCAAATCGCCCAGCTCATCGGCAAAATTATTCTGCTGGCGTTTTTTATCCGACGCCGAAGCCATGGCTGGATTGCCGCGTGGATATCTGGCCGCCGCCTGTTCGTTTGGTTTTGGGGCCACCACTAATTCGCCGGGTGGGTGTAGCCAACTCCAAGCCCGCGCAATGCCAAAGGGAAACAGCGTTTGAATTTTAATCGATGGGATGGCGTGTATCCCCCGGGTAAAATCGCCGACCGGCACCATGAGGCTAGTCGCGCCGCTCGACATATCCAGCGCGATTGTCTCGCCGTCTGTATGCAGCGTCAGATTATAGGCCGGCTGTTGTTTTCGCAGCACCAGACGGATGTAGTGCCGCTCGCCAGAAAAATAATACGATGCGATATCCACCTCGACTTGTAAGCCTTGTAAATTTCGCACGCTGGCGATGAGCGACAGCATGAAAACGAGGAATAGGAATATCACCGCCAGCAGAATGAAATTATTCTGCACTTTATATCCCATGGCAAAACTGGCCAGCACAAGAAAGCCGGCATAAAACCCAAAGCGATTGGGCAGGATGAAAATATTCGCCTGACGAATGTGCCAAACGCCCTTCCGCCAACGCTTGCGCCGCGCCGCCAGCGCCCGCGTGATGCGCTCCGAGAAAGACCCCGAGAAAAACGATGTCGCCTTCGGCTTGGCCTCTTGCCGATTTTTCTTGGAAGATATGGAAGAAAGCTCGCTCACAAAACCCTCGCTTACGGCGCGCTAACTTGCAGCAAAACATCGCCCAGCAAAGCCGAGGCCGCCCCCGTAACCGGGCCCAGACGGTGCTGCAAAGCGGGCACGAAAACCGCTTGAATATCTTCGGGCACGCAAAAATCGCGCCCTTCAATCATCGCATGGGCCTGCGCCAGACCTTTGATTTGCATCAAAGCGCGAACCGATAAATTGGGCAATTGCGCGCTGCGCAACTGCCCTGCCAAGGCCTGCAGGTAAGTGATAATCGGGTCAGAGAAATCAACGTCATGACATTTTTTTTGCAGCGCAGGAAACGCCCCGGCCGGTAAAATAGGCGGGCCCTGCTCGAAGCTTTCTTCGCCCGAACGCGCCTCGCGCAAAATATCGGCCTCTACCGCATTGGACGGCAGGCCGAGGCTGAACGAAACAGCGAAACGATCGAGCTGCGATTCGGGTAATGGTGACACGCCGATTTGCTCAGTTGGGTTTTGCGTCGCAATCACAATGAAAGGCGCGGGTAAGGAAAAGCTTGAGCCATCGACCGTCACTTGACGCTCGGCCATGGCTTCGAGGAGCGCCGATTGGCTTTTCGACGGCGCGCGGTTTAATTCATCGGCCAGCAGAACTTGGGTAAACACCGGGCCTTGGCGAAAATCAAAAGCGCCCGATTTCGGGTCAAAAACATTGACCCCCACAATATCTGACGGCGTGGTGTCATTGGTGCATTGCAGGCGGCTCCAGTTTAATTGCAAATGGTGACCGAGCGCGCGCGCCAAACTAGTTTTGCCCATGCCGGGGGCATCTTCGATTAACAAATGCCCGCCCGACAGCATGGCCGATAAAGCCAAGCGCACTTGCGAACGCTTGTCGCGAACCGAAACCAAAACCGCTTCCACGACTTTACCGAGCTGGGTTAAATCGGGTGTCTCTGAATTTTTATCTTCTGTCGTCGCGCGCATATAAACTCCAAAACAACATTTAATTATAAATATACGTCTTCATTCCAAAATGAATAAACAATCTTGCTTTTTTGTAATCCATCCAGCAATTTACTGCCATGCAAGATAATGATTTTTTAGCCCCTGTGGCTCCTACGCCGATTGTTCATTGCCGTCATTGCCGGTTTTGGGATGCGCATATGATTTCCGTTCCCACGCGCACGCCCGAGGGCCTATGTCGGCGAAAAGCCCCCCAACCCGCCATTGTGCCCGATGACATAGACACAGGCACGAGTTGGCCGCGCACCTTTGAAGACGATTGGTGCGGCGAAGGCGTGCCCATGGACCCGGCTTGAGCCCATTAGCCGCCCGCCAAATCGCCAGCCGAGAAAATCGGCAAATATAGAGCCACAACCATCATGCCCACGAGGCCGCCGACGAAAACAATCATCACCGGCTCGATGACCGTCGATAGGCCCTCCACTAAAGCGTCGAATTCTTCTTCGTAATAATTGGCAATCGAGTTCAGCATTTCTTCCATATTACCCGTGCGTTCGCCCACCGCGATGAGCTGCGACAGCTCGGGCGGGAAAGCTTTTTCATTGGCAAATAGGCTCGAAAGCTCCGCCCCCGTCATCACGTCGCGTTTGACGCGCGCGAAAGCATTGAGAAAAATCGTATTGGTGGTCACGGTCGAGGCCACGTTCAGCGTTTCCAAAACGCTGACGCCAGCAGCGAATAAATTGGCCATCAATAAAGACGAGCGCGCCACCACGGCCATCATAATAATGCCGCCAAAAATTGGCATTTTGAGCTGCAAAGCATGCCATGCCGTTCGATAGGGTTTGACGTATTTCAACATGAGATTTTGAAACAGTAGGACGCCAAAAATAGTGCCGAAAACCCCTGCCACATTTCGAATATCGGCAATCCACTCGCTGGCATCGACAATCGCCTGCGTCGGCCCAGGCAGTTGAATGCCCATGCCCTCATACATTTCTTGGAAGGTTGGCACCACATTAGTCAGCATGAAAATGGAAATGCCAAGCGATACGGTAATCAGCGTTATCGGGTAAAACATCGCTGATTTAATGCCAGATTTAATCTTCTGCTGTTTCTCGAGAATCTCCACCAGCTTATCGATAAATTTGTCGAGCATGCCCGACACTTCCCCCGCCTCAATCATATTGAGGTAGACGTTATCGAAATGTCGGCTTTGCTTTCGAAAGGCTTCGGAAAGCGGCACACCATCATTGAGCGAGTCAATCATTTGCGTAATGGCGCGCTTCATATTGGGGTTTTTGGTCTGCCCTGCCACCATGATAAGACTGTCTAAAATGGGCAGTCCGGCGCGGATCATCGTCGATAGTTTTTTGGTAAACATCAGAATATCTTTGGCCGGAATACTGCCAAAGGGGCCCCAAGTGATTTCAATATCGAGGGCGCCTTTTTTCTTTTCCTTCAGCTCTTTGATGTTTTTAATGCGCACCCGTTTTTGACGCAAAGCCGAGCGGGCGCGCGCCAGAGACGTGGCTTCAATTTTGCCTTTTACTTTTTTGCCGCCTTGAACCCCGGCATATGCGTAATGCGTCATTTTTTACGCCTCGAGAAAAACCACACGCTCATTTAACTAACCACCAACACGCGAGAAAACTCCTCGACGCATAATATACCTTCGGCCAGAAAATCTCGTCCGACTTCTTGCATGGTCAAAAAATTATCTACCCGCGCGGCTTCTAAAATTTCCGGCGCTTGGGCTTCTTTCAAAATCGCCTGCTCGACTTCTGGCGTCACCCGCAGCACTTCGTAAATACCTTGCCGGCCCTTATAGCCGCTGCCTTCGCACGCCGCACAGCCGCCGCCTTTTTTGGGTTGCAAATTGGCTATTTCTTCGTCGCTAAAGCCTAGATATTGTAGCGCCGCAGGGGTCGCGCTATCGTCGGGTATCAAACATTCCTGACAATTTTTACGCGCCAAACGTTGCGCCACAATCAACGATAAAGCGGCGGAAATCATAAAGCTCGGCACGCCCATATTGAGCAAGCGAGAGATGGTGGCAATCGCGTCATTGGTATGCAGCGTCGACAGCAAAAGGTGTCCCGTCAGCGCCGCTTTCACGGCAATCTCCACCGTCTCCGTATCGCGAATTTCGCCGACCAGAATAACCTCTGGGTCTTGGCGCAAAAAAGCCCGCAGGATGGAAGAAAACGATAGGCCGATTTTCTCATTGGCTTGGGTTTGCCCCAGCCCCTCGAGGTAATATTCCACCGGGTCTTCCGCCGTCATAATATTGGTGCCCGGGTCATTGATATATTGCAGCGCGCCATACAGCGTGGTGGTTTTGCCCGAGCCCGTGGGGCCGGTTACCAACACCATGCCTTGCGGCGCGGTAATCGCCTCTTTGAGTTTTTCCAAATCGCTATCTTTAAAACCAATTTTATCAATCGACAGCGACGGGTCGCCCTTCAAAATACGAATGCAAATCCGCTCGCCGTTCTTGCCGGGCAAGACGTTAAAACGCGTGTCGACGTCTTCGCCATCGGCCGTTTTAAACGTAATCGCGCCATCTTGTGGCAGGCGTTTTTCGGAGATGTCGCAATCCGCCAGAATTTTAAACCGGGTCACAACCGCGAGATAATTATGAAATAAATATTCGGCATATTGGTCTTGCGCCACCAAAACCCCATTGACGCGAAAGCGAATACGCGCCGCTTCGCGATAGGGCTCCACATGAATGTCAGACGTATCGGTAACAATCGATTGCTGCAAAATATCATCGACGAATTTAATCACTTGTTTCGGGTCATCAATGTCATAAGCCGAACGCCGACGCGCGGCTTTTTTCGGGGCCGGCTCGGGCGCGGCAGCACTGGTTTCTTCTGCTTTGCCAAACACGCTTTCCTTTATCTGAGGGGCCTCTAAACAGGCTTCAAATTCGCTGGGCTTGACCAAAAAGAACTCAACATTTTGATTGCTGATGGCTTTGATTTGATTGGCCAGAGTGGCCTTCGTGGGGTCGACTGTGCCGACGCGCAAAAACCGACCCTCGCGCGCGAAAGGGATAATATGATCGTCGGTAATCATTTTCTTTGGAATCGAGGCCAAAGCCTCGGGCTCAATATCGGCAGGGGAAATATTGCGGCGGCGCAAAGCATAGGCTCGCGACAAAACGCTCATCACCAGTTCTTCGTCGACCAGCTCTTGCATCATCATGGCCAAGGCGCGGCCCGAACGCGATTCAGCGGCGACCATGACCTCTCTCATTTTCTCCTTATCGACTTGCCCACTGGCTTGCAATATTCGCAAAACCCGGTCCGCAACATCTTTTGTATACTCAATCATCGCCGTCCACTCACTCACAGGCCCCCTTGGGGGCAACGCATGTCTTCTTACTTCTCAATCTTCTTCGGTTTTTCCGCCAATTTTTTGATGAAACTATCACTGCCACCGCGCCTTGTGGCTTCGTTGTTTTTCAAATTTTGCGCCAAGCCAGAATCCTCCAGCGACGGCGCATCGGGGGCCTCGATACCGCCCACAGCAGCGGCCGCAACCGCAGCCGCTTGATCTCTTTGCGCCTGTTTCGCGGCCTCTTCTTGTTTGCGTTTTTCAATCGGGTCAATCTCTGGAATTTTATGAAGCGGCAGCGTCAGCAGATAGCCGTTGGCATCGGTCAGCATGATGCGCTTAGCGGTAATTTTGGCAATCGTGCCCTCTGCATTGCCCAATTCTTGACCCTCGGTCAGAAAATACTCCAGCTTGGTCACTTTATCGACATCGGTGGAGCCGGTTTCTATCAGCTCGTCGCCATCGAAAAACACATAGGGGCTGACGGAGATAATCGCTTGGCTGTCGAAGTTTTGCACCCGCTCCGGGCCCGGCACGCGAGCCACCACCAAACAGGGCAATTCATCTTTACGGAACAAGCCGCAAAATGCCTCGCCGTGGCGCATCGAGCGCAAGGGCCCTAAATCCATATTGTAAAAAACCTGCTCTTTTTGGTCAGGGTCGCGCTCCATACGCAGCAAAATATCGCTGTCCATGAATTCATAATATTTCAGGTAGAACTCGCGCGCGCCGCGCAAGGCACTGGCCTTGGTGGCATATTGGCCAAGCCGCGCATAGGGCCGGCGCGCTTTCTCCAGCGAGCTTAAATCCAGTTTCGGCGGTTGCGGCACCGCCAGACGGGACAGGCGGTCATCGATGGCTTTCTCGCGCACCAAAAATCTTTTGCCGATAATCAAACGAGCTTCGGCGTCCAAATTATTGCGCACCTTTAACCGAGGGGCATCGGTGTCATAGGCGGCGGCCAATTTGGCCAATGTGTCGCCTCTGCGGATGATATGCGTCAACGGGCCATTGTCGCGCGGCGAGACATAGAAGCGTTTCGGGTCGCTCAATTGCGCCTCGCGCGCAACGCCGTTCATCGCCAATATATCGGCTGGCTTCATCCATAATTTTTTCGCGATGGCAGATAATTTTTCATCGCCCACACGCTCGTAAACCCAACGCCTATCGTCGCCCGACCAATAGAGAACACTGAGGCTTGGTTTTACTTTTTCTTCGTAAATATGAATAACCGGCTCTTGCGCGGGCCGCGACAACACAAGGCCATCGAGGCGATATTGACTGGCCGCATAGGCGGTAAAAAAATCGGGGTCGGATAGCGGCGCAGGCATTTCGAGCTTATCGCCTGGCACGCTCTCGCCATTGGTCTCGCCATTGGCCTCGCGGGCTTTACGCTGCTCTAATTCGAGCGCGCTGCGCGCCAAGGCTTCGGCTTCGCGTTGCATCCGCAGTTTTTCATCCAAACGCTGCAGCCCGCGCACAAAGGGGTCTTGCGGGTCCGCCGCTTTGGCGTCTACTTTCGCCGCCTTATTTTGCGCCATGGCGGGCGCAAAAACCAACGCCATAAACGACACCATAAACAATGTCAAAAGAAGCGGCCTTAAAGGGAATAATCGCATCATCCGGTCTCTTTCTTTGCGTCTGCTGACTTGGTGTCTGCTGACTTGGCGTCTATGGGAGTGTCTAATTCTGCATCATAAGCGCGCAAAGTGGGCACCATAAAACGTGCATTAATTTTCAAATCTAAACTGCCCGGCACCACCTCAAAA
>Ga0209653_1002877_pt1 | contig 12123 bp, 12 predicted proteins | sample SaaInl6LU_22_DNA_FD_184644 | JGI IMG/M metagenome (GOLD analysis project Ga0209653, IMG submission 184644) | Marine microbial communities from expanding oxygen minimum zones in the Saanich Inlet - ESP_116LU_22_DNA (SPAdes) (version 2) | ecosystem: Environmental > Aquatic > Marine > Intertidal... | reverse complement strand
AGCGCACAAGGATCGCCGCCAGCATCACAACGCCCGCGACAATCACGGCCGTATCCACCAAGCTACCGAACCCTAAACCACGTTTTTTGTTATCCGACATACTCACCACCACATTACCGATTACGACAAAACCTGCACGAGTGGGCCACCGAAACGGTCCCTGTGTCAACCGCGCGCAGAAGCGAATGTACAAATCACAAAACGACACCAATAAGCAGGCACAAAAAAGCCGCTCCTGATAGTTCAGGAACGGCCTAATTTTTAAGTGCATACGCGCCCAGTGGGCGCTGCTAGAATTACTCGTCTTCGAGTGCTTCTACAGCATATTGAAGGTCATCCTTGCTCACTTCTTTTTCAGACACTTTGGCTTGATCCGCGATGTGATCTACCACTTTGTCTTCAAAGAGAGGTGCGCGCAGTTGCTGCTGCATCTGCTGGTTTTGTTGAACGAATTCAAAGAACTGACGCTCTTGGCCAGGGTACTGACGCGCTTGGTTCATGATCGCTTGGGTCATTTCGGCATCGCTTACTTCAACAGCGGCCTTCTGACCAATCTCCGCAAGCAACAGACCAAGGCGAACGCGACGGCCAGCCAATGCGATATGCTCTTCTGTTGGCTTAATTTCTGGGTGGTCGTGACCTTCCACCTCAGGGTTCTCTTCGTGCCACAGTTGGTGCGCAATTTGACCCGCTTCTGCATCAAGCAAAGATGGTGGCAGATCGAAATCAACCTTTTTGTCCAACGCATCAAGCAAACCGCGCTTCATAACTGCACGGGCAGCACCAGCATATTCTGCTTCAAGACGCTCGCCGATTTGGCCTTTCAGCGCAGCAAGATCTTCTGCGCCAAAACCCTTGGCCATCTCGTCATTAATTTCAGCTGCAACAGGCTCTTTCACCGCTTTGATTGTGCATGTGAATGTTGCCTCTTTGCCCGCAAGATGCTCAGCTTGGTAATCTTCTGGGAAAGACACAACAACGTCCTTCACTTCTTCGGCTTTTACGCCAACAAGCTGCTCTTCGAAGCCCGGGATGAACGAGTTTGAACCCAAAACCAGCGGGTAATCTTCAGCAGCGCCGCCATCAAATGCTTCGCCGTCAACTTTGCCCAAGAAATCCATGACAACTTGATCGCCGTCTTTCGCCTTGGTGCCTTTTTTGCGGTCTTTGAAGTTCTGCGCAGTCTCCGCCAATGAAGACAGCGCCTCATCGATCGCTGCGTCGTCAGCTTTAACAACCAGTTTCTCAAGCTCGATGTCTGAGAAATCAACGTCAGGAATGGCTGGCAGAGCTTCGTAGCTCATGTCTACGGCAACATCGTCGCCCTCTTTCCAGTTTTCGTTGGTCATTTTGACTTCTGGTTGCATCGCGGGGCGATCACCAGTTTCTTCAAAATGCTTCGCCATTGCGCCATCGATGGCTTCTTGCATGGCTTCGCCCATCACGCGTGGACCGTATTGCTTTTTCAGCAACGCCATCGGGACTTTGCCCTTGCGGAAGCCCTTCATTTCGATTTCTGGCTGCGCTTCGACCAGTTTCTCGTTAACTTTGGCGTCCAATTCCGCGGCAGGTACCACGATGGAATAAGCGCGTTTCAGACCTTCGTTCAATGTCTCAGTGACCTGCATAGGGATCGTCCTTTTATCGGCGTAATACGTAATTCAGCGGCCCTTCTATGAGGGTCGGCCAAAAGGTGCAAGCGCCTTTCAAAATATGCCTAAATCTATTGTGTAAATGGTACGGGTGAAGGGACTTGAACCCCCACGCCTCGCGGCGCCAGAACCTAAATCTGGTGCGTCTACCAATTCCGCCACACCCGCACTGCGCAAGCACTTAGCAAAGCTCTGCGCGGGATGCGAGAGGGTTTTTGCGCAACAGGCGAAAAAATCTGCATAAAATGCATCAGATCCCAGAATTCTTATCAAGACAGCACGTTCACCCTTTGTTAAGGTTAAGGCATTGAGACAGTAGCAGGACTTGCGTGATGGAGCCGAAAATGGCCGGACGCACTGCAGAGCAGGTTAATACATACGCAAGAACTGACCACTCTAACGGTGTGCACGAATTACATACGTCCGGCTTTTTGGCCGGCACGTTAATCATGACAGCGGAAGGCGAGCTTCCCGTTGAATACCTTAACGCAGGCGATCGTATTGTGTCGCGCAACCGCGGTTTGGTCAGGCTTCACGGCGTTCATCAGAGTTTTGATATCTTAGACCCGATACACATGTCCGCCCATGCGCTCGGACCTGACCTGCCCCGCGGTCATCTGTCCTTACGCACCGGTCAACCTGTTTTGCTGCGGAACTGGCTGGCGAAGGCCCTGCACGGGGCACCTGAAGCGATCATTAATGCTGAAAAACTCGTAAACGGCGAGACAATTGTCCGCGGAACCAAGCGGCGCACGACGTTGCTACACCTGCAGTTTGACGCCCCACAGATCATTTATGCGAACGGGCTGGAAATGATCGTTGAGCGCGAACGTATCGCGTCATTAACCGAGTGATCTTGCGCCACGTAAGGCGGGGTTTATTTTCTGCGCTTATTTTCGGCGCATTGCTTAATTTTTAGGCAGTAATTCTAAATTCGCCAGTCACAGCCGATCTGTGTCGTCTGATATATTGTTCCCCATCCACAGACATGATTTGCCCGTAGCAGCACAATTCAGGAGGCTCTGCGCGGTGAAAAAACTCGAAGCAATCATTAAGCCGTTCAAATTGGACGAAGTTAAAGAAGCGCTCCAAGATATTGGTGTGCAAGGCCTTTCCGTAATTGAAGTCAAAGGTTTTGGCCGTCAAAAGGGGCACACAGAACTGTATCGTGGCGCTGAATATGTCGTTGATTTTCTACCTAAAGTGAAAATTGAAGTCGTATTGCCCGATGATCTGCTTGATCCAGCGATTGACGCGATCATCAACGCGGCCAAAACAGACAAAATCGGCGATGGTAAGATTTTCGTATCTGACGTAAGCCAAGCCATCCGCATTCGTACCGGTGAAACCGGCGACGACGCTATCTAACCCATTCTTTACCCACACTATTTCTAAGGGAGCCATGGTAATGACAACCAACGCTGACATCGTAAAGATGATCAAGGACGAAGACATCGAGTATGTCGACATCCGTTTCACAGACCCACGCGGCAAGCTGCAGCACGTAACCGTAATCAATGACGAAGTTGACGAAGACTTCCTTGATGGCGGTTTCATGTTCGACGGCTCATCCATCGCGGGCTGGAAATCGATCGAAGAGTCAGACATGAAACTGATCCCCGATGCCAACTCTGCATATATCGATCCGTTCTATGCTGAAAAAACACTCTGCATTCACTGCTCGGTCGTTGAGCCAGACACTGGCGAGCCCTACTCACGCGACCCACGCGGCACAGCGGAAAAAGCAGAAGCCTACCTGATCTCATCGGGTATCGGCGACCAGTCGTTCTTTGGCCCAGAAGCTGAATTCTTCCTATTCGACGACGTACGTTTCTCTGTTGAAATGAACAAAGTGTCTTACCAGATCGACGCACAAGACGCGTCATGGAACACAGACACCGAATACGAGATGGGCAACATGGGCCACCGTCCTGGCGTTAAAGGTGGTTACTTCCCTGTTAACCCAATTGACGATGCGCAAGACATTCGCGGCGAAATGCTGTCGACCATGAAGCGCATGGGCATGAAAGTGGACAAGCACCACCACGAAGTGGCGTCATGCCAGCACGAGCTTGGCCTTGTCTTCGGTTCACTCACCAAACAAGCCGATGAGCTGCAAAAATACAAATACGTGATCCACAACGTGGCACACGCATACGGTAAATCAGCAACCTTCATGCCAAAGCCAATCGCAGGCGATAACGGCACAGGCATGCACGTAAACATGTCCATCTGGAAAGATGGTAAGCCATTGTTTGCAGGCGACAAATACGCCGATCTCAGCCAAGAAGCGCTGTATTTCATTGGCGGCATCTTGAAGCACGCAAAAGCACTGAACGCGTTCACAAACCCGTCCACAAACAGCTACAAGCGTTTGATTCCGGGCTTTGAAGCACCTGTTCTGCGCGCATATTCTGCTCGGAACCGTTCAGGCTGCGTACGTATTCCATGGGCCGAAAGCCCCAAAGCAAAACGCGTCGAAGCACGTTTCCCGGATCCCGCAGCCAACCCATACCTGTGCTTTGCAGCCTTGTTGATGGCTGGCCTTGACGGCATCAAAAACAAGATCGACCCAGGTGCGGCGTCTGACAAAGACCTCTACGACCTGCCACCAGAAGAGCTCGCAGAAATCCCAACAGTCTGCGGCAGCTTGCGCGAAGCGCTTGACGCTCTGGAAGCAGATCACGAGTTCCTCTTGGCCGGTGACGTGTTCACAAAAGACCAAATTGATGGCTACGTTGCTCTCAAAATGGAAGAACTGGTGGCGTATGAGCACACACCACACCCCGTTGAATTCAAAATGTACTACAGCTGCTAATCGCTGATTTAGATAACAGAACTAAGGGCGCTCCGGATCGGGGCGCCCTTTTTCGTAGGCGGGTGGCAGACTTATGCGCCACAGCCCATAGCCTGGATAAGTGACATAACTGTCTCACCAAAGCGCATTAACTATCGCGAATGACACTTTTTCGACTTCGGAAACAAAACATTTCCACAATTTTAACCTTATTGTTCCCAAATCGGCATCTAAACAAAGATCATCCAATAAAAGGATTGCACAGATGTCGATATCCCAGACCACATCCCCAAATGCCGCGCACGGCCAAATCAGCCCCAAGCGCGTTGAACGCAAAACCCTGTCGATCCGCAAACGCGGCAGCGGCGGATGGTCGGCGATTGCAATCCAATTACGCGCCGCGCGCCCTGCCCGCGCAACTTTGGAAGAACGCCTGCGCCGCGGCCTGATCTGCTGCTCGGCCTAAGACCAAATCCCATCTTCCGCCGACCAACTGCCGCGTCCGGATCACATCTGACGCGGCTTTTTCTTGTCAGAAGCTATTTATGCAACCACAGGCAAAACGTAACTTCCGTCACCTTCCCGTGACGCTGATGAAGCATAACTTGCGATTGCACGGCCCAACTTGCACATATGAGACACAGCAAAAAGGGGCGCACCATGCCGAGCGAGACAATTGAATTCAAAAATAACGCTGGCCTAAGCCTGTCCGCGCGTCTTGATTTGCCCGCAGGAGACCCTGTTGCAACGGCGCTTCTGGCCCATTGCTTTACGTGCACCAAAGACCTACCCGCCGCACGGCGCATCGCGGCCCGTCTATCGGCCATGGGGTTTGCTGTTATGCGCTTTGATTTTACCGGTCTTGGGCAGTCCGAGGGGCGCTTTGCCCAAACGGATTTCACCTCAAACGTAGATGATCTGATCGCTGCGAGCGCCTATTTGACCGAGCGGAATTTGACGCCTTCTCTGTTGATCGGGCACTCCCTAGGCGGGGCCGCCGTATTGAAGGCCGCCGCGCAATTACCCCAAATCAAGGGCGTCGTGACCCTTGGTGCGCCTTTTGACCCCGCGCATGTGACCCATCATTTTGCCAGCGCAATTCCAGACATAATCGCAAAAGGTTCCGCCGAGGTGACCCTTGGTGGGCGTCCCTTTACGATTGGCAAACAGTTCGTTGAGGACGTCCAAGGCATTGAAATTGAGGCCGCTGTACGAAATCTTAACGCCGCCCTTTTGGTCATGCATTCGCCCGTTGATGAAACCGTGGGCATTGAAAACGCCAGTCAGATTTTTGGCGCCGCGCGGCATCCAAAGTCATTTGTGACACTCGACGGGGCCGATCACCTGTTGCGCAGCCCTGAAGATGCAGAATACGCCGCGGGCGTGATTGCCGCATGGGCCGAGCGGTATATTGATATTACCCGTCCCGCGCCGCCCATTGGTGTGCCCGAAGGCGTTACCCGTGTGTCAGAGGCTGATCCCAAGGGGTTTTTGCAAGACATCAGATCAGGTGAAAAACATCACCTGCTTGCGGATGAGCCTCAGGCCTACGGTGGCACAAATCAAGGAATGTCCCCTTACGGGTTTCTTGCAGCGGGTTTGGGGGCGTGCACATCAATGACAATTCGGATGTACGCGCGGCGCAAGGGCTGGCCCCTTGAACATGTGTCCGTGGACGTTACCAACGACAAGATGCACGCCCAAGACAGCGATCCCGCGACAAATGTCCGTATTGATAATTTCCGCCGCGCAATACACCTGTCCGGCCCTTTAACACCTGAGCAAACCACACGTTTGATGGAAATTGCGGACAAATGTCCGGTTCACAAAACCCTTGAGCAATCCAGCAGGATTGAGACCGTGCTCGCATCAGGCGCATAAGCGGCTATCGCCCCGTAAACCGACACCTGTCTCATTACGCTCCTAAGCGTCCGCTCATGAAAAAAGGCGCCCACCTGATTGGTGAGCGCCTTAATAACGTCAAATATGTTTCGCAGGATCAGCCGCGGGCTTTGCCGATTGCTTTCCATGCCATTGGCACGATCATCGCCGCAATCGCCAATTTCAGCAGATCGCCGTAGATGAATGGTGTGAGGCCCCACTCAAGGATCGGCTTGTCCCAACCGTAAAGTGTACCAAGCCACAACAGGCCTGGGATGTAGATAAGTGCGTTACCGATCAGCATCGCTGCGGCCATTTTCGCAGCACTACGGTCCCAGCCCATGCGCGCCAAAACACCCAAGGCGAAAGTTGCAAGCACGTAGCCAACCAGATAGCCGCCTGTGCCACCCATCATGTATTCAATGCCGGACACGCCCGCCGCAGATGATGCAAACACGTCAAAGCCTGCCGCACCCAAGATCATGTAACTGATGATTGTAACCAACCCCAAACGCGGACCATAGGCTGCGCCAACGGTCAAAACAGCCAATGTACCAAGGGTCATTGGCACGGGGATCATGGGGATCTTCACTTTTGCAGCGATCGCCAGCGCGGCAATACCCACCACTACCAGCATGATTTGCTTGAGGCGCAAAAGCGCGCCTTCGGATGCGCCAAACGCTTCGGTCAGGACTTTGTCGTTCATGGTCAACGCCATATCGGAGATCTCCAATCTTGTTCTCGTTACCGCCTGTTTAATCGCGCACACGGTCCAATCGCAAGAGAATAAGCACCCCGACCACAGTGTTAGCGACAGTACTGGCTTGTCATCACATAGTCTTTGCGCGGCCCGCGCACGTGCCAGACCGCTGCCCAAACCGGCCACTGGCTGAAATCATAAGACACATCATACTGATCGGGATCACACCAATGCGCCGCGTCACCCCCGCCCAAAGGGACCAGATGAAACGCACGGCCATCTGCAAATCGCACAGGCACATGATCCGCCCCCGCGCCATCATCAGGCGTGTCCCAAAAATATGTGCGGGTTCCTCTAATCTCGGGACCAAGCTCTGCCGCACCCGAGACATCTGTCCGCTGCATTTCAAATTGCAGCGCGCCGCTTTCATCATAGACAAGACCTGACTGAACGCGGACGAATGTCCCCGTCCCGTTAAACCGCGCAACTGTGCCATCTGCATGGATAATCTTGCGGGTAATTTGCCAAACGCCCTCAAAATCGGACAACTGTCTCACTGCTGGATCTTTGCTCATTCCACCGTCCGCCTCGCCCATATGCCTATTGAATACGGCGCCATCATCACCGGTGTCCCGTACCCTGCCCTTGTTCCCATCTGCCCAAGGGTTTAAGAGGCCGCCAAGCCCTTTGCCAACCCCAACTTTCTTCAAAAAAGGCCACGCCCCATGATCCCTCGTTATTCCCGCCCTGAAATGGTCTCTATCTGGTCGCCGCAAACCAAGTTCAAAATCTGGTACGAGATTGAGGCCCACGCGTGCGATGCGATGGCTGATCTTGGTGTGATCCCGCGCGAAAACGCCGACGCAGTTTGGAAGGCAAAAGACGTTGAGTTCGATGTGGACCGCATTGATGAGATCGAGGCCGTCACCAAGCACGACGTCATCGCGTTTTTGACCCACTTGGCAGAGCACGTCGGCAGCGATGAGGCCCGCTTTGTTCACCAGGGCATGACATCATCAGATGTGTTGGACACCACATTCAACGTGCAACTTACCCGCGCCGCTGATCTGCTGATTGCTGATCTTGAAGCGTTGCTAGCCGCCCTGAAGCGCCGCGCGATTGAGCACAAAGACACAATCCGCGTCGGCCGCAGTCACGGTATCCACGCCGAGCCCACCACCATGGGTCTAACGCTTGCACGTTTTTACGCGGAGATGGATCGCAACCTGACACGTCTGCGCACCGCGCGCGACGAAATCGCGACCGGCGCCATCAGCGGCGCCGTCGGTACTTTTGCCAACATCGACCCGCGCGTAGAAGAACATGTCTGCGCAAAGCTTGGCCTCACGCCTGAGCCGATCAGCACCCAAGTTATCCCCCGTGACCGTCATGCGGCATTCTTTGCAACTTTGGGTGTTATCGCCTCGAGTGTTGAGAATATCGCCACAGAAGTGCGTCACATGCAGCGCACAGAGGTTCTGGAAGCAGCGGAATATTTCAGCGCGGGCCAAAAAGGCTCGTCTGCGATGCCGCACAAGAAAAACCCTGTGCTGACAGAAAACCTGACAGGCCTTGCGCGGATTGTGCGTATGGCCGTTGTTCCAGCGATGGAAAACGTGACCCTTTGGCACGAGCGCGACATCAGTCACTCCAGCGTTGAGCGCACGATTGGCCCAGACACAACTGTCACCCTTGATTTTGCGCTGGCGCGCCTGACGTCCGTTATCGACAAGCTCCTGATCTATCCCGATAACATGTTGGCCAACATGAACAAATTCAGCGGCCTTGTGATGTCACAGCGCGTGCTGCTAGCGCTGACCCAAGCGGGTGTGTCGCGCGAAGACGCCTATGTCTATGTTCAGCGCAATGCGATGAAAGTTTGGGAAGACGGCAAAGATTTCAAAACCGAACTGCTGGGCGACAGCGACGTTGTTGCCGCTTTGGGTGTTGAAAGCATCCAGGAAAAATTTGATCTCGGCTATCACACCAAGCACGTTGATACCATTTTCAAACGCGTTTTCGGCGAAGCTTAATCACAGATGCGTGGCCTGCCCGCTTTGGGACTTGGCCACGCACCGCGCCGCTCTATCCTCTAATGGGCAACCAGTTACGAGGATCAATGATGCGCACCACACTTATCGCGGCCCTTGCTTTGGCACCTACAGCCCTTTTTGCGGCGGGGTCCAGCAGCTCAACACCCCCCAAAGCCACCAAAACCACAACCGAATGTGAGACCGGAATGGTCTACGACGCGGACAAACAGAGCTGCGTCGAGATCAAGGAAAGTGCCCTTGGCAATGACGCAATGTTTGACGCCGCGCGCGAGTTGGCCTACGCCGGCCGCTACCAAGATGCACAACAAATGCTCAATTTGATGCAAATGCCCAATGACGACCGTGTGTTGACATATCTGGGCTTCACCCACCGCAAAATGGGCGACGCCAGCACCGGCCTCGCCTATTATCAAAAAGCATTGGCCGTGAACCCAGACAACCTTTTGGCGCGCTCATATATGGGTCAGGGTTATGTTGAGAGCGGCGACATCGAGCTGGCCTCAGCACAGCTGACAGAAATTCGCACCCGTGGTGGTCGCGGCACATGGGCGGAGATTTCCCTGCGCATGGCGCTGCAAAACGGCCAAGGCTATAGCTATTAAAAACGCTTAAAATGCAATCCTTTAGGGGGTTGTTCATATCCGCTGCGTTAGATGCCCTTAATTGATCGCCACAAGGGGTGTTGTGTGATTCCGTCCTTTCCAGAATTGCCCGCAGCGGGTTCTGACACGGCTGGCTTGACCAAGCGTGAGAAAGCAGCCGTGATTGTGCGCGCGCTGTAAGGGGGTGGCGGTGAATTGTCGTTGAGCACACTCGCGATTGAGCACCAGACCGGCTTGATGGATCAAATGCGGCAGATGAGCCCCCTTGACCGCGGCACAGTTGAAGCCGTGATTGATGAATTTGTGGCCGAGTTGGAAAGCACGGCGCTGACGTTTCCCAAAGACATTGGTGGCACCCTTGATTTGATGGGGAAATCTCTTGATCCCAGCCTTGCGGGACGGCTGCGCAAGGAGGCGGGCCTCGCCCCGCAATCGAACCCGTGGGAAACCATCGCAGGCCTGCCCGTGACACAGCTGGTTGATCTGTTGGCAGGTGAAAGCATCGAGGTTTGTGCGGTTGTTTTGTCAAAGCTTCAGGTTGCGAAGGCTGCTGAAATCCTTGGCGCGCTGCCCGGTGAACGCGCGCGCCGGATTACATACGCCGTCTCTGTGACAACGGGCGTCACACCACAAGCAATTGAGTTGATTGGCATTTCCATCGTTGACCAACTGGGTACCCAGCCGGTTCAAGCCTTCGATGACAGCCCCGTTGAACGCGTCGGCGCGATCTTGAACTTTGCCCGCGCCCAAACACGTGATGACGTACTCGTAGGTCTTGATGAAACGGACGCGAAATTTGCCGAAGATGTGCGCAAATCCATCTTCACATTCGCAAATATCCCAGAACGAATTGACCCCCGCGATGTGCCCAAAATCACCAAAGACGTGGCGCCCGAACAGCTGTTGACCGCCCTATCTGCGGCGCTGTCGACAGGCATGGAGGCGCCTGCCAACTTTATTTTGGACAACATGTCCAAGCGGATGGCCAAAAGTATGCGCGACGAAATCAAAGATGGCGGGCCGGTGTCCCAGGCCGATGGCGAGGATGCCATGAGCGCTGTTGTAGCCACGATCCGCGAGATGGAAGCCGCTGGCACGTTGCTGCTGCTTGCGGAGTAAGCCGCCGACGCGCCACATCCACGTCAGGATAGTCGCACATATCTTACCATCATTGCGTCAGGGCGTTCTGACAGCTACACCGTTGAAACGGTGTGCCATTCGTGGCCTTCGGCACCAAAGAAACGACTGAAAGCAAAGCCTAACACGCATGCCCCGCCCCGTTGAGCCCCAAACATCTGCGACAAAATCAGAGACACGGTTTGCCTCTATGCTTGACCGCGTAACAATCCAACATTGGCTAACTGATCTTGTATTACGCACATTGATTTGGCTCACAAAGCGCCTACCCTACAAAACGCGCGTGCGGTTGATGGGCCAGATCGTATCTGGTGGCATTGCCCGCGTGGCTGGGTATCGCAAGCGCGCGGAAAGAAATCTTGCGCTGGTGTTTCCGCAGATGCCAAATCCGGAAATTCGCAGACTTGCCAAAGCAGCTTGTGACAACGCTGGCCGCACTGTCATTGAGAATTACTCTCTCAACGATCTGGTAAAAGTCGTTCGCCAAGGCACGATCAGCGGCGACGGTATGACAGCCCTACGCGCCGCCCTTGATGTTGGTCGTCCTGTGATTTTTGCGACAGGTCATTTCGGCAATTACGAAGCACTTCGGATCCTTTTGAAAGAACAAGGGATCACGATCGGCGCTCTTTACCGGCCAATGAAAAACCCGTTCTTCAACGCCCACTACGTGGAGGCCATGCAAAGCGTAAGCGGTCCGATGTTTGCCCAAGGCCGCAGTGGGACACGGGGGTTTGTCAAACATCTGCGTACGGGCGGTCCATTGGTTTTGCTTTATGACATTTACTCAGGAAGCTCGCCAGAAATTCCGTTTATGGGGCAACCAACGCGCACGGCCCAAAGCATTGGCGAACTGGCCTTGAAGTTTGACGCGCTGGTGCTGCCGTATTTCTGCATCCGCAACGCGGATGGCATCACGTTTCAAACCGAATTAGAGGCGCCCATAGAGGGTGACAGCCCAGAGACGATTATGATTGAGTTGAACCGCCGGCTAGAGCAAAAAGTCTACGCCCATCCCGAACAGTGGTTTTGGATCCACCGACGTTGGAAGAATATACTTGGCGTGTCTTCTAACTGACTAACGCAGCCGCGCAGCACCCAAGATTTCACCGTGCGTTGCCGCTTGAATGATCGCCACAACAGGTCCGCCTTCAGCGCTATCAACACTTAGCAACAGTGGCGCACGGCCATCCCATTTGCCGACCATTTGCCAATCATGGACGACGTTGGCGTATTCCAAAGTCTTACCGCGGTTCTCTCCGCGCTCAATCGCGACAGTCTGCAACGGGGTATAGCGTAC
>Ga0209653_1002875_pt1 | contig 12127 bp, 13 predicted proteins | sample SaaInl6LU_22_DNA_FD_184644 | JGI IMG/M metagenome (GOLD analysis project Ga0209653, IMG submission 184644) | Marine microbial communities from expanding oxygen minimum zones in the Saanich Inlet - ESP_116LU_22_DNA (SPAdes) (version 2) | ecosystem: Environmental > Aquatic > Marine > Intertidal... | reverse complement strand
AACCCACTAAATTAACTAATACGCACATAGTATTTGGTTTTATACCTCCGGTCCTTAAATGGAAATTACTATGGTGGCTTAACCGGGAATAAATATGAAAATACCTAACGTTACAATTCAACAATTATTAGAAGCAGGTGTTCACTTAGGACACAAAACTTTGAGATGGAATCCAAAAATGAAGAAGTACATTTTTGGAAAAAGAGACTCAATTCATATAATTGATTTAACACAAACTTTAGAATTAACTAAAGTTGCTCTTCAAAAAGTATATGAAACTATTTCAAATAATGGAAAAATTCTTTTTGTATCAACAAAAAAACAAGCCTCAGAGGCCATAGCTGAAGTTGCAAAAGAAACTGATCAATATTTTGTAAACTATAGATGGTTAGGTGGAATGTTAACTAATTGGGGAACAATTTCAAATTCTATCAAAAAATTAAAAAAATTAGAAATCGATCTTGTTGCTGAAAATAGAGGTTTCACCAAAAAAGAACTTTTAAAAATGAGTGTTAAAAAAGATAAATTACAAAGATCTTTAGGTGGTATTGCTGAAATGAAAAAAGTTCCTGACTTAGTATTTATAATTGATACGAATTACGAGTCTCTTGCAATCCAAGAGTCTGTTAAATTAGGAATACCTATAATTGCTATTCTGGATAGTAATTCAAATCCAGATGGTATTGATTTCCCAATACCAGGTAATGATGATGCAAGAAGAGCGATAGATCTCTATTGTAATCTTATAAAAGAGACAATTAATGCTGCTAAAAAATCTGTACCCAAAGAAGATAAAAAAGTTGATTCAAAAAATGAAGAAAAATCTTCTAAAACAATTCAAGAACTAGATAGAGAAAAGTTAGAAAATAAATTTTCTAAAGACGGTAAGGAGACTCTAAACTAATGAGTGACATTGAAAAAGTAAAAAAACTTAGAGAATTAACAGGAGCTGGATTTAAAGATTGTAATTTAGCAATAAAAGAATCTGATGGTGATATAGATAAAGCTATTGAAATTTTGAGAGTCAAAGGAATTTCAAAGGCCTCAAAAAAAATGTCTAGAGATGCAAAAGAGGGTGTTATTGCAGTTACTGAAAATGACACACAAATTTCATTAATTGAAGTAAATTGTGAAACAGATTTTGTTGCAAAAAATGATGATTTTGTAAATTTTGTTAAAGAATTAAGTGACTTAAATAATAATGTTAATTCTAATATTGAAGAATTAAAAAAATTAAAAATGTCAAATGGGCAAACAGTAGATGAAAATCTTGTTGCACTAATTGCTAAAATTGGTGAGAAAATTACTATAGGTAAAACAAAAACATTATCTAATGAAGGTACTGTTAAATCGAAATATTTACATACTATTGTAAAAGATAATCTTGCTAAACTAGCAGTAGCGGTTTCACTTGAGACATCTGATAATTCAGATGTGGTTAAAAATTTTGGAAAACAATTATCAATGCATATAGCAGCATCTAGTCCATTAGCTCTTGATCAAAAAACAATCGATCAATCTATCATTGATAAAGAACAAGAATTAGTCACAGAGGAGTTGAAAAATTCTGGAAAGCCTGAGGAAATAGCAAAAAAAATTAGTCAAGGTAAAATGAGTAAATTTAAAGAAGAAAATGCACTATTATCACAAGCATGGGTGATGGAACCAAAAAAAAAAGTACAAGATATTCTAAAAGAATTATCCATTCCTGATTTAAAAATCAAAGAATTTGTTAGATTTAAGATAGGTGAATAATGTTTGATGAAAAATCATACAATCTAAAAATGGATAAAACCATTGAGGTTTTTAGTAAAGAGTTATCATCATTAAGAACAGGTAGAGCTAATGCTGCAATGTTAGACTTAGTAAAAGTAGATGTTTATGGTCAACAAATGCCAATAAATCAAGTTGGAAGTATAACAACTCCTGAACCAAGAATGATAAATATTCAAGTTTGGGATCAGAATAACGTTTCTCTTGTTGATGCGGCTATTAAAAAATCTGAACTTGGTTTAAATCCACAAATAGATGGACAATTGATCAGATTACCAGTTCCTGAGCTAAATGAAGAACGTAGAACAGAAATAAAAAAAATGATTAAATCCATGGGTGAAAAATGCAAGATTTCAGTAAGAAATATTAGAAGAGATGCAAATGAAGAATTAAAAAAACTTTTCAAAAATAAAGAAATTAGTGAAGATGATGAAAAATCTCATCAAAAAAATATTCAAAACATAACAGATAAGCATATTTCAATTATTGATGATAAAGTTTCATCTAAAGAAAAAGAAATAATGACAATATGAACCTATTAAATCATGTGGCTATCATAATGGATGGCAATGGTAGATGGGGACTTAAACATAGAAATTCTAGAAATGCTGGACATAAAGAAGGTCTTAAAACTGTCGAAAGGATAATTAAAGAATCTATTAAAAAAAAAATTCATTATTTAACATTATTTGTTTTCTCTACAGAAAATTGGAAAAGACCTAAAACAGAAATCAATTATATATTTAACTTACTAGAAATATATTTAAAAAACAGAGTTAATGATTTACATAAACAAAATATTAAACTTAAAATTTTAGGAAAAAAAAATTTTTCCATTAAGTTAAATAAACTTTTAAATTATTCAGAAAAAAAAACAATTAATAATACAAAATTACAACTTAATTTAGCTTTAAATTATGGGTCTAGAATTGAATTAATTGATGCATTTAAGTGCCTTAAAGACAAAAAAAAAATTAATGAAAATATAATTAATAAACATCTTTTAACAAAAAACATGCCAGATCCTGATTTATTAATTAGAACTGGTAATACAAAGCGTATTAGTAATTTTTTATTATGGCAAATAGCCTACACAGAAATTTTTTTTGTTAAAAAATTATGGCCAGATTTCAATGAACTAGATTATAGAAGGATTATTTCAGATTTTAAAAAAATTAAAAGGAATTTTGGCAATATATGATCAATTTAGAAATATCAAAAAGATTAATAAGTTCATTTATATTAATTCCTTCTTTTACGTATATTGTTTTATTTGAACCTTTTATTTTAAAAATTTCTTTATTTATTTTACTAATATTGGCTTTAATTGAATGGTTGAAGATGGTGCATAATTTTTTTCTAAAGATATTTGGATGTATTTTTATTTTTTTTTCATTTTATTGTTCATTCTTTATAATAAATTTTAAATCTGAGCTTTTTTTTTATTTAATTTTAGTAATATGCATAGCTACTGATGTAGGCGGATACATTTTTGGGAAAATTTTTAAGGGCCCAAGATTGACAAAAATTAGTCCAAATAAAACCTATAGTGGTGCTCTTGGAAGTTTTTTTCTTCCTATGATTTTCTTTTCTATTTTAAGTTATTCAAAATTTTTTTATTTATTAGATTTTAATTTTAATTTAGGAATTATTTTTTGTTTAAGCTTAATAAGTCAAATCGGAGATTTAATAATTTCATATTTTAAAAGATTGTATAATATTAAGGATACAGGTAAGATTATACCAGGTCATGGAGGTATACTAGACAGAATTGATGGCATGTTATTTGTTTTTCCATTCATTTTTTTAACTATTAAATTAGATTTTTTACTTTTTTAATTTTATGAAAAGAAAAAAAGAAATAATGATTTTAGGATCTACCGGCTCGATTGGGAAATCTTTAATAAATATATTAAAAAAATACAAAAGTGAGATTAAAATTAATTTGTTATCAACTAATACTAATTTAAAAGAATTATCAAAACAGAGAAAATTATTTAATGTTAAAAACCTTATAATTAGTGATTATAAAACTTATATAACAGCAAAGAAAATTTTTAAAAATAAGAATATTAGAATTTTAAATAATTTTAAGAATTTAAAAAAAATTATCAAATTTAAAGTTGATTATGTTATGAGTTCAATCTCTGGTTTGGAAGGGCTAATTCCTACTTATGAAATAATTAAATTTACAAAAACAATCGCAATTGCAAACAAAGAGTCGATTATTTGTGGTTGGGAAATAATTAAAAATGAAGCAAAAAAAAATAATACAAAAATAATTCCAGTTGACTCTGAACATTTTTCTATATGGTCCTTAATTGGAAGCAAAAATATAAATAAAGTCGATAAAATTTATATTACCGCTTCTGGTGGGCCTTTTTTAAATAAACCATTAAAAGATTTAAAAGATATAAAGGTTAACGACGCTTTAAAACATCCAAATTGGTCAATGGGAAAAAAGATTTCAGTAGACTCAGCAACTATGATGAACAAAGTTTTTGAAGTTATAGAAACGAATAGACTTTTTAATTTTAAATTAAAAAATATAGTTATTTTAATTCACAAAGATTCCTATTTACATGCAATTGTATCTTTCAAAAGTGGCATAAAATCTTTTCTTGTTCATGAGACAGATATGAGAGTGCCAATATACAATTCTTTATTTTTTGATAATGAAACTAAATTTATGAATCAAAATTTAGATATTAACAAATTGAATAATTTAAAAATTAAAAAAATAAATTCAAAAAGATTTAACGTAATTAATATCCTTAATAAATATCCAGAATTTAATACATTATTTGACACTGTATTAGTTGCAGCAAATGATAAATTAGTTCATAAATTTTTAAAAAAACAGTTAAGCTTTTTAGATATCTCTAAATATTTAATGAAAATAATTAATTTAAGAGAATTTAGGAAATATCGTTATTTGAAGCCCAATAATACTCAAGATATTATTGATCTAGCTGAATATGTGGGTTTAAAAGTTGATAAATTATGTGTAAAACCCTGAGATGAAACTTTTTCTTTATATAGCAATATTACTTCTTTCTATTTTTAGTGTTACTGCAAATGAAGTTGAAAAAATTGAAATTTTAGGAAATAAAAGAATATCTGCTGAAACAATAAAAGTATTAGGTAATTTTGATTTATCAACTAAATTTGATGCAAATTCATATAATAATATTTTAAAAGAACTTTATAAAACTGATTTTTTTGAAGATATCAAAATTGAATATAGTAATAAAACTCTCAAAATTTCTGTTAAAGAAAATCCAATAGTAGAAGATATTACTATTACAGGAATTAAAAAAGATGAATTTAAAGAAAAACTTCTCGAAAACATTAGTCTTAAAAATCGAAGTTCTTTGAGTGAAGGTAGATTAAAGAATGATTTATTATTTTTGGATAATTTATTAAAACAAAGTGGTTATTATTTTTCAACAATAAATTTATCTAAATCAATTAACGAAGAAAATAATTCTGTTACTATAAATTTTGATATAAATCTTGGTAAAAAAGCAACGATAAAAAAAATATCATTTATTGGAGACAAAATAATTAAAGATAGAAAACTTAAATCTCTAATTGCATCGGAAGAATCAAAATTTTGGAAATTTATTTCAAATAAGATTTATTTGGATCAAATGAGAATTGATTTAGATAAAAGACTGTTATTAAATTATTATAAGAATAAAGGCTATTACAATGTAAAAATAAATCAATCATTTGTAGAATTTACTAAAAATGGCGAATTTAATTTAATTTTTGATATTCAAGCTGGTAATAAATTTAAATTTAATGAAATTAAATTAAATATTCCTGATGATTTTGAAAAAAATGATTTTGAAAATATATTTGAAATAGCAAAAAAAGTAAAAAATAAGAATTATTCTTTATCAGTTATAGAAGATATCCTTGATGAAATTGATAAAATTGCAATTTTAAAAAATTATGAGTTTTTAATCGCTAATGTAGAAGAAAATATTACTGAAAACAGTAAAATTGATTTTATAATTAATTTCGAACAATCTGAAAAATATTTCGTTAAACAAATAAATATACTCGGAAATCAATATACTTTAGAAGAGGTAATTCGCAATAGTTTGATTGTAGATGAGGGAGATCCATTTAATGAGATTTTATTTAATAAGTCAATTAATACACTTAAATCAAAAAATATTTTCAAATCAGTAAATTACAAAATTAATGATAACGAAATTGATAAAACTAAAGATATCATAATTGAGGTTGAAGAAAAACCTACAGGGGAAATTTCACTTGGAGCTGGTGTTGGAACATCCGGAGGATCTATAGGTGCGGGCATCAGAGAAAATAATTTTTTAGGTAAAAATATTAATTTAGACACAAATATTGAAATTAATGAAAATAGAATTTCAGGTCAGTTTATTTATGCTAAACCTAATTTTAATTATTCTGATAACACTTTATTTCTTTCTGCTAGATCAACTAGCACAGATTTTATCTCCGATTATGGTTATAAAACAAATGAAAATAGTTTGAGTATTGGCACAAAGTTTGAGCAATTTGATAATTTATTTTTAACCCCGACTATATTAACTTCTTATGAGGAATTAGAAACCACTGCCACAGCAACCGATAATTTAAAAAAACAAACTGGTGATTATCTAGATTTATATTTTAATTATAATTTAGATTATGATTTAAGAAATCAAAAATTTCAACCTACCGATGGCTATAGAGCAGGTTTTGCACAAGAACTACCATTTGTTTCAGAGTATAATGAGATAATAAATACTTTCACTTACACTGGTTACAAAGAATTAATAAATGATATGGTTGGAAAAATTGGATTTTATTCACAAACCGCAAACTCTTTAACGGATGATGATGTAAGAATATCAAAAAGACTAAATGTTCCATATAATAGAATGAGGGGTTTCGAAAAAGGTAAAATTGGCCCAAAAGAAAACAATAGTTATATAGGTGGAAATTATGTAACAGCTATAAATTTTAGCACTACTTTACCACAAGTTTTACCAACACTTGAAAATGCTGACTTTTCAGCATTTATAGATATGGCCAATGTTTGGGGTGTGGATTATGATAGTTCCCTAGATAATAATTCCAAGATTAGAAGCTCAACAGGTATTGCTGTCGATATATTAACTCCAATTGGTCCACTTAATTTCTCTTTAGCCGAAACAATAACCAAAGCATCATCAGATAAAACAGAATCTTTTAGATTTAATATTGGCACATCTTTTTAAATTAATGAAATTATCTAGAATATTTTTTTGTTTAATTATTTTACAATTTTTTACTCAATTTACATCTGCAAACACAAATTTTTATTTTGTTAATATTGATTATATTGTAAATAACTCTATAGCAGGTAATGAATTAAAAAATAAAATTAGCTCCTTAATAAATAATCAAAATGAAAAATTTATAAAGATTGAAAATGAATTTAAGAATAAAGAAAAGAATTTGATTAATCAAAAAAATATACTTGAACAAAAAGTTTTTAATGAAGAGTTAAATAAACTTAAACAATCAATAAAAGATTATTCTTCAGAAAAAAAAAATACAATTGATAAAATCAACCAAGAAAATAAGACGGGATTAAGTATTTTGACTAACGAAATAAATACTATTTTATCAGAATATTCTTTGGAAAATAATATTGATATAATCTTAAATAAAAATACAGTAATATTAGGTAAAAAAGAGCTTGATATTACCAATGAAATTTTGACAAAATTAAATAAGAAAATTAAGAAAATTAATTATAAATAATTAAATTATGCCAACTTCAAAAAAACTTAATAAAGAAGAAATTTTAGATCTTTTGCCACACAGAGAACCCATGCTTTTAATTGACGAATTAATTGATATTGAAAACCTCTCATCAGCGACAGCAATTATGTATGTAAAAAAAAATGCTTTTTATGTAAATGGTCATTTTCCTGATAATCCAGTTATGCCAGGTGTTTTAATAGTGGAAGCATTTGGCCAAGCTGCAGCTGCTTTAACCGCACACGGAATAGACAAAAAAGAATATCAAAATAAGTTAGTTTTTCTAATGAGTGTTGAAAAAGCAAGATTCAGAAATCCAGTTATTCCGGATTGTAAATTAGAACTTAAAATTAAAGCTATTAGATCACATGGAAGAGTATGGAAGTATAAAGGAGAAGCATTTGTACAAGGCAAACGTATGGCTGATGCGCAATGGTCAGCTACTATAGTTGATAAAAATAATTAGAAATATTTGTTGATAATTATAATTTTCAATTTTTGATATTAAAAACTTGTGAGTAATCCTTTTTTCAAAAACTATGGCCCTTTTAGAATTAATGATCTTTTAAAAGATTTAAATATATCAAATGTTATAAATTTTAGTGATAATCAAATTATAGATATTAAGGACTTGGTTACTGCGAATTCCAATCATTTAACTTTTTTTCATTCAAAAAAATATCATTTACAAGCTTCAAAAACTAAAGCCTCATTTTGTTTAACTTTTGATAACTTAAAAGAATACTTACCTAAAAACTGTCAACCAGTATGTGTTGATAATGTTCTATTATCATTATCTAAGATTACATCCAAGTTTTATCCCGACTCTACTGGTGATGATTTTGACAATACTGTTGAAAAAATTGAAAAACTTAAATTTGAAAATAAAATTAAATATGGTTTTAATGTTTTAGTTGGAAAAAATGTTCACATTGGAAAAAATTGTTTAATTGGTCATAATACAATTATAGAAAAAAATGTTCAAATTGGTGCGAATTGTTCAATTGGATCAAATGTAATAATTAGAAATTCAATCATTGAAAATAATGTAAAAATTTTAGATGGTTGCATTATTGGTAAAAAAGGCTTTGGTTTTTTTCCACAAAAACAAAAGAACATAAATTATCCTCATATTGGATTTGTTTTTATAGGAGAAAATTCTGAAATTGGATGTGGAGCGACTATAGACAGAGGATCTATGTCTAATACTGTAATTGGAAAAAATACTTATTTAGACAACCAAATTCATGTAGCCCATAATATTAAAATTGGAGATAATTGTATTATTGCAGGACAAGTTGGTTTTGCAGGCAGTTCTGTTATAGGAGATAATGTAATGATTGGTGGTCAAGCCGGTATATCTGGACATCTTAAAATTGGTAATAATGTTCAAATCGGCGGAGGCAGTGGAGTAATTAAAGATATTCCAGATAATAGTAAGGTTATGGGTTATCCTTCAAAAGATTTAAGAAAATTTTTAAAAGAAAATAAATGATACACCCTACAGCAATTATAGATAAGAAATGTAAAATAGGTAACAATGTTCATATAGGACCCTACTCATTAATAGGACCTAATGTTGAAATTGATGATAACACCATTATCCAATCACATGTTAATATTAGTGGCAATACAATAATAGGTAGTGGAAATAAAATTTACCCTTTTGTTTCTATAAATGATCCACAGGATTTAAAATTTAATGGAGAGTCTACTAATCTTATTATTGGAAATAACAATATAATTAGAGAATATGTAACAATAAATCCAGGAACAGTTAGTGGTGGTGGAAAAACAGTTATTGGTAATAACTGTTTATTTATGATTTCATCACATATTGCGCATGATTGTCAGGTAGGAAATAATGTAATAATTGCAAACAATGTTCCTCTAGGAGGACATGTAATTATTGAAGATAATGTTGTAATAGGGGGAAATTCAGCAGTTCAACAATTCACAAGAATTGGAAAAATGGCTATGATTGGAGGAATGACTGGAGTATTGCATGATGTAATTCCTTATGGTTTGTCGACTGGAAATAGAAATTCACTTCAAGGACTGAATCTAATAGGGTTAAGAAGAGCAAAATTTGAAAATAAAGATATTTTAGGTCTAAGTGAAGCGTACAAAGAAATTTTTGCTACAAAAAATCTCACAGAAAATATCAACAAATTGAATAACTCTTATCAAGATAATCAATTAGTAAAAAAAGTAATTGATTTTATAACAAAAGATAAAAAAAGATCTATCTGCACACCTTTTTCTTAAAATGATAGGATTAATTTTTGGTGATACTGATTTTCCAAAAGAAATTCTCAAAACTATTAAAAAAAAGAGAATAAATTATTTAATAATTGACTTATCAAAAAAAAAAAATTTTAAAAATAACAAAAAATCATACCCAGTTTCAATTGGCCAATTTGGTAAAATTATAAATATTTTAAATGAAAATAAATGTAAAAAAGTATTATTTGCTGGAAAAGTAAACAAACCAAAATTTTCTAAATTAAAATTAGATTTTAAGGGTATTTATTATATTCCTAGAATAATGAAAGCTTCAAAACTTGGTGATGCTGCTATACTTAAAGAAATTATAAAAATATTATCTCAAAATAAAATAAAAACTGAAAATTCACTAAAATTTAATCCAGAACTTTCATTGAAAAAAGGTAATTATACAAAGATTAAACCTAATAAAGAAGATCAATTGGACATTACTAAAGCAATTAAGATATTAACTGGTTTAAGACAGTATAATTTTAGTCAAGGAGTTGTTGTTAGAAATAATAAAGTAGTTGCTATAGAGGGTAAGGGGGGAACTAAAAAAATGCTTGAAAAAAATGGATATAAAAAAGTAAAAAATTTTGGAGTTTTAGTTAAATTTCCCAAAAAAAAACAAGATCTTAGAATTGATTTACCTACAATTGGTTTGAATACTCTAATACAAAGTAAAAATGCTGGATTAAAAGGTGTTGTAGTTAAAAATAAACAGCATGTTTTTTTAGATAAAGAAAAATGTATCCAATATGCTAATAAAAATAAGATGTTTATTTCTGTAAAATGAAAAAAATTTTTATATTAACAGGTGAACCCTCTGGAGATAAATTAGCATCAAAAGTAATATTAAAACTTCAAAAAAAAAAACCAAACATCGAGTATTCTTGCGTTGGCGGAGCACATTTAGATTCACTAGGAATAAAATCTATATTTGATCTTAGAGAAATTACATATATTGGTTTTACAAGTGTTTTGTTGAATATTTTTAATATTAAAAGAAAAATAAACAATACTGTTAAAGAAATCATCAAATTTAATCCAGATATTTTGTTTAGTGTTGATAGTCCAGATTTTACACTTAGGGTTGCCGAAAGAGTTAAAAAATTAAATAAAAAAATTAAAACCGTACATTATGTTGCCCCACAGGTGTGGGTTTGGCGCGAAGGAAGAGTTAAAAAGTTTAAAAAATTTTTAGATCATGTTTTGTTATTATTTGAATTTGAAAAAAAATTTTTCGATAAAGAAAATATTCCAAACACTTTTGTTGGCCATCCTTTATTAGAAGTAGAAACTAAAAATAAAATAGATTTATCAAACATTATTTCAACTAATAAAAAAATAATTTCTCTTTTTTGTGGTAGCAGATCTTCTGAAGTCAATCTACTTTTACCTGTTTTAATCGATTTTATAATTATGATGAATAAAAAATTTGATAATTTAGTTTTTGTTTTTCATGCTACGGAAGAAAACAAGAATTCAATTATTGAAAAAATTAACATAAAAAATTTTCATAATATCGAGGTAATTTCTGATGAAAATATTAAAAAACAAGTATTAGAAAATTCTACATTTGCAGTTTCAAAATCTGGAACAGTTTCACTTGAAATTTGCAACGCAAAGGTTCCGTCAATAATTATTTATAAAATGAATTTTTTAAATTATTTAATTGTTAAAATGCTAGTTAAAATAAAATTTGCTAACATTATTAATATTATTAATAACAAAGAAATAATTCCAGAATTAATACAAGAAGAATGTAATGCCAAAGAAATTTATAATTCAGTTGTCTACCTTTTGAAAAATCCTGAATTAATGAAAAAACAAATAAATGATTGTGAGAATACTTTAGCTAAAATTAAGTCAAAAACATCATCATCTGATGAAGCTTCTTCTGTACTAGCTAAGTTTTTTATTAGTTAATCTTTTTTTTACTTCTTCTTTTCCAAGAGAGATGATTATATCATATATGCCAGGGCCAAATTTTGAGCCCGTTAATGCTATTCTTAAAGGCTGACCAACACCTTTAAAGTTTGTATCATTAGATTTAATAAGATTATTTATTATTGGCTCCAATGTTTCCTTGCTTAATTTATCGATGCTAAAAAATTGATTAGTAAAATCAGTAATGATTTTTTTGGCTTTATCGTCAATTAATTTAAAATCTTCCTTGTTAAAATTAACTTCTTCAATCATTATATATTCACTATTGCTGAATATATCCTCTAATGTTTTCGCTTTATTTTTCAGGAATGTTAAAGATTTTTTTATCCTCTCAGCTTTATCAGATTTA
>Ga0209653_1002873_pt1 | contig 12129 bp, 7 predicted proteins | sample SaaInl6LU_22_DNA_FD_184644 | JGI IMG/M metagenome (GOLD analysis project Ga0209653, IMG submission 184644) | Marine microbial communities from expanding oxygen minimum zones in the Saanich Inlet - ESP_116LU_22_DNA (SPAdes) (version 2) | ecosystem: Environmental > Aquatic > Marine > Intertidal... | reverse complement strand
TGCCGACAGAATGTTATTTGTCGATATTGATGACGAGGCACTCAATAAAATTGGACAATGGCCATGGCCAAGACAAAAAATATCCGAAATATTTAATACCATTAACCTACAAAATCCGGCGGTGGTTGGGGTGGATATTTTATTTGCTGAAAAAGATCGCTATGCCTCTGAAAATATTGCAGGCTTTTTCGGGATACAGGAGGAGGCATTTGCTCAGCTTGGTATCCTGGATGGAGACAAGATACTGGCTGATAAGATGCAGGCCTTTCCTTATGTGTTGGCCATTGCAGCCCTAGATGATGATCAAGAAATAGAAGAAAATCAGACTGATGTCACAGGTAGATTTGTGGTGATTGATGAGGCAGACCAATTTCTATACCAAGCGGATACATTGCTTGCTCCAATAAAAGAATTTGAAAATACGCCCGGTTTTGGTTTTGTAAACACCATCAAGCGCGAGGGCAAGATTCGTAAAACTCCCTTACTCTTCTCTATTAAAGACGAGATCCATCCATCCTTAAATCTTGAAATGGTCAGGGTTGCCCAAGGTGCCCCTAACCATGTTATGAAATTTAATGATGTGGGGGATAAATTACTCATTAAGTCAGGCGAGGTCATCACGCAAACGGATCTTGATGGCACGTTCTACTTCCACTATGGAGATATGAACCGATTTAATACAGTCTCAATCTTGGACGTCATGGAAAATAAAGGGGATCTGTCCGAGAAAATCTTGATTATTGGCTCATCGGCAGCCGGCCTTGGCGACTACCACTCTACCAGCTACCAGGAAGACATTCCGGGACCGTTATTTCATTTGCAGGTGATTGATCAGATATTAGGACAGCGGTTTATTAATTTTCACCCGGTGTATGATCAGATCATTTACTTACTAACCGTCATGTTTAGTATCACCTTATGTTGGCTGATCACCAAGTACTCAGTCTACTTGATCGCCTTTGCACTCCCAATTTCCCTCGCCCCGCTCTACTATTTATCTAAGTATGCGTTTTTAGGTTTTGGGCTCATAGTGAATGTTCCCTTAGCGCTAGCCATCCTATTTTTTTCCGGCATCGCGACTTACATCGTTAAAACATTCATTGAAAATATTGAAAAAAGAAAGATCCAAAGTTCTTTCTTACAATACGTCCCAGCCGACATTGTTAAAAATATTAATAAGGAATCTGATGTGCCATCTTTAGGTGGCGAGGAGATCGAGGCGACCGTCTTCTTTTTAGATATACGAGGATTCACCAGCATTACGGAAACCCTAAAAGATGATCCTAATCTTTTAGTGAAGGTGATTGGTCACATCATGAATCGGGTAACTGACATATTAATACAACATGAAGCGACCATCGATAAGTACATCGGTGATGCCGTCATGGCATTTTGGAATGCGCCCGTGAAAGTAGAGAATCATCAAGCCAAGGCTTATCAAGCCTCGTTAGCTATCAAGCAAGAGATTCCGAAAATTAATACTGAAGTGAAAGCCATGCTGAGTAAAGAACAAAGTAAATTAATTAACGTCAATTTTGGCATGGGACTGAGTACGGGCCAGGTGGTTGTTGGCAACATGGGCTCGGAATTCCGTTTCAATTACTCGGTCATGGGGGACATGGTCAATGTTGCCGCACGTTTAGAAGCGATGACCAAAGAGAAGAAAAAGACCATTTTGGCTGGATCACTCAACTTTTCTGACGAGGTGATCAAGAATTTCAAAGCACAGGGAATTGCGTTAAAATTTATTGATGATATTGCGGTTCGAGGAAAAAAAGAAAAAATACCGGTGTATGCAGTCGAGTAAATTAAGGTTTTTATCTGGGTTTTCTATCATGGAAATCTTGATGGCGATTGGTATTCTAGGGCTTACAGCTGCGGCTGGCTATCAGGTGTTTCATACCATCGAGCAAAACCAATACAGAGCCATCCAGGCGACTCAAAATGTAGATAAACCGATTGCTGCCTTTAATCAGTTTTTTGCTCAATATAATTCCAGCCAAGAGTTATCGACCGCCATTGAGGTCCTAGATCTCACTCCGAACATTGATCCATTCACGAATTCAAATCGTTTTCGTAGTGACCGGATCAGGGTGCTGTTTGATCCAGATAGCACAGATTTAGGTTTAGACGCAAACCCCGGTGACTTAACTGCCAATTTAACAGCTGACTACACATATGAAGATGGTAATATTGCTGCTGGGTTTGGCCAAGGAACAAGTTTTACAGATCCTGATGCCTTCATTCACCAGGATTACATTGCCTCTGGCAGCGTGACTCTGCCGGATCGAACATTGTTTGATCCAAACGATGATCCTATTTCACAAACTTTAAAACTATTTGATATGGGAGGTCGACAAAGAGGAACTTGGATTGGTATCGCATTTATTAATGGAGATTTTTATTTACGAATGCGGGCGGGACGAGGAACCGTCAGTGAGGATGATAATTTTAGTGGCCCAGACCGCGCGATTCGTAGTATCGAGTTAAATGAAATACCTGAATTTGATGGCATGGAGCATGATCTTACATGGGATATTGATACGGGGAGCACTGATGATCAAAGCCCAGGAAGAATTCGATTATGGATTGATAACCGGAAAGTCATTGACTCTGAAGCGACCTGTACTGCTGATCAGTGTCAATTGGGGCTTCCGGGCGAGTTGCCTTCTTGGGCTGGAGGTAATTCAGGAAGCTGGGGCAATGGTGGTGATTGTGGAGGGTTAACAGAGGTGCCAGGGGGCACGGATACTTATGATGGCCCTCAACAGTTTCAAAATTGTAATCCTTGGCCAACAGCAGCCGGGACATTAAGTATCTTTCGAGATCAGTTGATCGATGAGAGCAACGTGCCATCAACAGACGAACCACAAATTACGTTACCTCTGACAAATTTATCGATTGATAATAATGCAGCTATCTATTACCGAGTCTTTGCCATTCCCCAGGAGTCCTGCAAATTTACCGGAGGTTCCAACTACCAGTACACCTTTGATTGTTTTGATGACGATGATTACGATCGTCTGAAGACAGACATCGATAATTTAATGAATACCGATAACGTCCCCTTCTTTGATATCGGTATGCTGGATGGGGCCATTTGTCGAGTCACAGCATATGACTCGGCCTCTGAAACACTAACCTTAGAAGAAAATTCTGGCTGCCCAGCGAGTTCAGGTTCGACTGATCCAACAGCTGCATCGACGGTATATTTCATGCCACCTCGATTGGTATTTTATTCCTCTGATTTTTCATTGGGCTTTGTGCAGTCCGTGATGGAAAGTTTTGCCGATCCTTTAGATCGTTTTGGAGATGTATTATCTGAAAGGAAACCACAAGCTTTTAATTAATATCGCTTGATATTCGTAATTACAGGTCTTCCGTCGTCGGTTACCCCATATCTTAAAGTAGACGAAAATGTTGAGATACTGGGTAATTTTTCATTTTTAGCCCAAGCGCAGCTCATTATTCTAAATGTGAAAGGAAATGAGGAATTGCTCGGATTATTGGGGTTGTCATTATCAATTACAGAAAAGAACCGTAAAAAATGTGTGCCATGATCATATCTTGGTGAAATTCTTGTATTTGATTTTAAAAAGGGGTTATCAAGTATGGCAGAATTTGATCCACTTATTGAAGTAGTAAGAGATAAATTTTCTAAGTCATTTGAAATGTTCTCCTGAATTTCATCTTTAGTTAATGCTCTCTTCCATATGCGTGTATTATGGAAAATAACGTTAGCAAAGGGTTGATTAGGATTGTTGCTTCGACCAATGAAATTTGAACTGTAAGCGTACCCTCCATTCGGGCTAGGATCTAAATAATTGGCTGTATTGTTACTTTCGTAATACATGGTTTCACCATTATTGCAGGCATCAGAAAAATCATTATTAAAATTACTATCAATATCATAATCTGAAGAAGTATCAATATTTCCTGAAGAAGTTCTCCAAGAATTATTTTTACCAATATCCATAGACTGTGAATTGCAGGTCATGCCGATTCTAAGAATATCTTGATTAACTGAGAAAAAAACATGAGTCCATATTCCTACTGGAATATTCTTTGACGAACTAACTGATACCTGTTCGGATGTCGGCTGACATCCATTTTCTCCGGATGGTGGATAGTAGTTACCAGATAATATGCCGCCCCCTCCTTTGAGAAGAATGCCAGAGTTATAGGCATTTTCAATGGAACAATCATCAGGAAGCTTATTTGCTATGTCAATATATTTTGGATAACCAGACATATCTTCAGTTAGATAAATCCATGTTTCCAGTAAAAAGCCATTGTTGGTTGGATCCAAATCAGCATCTGCAATACTACCTAAATTTTGTGTCTCTAAAAGCGAGCTAGTTTTTGTAATCCCGTCAACCTCTTGGCCTTTGTCGCTAATATAAAAAGTAGTTGCAAGATTCCTAATTAAATCAGCCGGCCAACTATCTTTGCCTGAGAAGCTTCCAGATATGCCACATTGATTTGCGTCTTGCTCTTCAGGACTAAAATTTTCGGCATCATTAATTTCATCAGGAAGTGAGAGCCAATTTGAAAAAGGTAGTGATTCGAAGTCAGCCGTAGTTGGAGTTAAATCTGCATTGGCGCTATCACAAGCACCATCACCACCTATTCTTGGTAGGAAAAGACATAATGTGCCACTAGCTTTTGTCTCAATACTTAAATTTCTTAATAAAAAAGTAATATTTTCAAGTCCACTTCTAGCCAGAGAGTCTGACTTTATTTTTGCAGCGGCACTATATTGACTGTTAGATAAAAAACCACTATTGCTTAAAAGACTTGAGGTGATAATCACCATAATACTCACCATGACAATGGCTGCAGGTAACATATAACCGGAAGATTTTTTTTTAAAAATTTTCATGATCACAGGCTTGAGATAGGCGATATAAATTTAATAAAAAACTTCCTTGATTGGTTCCAATATTTTGATCATGTTGCTGAATGTTTTGATTATTTGAAAGTAGAATAGTTATTAATCTTTTTGATTCAATTTCTGAATTTGGATCAATAACAATAGGAGCAAGACATCCGTCAGCCTCAACACATCTTGGAACATATTCTAATGAAGCGATGATCGATTCCCATTGGGCTGTTGAAGCGTTTCCTTCACCGGCATCTAAATGCAGAAAGCCACTTGATTGTATATCACCATCTACACACTTTTCGCTCGTAGAATTGTCATGGCAAAATAAACAATTAACACTTATGCCATCAATTAATTGTGAATTATTGCCTGAACAATTTACCCCTTTCAGAGTAAGCCTGTCTTGTTGATTATTGTAATTATTTGAAAAAACTACAAACCCATATCTGTAATTGTTTTGCGATATATTTTCAAACCAACTTTGATTGGGACTTGCAAATTGACAACCAACATTTTGAATTTTATTGTAATTAATTACTGTTTGAGAGGTGTTGATGTCAAGATCAAGGTTTGCATTGGTTTGTCCAATTAATTTGCCTTGAGGTTTTAAATTAAATTGCACGGTTTGGTTGTCCGTAATAAACCATGCCCTTGAAGGATCTTTTTTAACATAAATTGGTTCTGAAATTTTTCTGACACGATCAGGGGTATCATCTTCACAGCCAATGCCAACTCCATGATAGATAGCATGTGGTTCATTAGCATCATCAAAACCAAGCCATAAAGACTGGCGAATGAATTGGTCGTTGACCACATCATTAAACTCCATGCACTTGCCATCCTGGTTGGTAAAATTTAAATCACCAATAGCAAAGGTGACATTATTAGATCCATCATAAGCCATAGGGTTGGCTTCAGATTTAGCCAGTAATTTTGAAATTTTTTGAATGGTCAGATTTTTTTCAATTACGATTTTGTTGAGTTCTTCTATGTTATGTTGTTTTTTGGTAAAGCTATTCATCATGCTCCACATAAATAGTCCGACAACCCCGGCCAGTCCAGCATAAGTAATCAGCTCAGGAAGTGAGAACCCACCTCGCATTGTGTTATTCGATTGAGATGATGTACTATGGCTTTTGAAAGAAGAAGTCATTATTTATTTATTTTATCAGACAATTATTTTTTTTCTAGGCGCATCCATGGCTAGCTTTATTAATGCATGGGCAATGCGTTTGGGACGCGATGAGTCGGTTCTGAGCCCATCTCGATGCCGTACGTGTGATCAAGATTTAAAAGCTCATCAATTAATTCCAGTATTTTCCTGGCTAAAACAGATAGGTCGCTGTGGATGCCCGAAACAACAAAAAATATCTAGCCGTTATTTTTTAACTGAAGTAGGTTTTGGGATAATCGTTTTAGTTCTATTCAATACGATGAGAATATCTAGTGATTGGCCTGAACTATTATTTTATTTTGTTTTTTTAAGTATGGCCTTGCATCTATTTTTAACTGATATGGAGTATCAGCAGCTTTATCTTCCCATGATGCTGACCGGTATTGGTGTTGGTTTGGGTTATGGATTTTACCTTGACCAATGGCTGCTCCATTTTTATGGCGCTCTTCTTGGATTTGTATTGCTATTTGCCACAAATTGGCTCTTTCAGTTTTTTCGAAAAAAACAAGGTCTAGGCGATGGGGATAAGTACCTCCTCGCCATGATGGGTGCGTGGTTTGGTCCATTACTCGTCTTGCAGAGCTTGGTCTTGTCCTCGTGGATAGCGATCATTTTTATGGCTTTTTTATATTTAAAAAATAAAACGATCCCGACAAAAATTGCCTATGGCCCATTTATTATTCTCGCGTCGATTTTTATCCAATTAAATCAATTATTTATTATTTTCTAAAAAATCACTAAATATTGTATATTTCCTTGTTGATTTGCCTATATTTTGATATTATGAATTTAATATCAATAGTGCAAAATTCTAGGGAATTAATGAAAAAAATAGTATTGCTCACCGCACTTTTATCGATAGCTGGATGCGCTAGCAATATTGACCGCCAAAAAGAAGAAGCTCAAAAAACAATGGATCAGTTTATTGAGCGCGCAGAAAAATTCAATCAAGAGTTCGAAACAGAAAAAAAACCATTAAAACAGCGCCGAGAGTTAATGCAGTTTAGCTACGGTCCAAACAGTTTTGAAAATAATAATTTCCTTGAATATTTAGTGCAGTCCAATGCAAACCTTCCAAATGATTTGATCGGGAAGCTGCGTGAGAGTGAGAACCAATATCAGAATACTGACTTCAACGAAGACACCAATGACTTGATCGGCGAGATTCAGAATTTTAAGAAAATCACACAAGTCTATAAAAAATTAGCCAAACAAAAAACAGTCAACGTGACCGAAACGCAGTTAAGTTCGATTGTGAAACAGCTGCTAAAAAATACAGGTTTGAAATTAAAAGTTGATGAGACGGATATCGAGGGCCGATATAAGGGAACCAGTTTTGAAATCATCAGAAATATTGCAGAAGACAATAACCTGGTCATGTATTTCTCCATGGATTACAAAACACTGCATCTAAAAACAGCATTTCCAGAGAATAAAAAATTTAACCCGGTCATTAATTCCATTGCCCTCAATCCTTTTGAGGTGGAAAAGGATTTGGATCTGATTGAAGAGGTCGTTCAACAGCTTGAGGGTTCTGATGCCACCATCGAAGAAGTGTTAAAAGTCGATCAGTTTGTCAAAACAAATTACGGTCGAAAAATTGTAAATCGACTCATCCTGGTTGAGAAAACCAGAGAGAATGTGGTGAAACAAAGGGAGCTGGGAAGCTACTACCGAACCACCTTGATCAAAAGAGCTGAGGAAGCCGAATACGTTAAAACCCCGACGGTGACAATTTTTGAAGATGACATCAAAAACGGAAATGAACGTGTTATTGAGAAGTTTAGTGTGTATAACGACACCCCGGATGCTATGTTCACAAAACTACAAGCCTTCTCAGTGTTTAATGATTGTTCGGTGACAGAAACATCAACCAATGACGACGGTCAGTTAGAGACCGAGACCATCATCGAAGGTGGGGTGACCATGAATGACAATGTCCCAAACACAGTCACCGGAGATTCTGTGGTCATCGATGATTTAGTGGCGGGAAATGCTAATAATGATTTTGCGGCGATTGATCAATCTGCGGCAGAACTTATCGAAGAGGCCAATGACCTGCAGGCCGATTCTGCACTCGGCTGTGTTGATTTCGTTGCCGATGACTTCGGCATCGTAGCGTCTGGTAGTATTTTAGATATCCAGTTAGTTGAAAAATTCTTGGTCGATCAAGACCAGCCGGTGAAGCAGGCCATGATCGAGACCTTCATCTTGGAAGTGAACTCGGACTGGAAGAATGAGTTAGAGTCCCGTTTTACATCTAACACAATGAGCACCAATTCAAGTCAAGCTGCAGGGGATGGCGGCTCTGGCTTATACAGCTTTACTGCAGGTCTACTTGATTTTGCTAGCGCGACTGCAGAGGGCGGCATCACTGCCAGCACGAGATTAGGTTCACGAAATCAAATTACAGCTCTGGTGAATATGATCGAAACCAACTCGTTAGGTAAAAAAATATCAAACCCCGTTATTCTAGTCCGAGATGGTGAAGAGGGTGTGGTCGATAAAACAAGAACATTTAGAGCACAACGTTCAACGACGACTACCAACTCTGCTACTACTAATACATCCAATAACCAAATTGATGAGTACGACGCACCGTTAAAACTCACAGTAACTCCGAACATCAACAAGCACAATGATGTCATTGACCTAGATTTTAATTTTGTTGAAGAGACATATGATTCTGCGTCACCGACTGCTGCATCGACTTCGAACAACATAACAACTAAATTGAAAATTGAACCAGGTGAGGTGGTCATGATGGCGGGATTATTCCAGCAGACCCAGAACAATACTACACAGGGGTTACCGTTTGTCTCAAAACTGGGCTTTAATAAACTTTTAGCACCATTGGTTGCATTACTCGGTGGTGGTGAGGTGAGAAGAACAGACACAGGAACCGAGCTCTTGGTGTTCATTAACCCAACCGTAATCACTAAAGAGAATATTAACCGTACAGTCACTAGGACGAGGTACTAAACATTTGCAATGGATGCTATTTTTAAAATAATTGATGACACCATAACAGTTCTATCAAAAGCAAACATCATCTCCCACCCTTTGACTATTCCTATTTTAGGTGGTTTGGTGTTGCTTCTCTTGATGTGGCTCATGCTGTCCATTCGCAGAAAAAAAGCTAATCAATTAATAGATACCAAACAACCTCAGCCGGCAAAACAAAAGATGGCTAATCAATCCTCTAATCAAGTAAAGCCGCTATCAGCTGAAGACCAGGCCTACACCGAAAAATTTAAAAAAAGTGTGGCCGGTTTGGATCTGGATTTAAAGGGAGAAGCTAGTCAGCCGAAAAAAACAGCTAAGACTAAACCCCTTACGAGCAAGCAGAAAAGAGAGCTCACGCTTGATTTAAAAGCACTAAAAGAATTATTAGATGGCAGTCACATCAATCAAGAGCAACACGATAAAAAAGTGTTGGAGCTAAAGGAAGCTTATGGCGGATAAAATCATGCCATCAGAGACTGGTATTGTGATGCGCTTAACCCATTCATCATTGCTTATTAATTTGAGCTATGCGGCAGAACCTTACAAAGTTCAGACCAAGGTCATGGAGTGGAAATTACCTAAAGTGATTGATCCAAATAACATCAATCCCGAGATTGAATTTTTAAGTTCTTTTATTTCACGCATGGTAAGGCAATACAAAATGGAGGGTGAGTTAGTCACGTGGATTATCCCCCACCAAAAAAGTCGAATGAAGAGCATTACCATTCCAATGAATCTGGATGTGAAGGCCGATAAAAAAGAATTTAACACGTTGACCAAGGCAACCCCGTATGATTTTTGGAAGGAACATGATCCAGACTTAGCGGATATCAAGTTAGCCGAAATACGTTCGAATCTGCTTACAACCAATGCTGAGGAAAATTCTTCAAACCTGATGTATGTAGCCGTAGATCGATTGTTGACCCGCTTGTACCAAAATCTATCGCTACAGTCCAATCTATATCCAGTAGGTTATATCGCAGAGGATCAGTCTTTGATCAAAATTATTGAGTCACGCCTAAGCCGAGTTCAAAGAGAGAGGCCTTTTGCGATTTTTCATCTAAGTAAAGGCAACAATCGAATCATTTATGTCAATGCCGAGCAGGTCGACGTCGCCCAAGTGAATATCGATGAATTAGATGAGTCATTGTTAGATGATATCCCTGAAATCAATGAAGAAAACAAAACATTTTGGAATGAGGTGGTCGGTCGAATCTCAACCGCGCTAAAAACAGCAACAAATTATCTCTTAGAAGAGGCAAAGGTACTGAAGTTTGAGAATATGTACTTCATCAGTGATTACAATAATGAATCTCCATTTTTTGCTCTACTGCGTGAAAATTTTCGGGTCGTCAATGTCATTTCCCTTAACCAGCAGTTTGAATATATCTCCGTACAAAAGCCGATCGATAAAAACTCATTCATGGGGAACGATCAGGGCACGATCAATTTCTACGGAGGCTCACGATTTATTCCTGCGCTGGGCAATTACTCATTAAAATATTTTTCAGAAATTGCTATTCCAAACAAAGTGGCATCTGCGGCAATAATGAATTTTCATGAAAAGGCAGCCTTTATCAAAAATAACTTTGAAAAAGAAGTGGCCATTAAACGTGGATTTTATATCTTCGGCGTTCTTTTGCTTGGCGCACTCATTTTTAGTGCTAGTTTATTTACTTTAAATATGGGCGGCAATCAACAAGAAAAACAATTGATAGTGTCTGAAAAAAAATTAGACAGACTCAAACAAGCAATTAAGTCAGGTCAGGCAGAGATTGTTCAAAAAGAGGCCGAGTATGAAATTATTGCCGAACTTTCAAATGGTCAAACCAACCAGATACTATTTGAGAAATTAATTCGAGATATTCCGAGAGATGTTGAATTAGATCGAGTCATTATTCGTGACAATACATTTCAAATTTTTGGCAATAGTCTCAATGTCATTAGCGTAAATAATTTTTACAATACATTCATGCAGGACAATGACTTTGAAAATATAAAAATAGATTCCTATAGGAGAAAAGACCGTTCGATGAATTTTTTTGAATTGGTGGGGGTGATTAAAATTTAATGGCACTTTTGAAGAAAAAATTATCTAAGAGAGCACAGCAGTTATTGGATGAAATTCAGTCGCAGGAAATACCAATGTCACAAGAGCCAGGATCTGGTGTTGGTGCAAACGATTTCAATAAGCTGGCTATCCGCTACATGGGCAGTAAGTATAAATTTTCAGCCGTAAAATATCGAAAATTTTCGGCACAAAACCAAATGATTTTATGGTCAGTTGGATATATAGTTTTAGGCGCTATGATCTTCTTTGTGGCAAATAATGGATGGGGCAGTTATCAGACCTATTCTGAAAAAGTAATGAAGAGTAAACAAAAGCTTCCTAAGGTGTTAGCTGAAATTAAAAACATCGAAAAAAATGCTCAAAAAATCCAGCAAGATATTTTAAATAAAAAACAGAATATTCAAGATCAGCTAAATAAAATTCCATCCGAGTCTGCAGCAGACGAACTGGTTAATCAAGTAGCAATGTTATTAGAAAATGGTGATTTAAAAATTGTGAAACAGGAAATACAAATTAAAAAATCATTATCTCCTGTGACCTTCTCAATTCCTCCTTTGCAAAAGCCGGTTGCTGATACAACTATCTTTTCAAATATTGCCGTTCCAATGGAAGATGATGCTCCAAAAGCAAAAAAAGATAAAAAAAATGTAGCCGAAAAGTTAACTGGTAAAAAAATGAGAAAGGGTAAGAAAAAGGATAAAAAGAAAAAACCAGAGGCAGAAGAAAAACCACAAATTACCCAAGCAGCTAATGCACTTAAGGATAACTATAAAACAATCATGGATGTGATCCAAAATAAAGAAGCTCAACGAAAACAAAAATTAATGAAAAGCTTACCTAAAAATGTATCATTCATGACCTATCACTTCCAATTAAAAGGACAGTACCTGGATTACTTAAAAGCGAGACAAGACGTGCTTAAACAGTACCCTTATTTAATTATTCCGGTAGAAGAGATTGTGACTGAAAAAAATCAAGATGAAATCCAATTTA
>Ga0209653_1002872_pt1 | contig 12132 bp, 7 predicted proteins | sample SaaInl6LU_22_DNA_FD_184644 | JGI IMG/M metagenome (GOLD analysis project Ga0209653, IMG submission 184644) | Marine microbial communities from expanding oxygen minimum zones in the Saanich Inlet - ESP_116LU_22_DNA (SPAdes) (version 2) | ecosystem: Environmental > Aquatic > Marine > Intertidal... | reverse complement strand
TTGGTTGCGATAGTTCGCATACTGTTAACCTTACTGTGTTAGAAAGCACAACTGGAATAGAGACTGTTGAAATTTGTGATGAGTTTACTTGGATTGATGGTTTAACCTATACAGAGAGTAATGACTCAGCAACCTATACATTAGTAAATTCAGCAGGTTGTGATAGTGTAGTAACGCTTAGCCTTACGATATTCAATTCGGATAGTTTATTTAGTGATGTCACCGTTTGTGATGCTTTTGTTTGGGACGATAGCACATATACAGTAAGTGGTACTTATACCAACTATTACACTAATGTCAGTGGCTGCGATAGTATTTATACATTTAACGTAATTGTTAATGAAAGTACAACTGGTATAGATACTCAAGTTCACTGTGATGAATTCACTTGGATTGATGGTATAACCTATACAGAAAGTACTGATTCTTCAACTTTCTTGTTAACAAACTCATTGGGTTGTGATAGCATTGTAACACTTAATCTTACCATACTTGAAAGTACATCATCATTGTCTGTAGTATCGGAATGTTACAGCTACACATGGAATGATTCAGTTTATACAGAAAGTGGAACATATACCTTTGAAACCACTGGAGAAAATTCTTGTGATAGTACTGCTGTTTTAGAGTTAACAATAAATGAATCTACATATGGAGTAGATGTTCAACAACATTGTGATGAGTTTACTTGGATAGATGGTTTAACATATACTGAAAGTAATGATTCTGCTACTTTTGTATTAGTTAATTCATTAGGTTGTGACAGTATCGTTACCCTTGATCTTACAATACTTTATTCTGATTCAACATATGAGTTTTTTACTGCATGTGATTCATATGTATGGAACGGTATGAATTTCATCACAAGTGGGACGTATACCTATACCACTTCAAATTCACTAGGGTGTGATTCAGTAGTGACTTTAGAATTAACGATTATTAATAGTTCTTCATCTAGTTCAAGCATTATAGCTTGTGATAGTTATGTTTGGAATAACGAATTGTATACTGAAAGTGGAGTGTATACAGTGAGTACATTTAATGAAGAAGGTTGTGATTCAGTTGCTACATTAAACCTAACAATAAAAGGACCTAGCGAGTCGACTGATTATGTTTACACTTGTGACGCCTATGATTGGAATGGTGAAGTTTACACTGAAAGTGGTACATATGAGTTTTATTCTATTGATATCTTTGGTTGTGATTCTATTGCTACATTGGAGTTAGAAGTATGTGATTTAGAAGAACTTGTCATTGATGGTATGAGTACAGTAGATACAGAATCATCTGTAACCTATTCGGTTCAAGAGAACTCTGGCTCTACATATTTCTGGACAATTTCAAATTTAGGATTTATTTCTTCTGGTCAATTCACCAATGAAATCGTTGTTGATTGGTCAATCATTGAAGGGACTTCAACACTTTGTGTAACAGAAACCAGAGACTGTTTTGATCTTAATTGTGAAGGTGAAACGTATTGCACGAATATTGAAGTTAAAGATATTGTTGGTGTAGATGAACTTACTAGTGAAATTATAGAGGTTTATCCAAACCCAACAAGAGGTTACTTTAATGTGACATTACAACTAAATTACATTCAAAATGTTAGTATAGAATTAGTTAACTCTTTGGGTGAAACAGTTTCTGAAAAATATTTAACTGACTTTGAAGGGGAAATTAATGAGTCATTTGACATTTCTAAAGAGCCATCAGGAGTATACCTACTAAGAATTCGTATGGATGATAAGGTTGTAACTAAAAAAGTAACACTAAATTAATAGTACGATATTTCAAATTAAAAATTTAAACTACTCTCAATTTGAGAGTAGTTTTTTTTTAGTTTAATGCAAGTTAATGTAGTTCTTGAATAGGATAGTAGATAAAGCTTTGACTAATATGATATTAATGCTTAATGGAACAAAAAAAGAGCCGAAACTACGTTTCAGCTCTATTCAATTTCATTAATTTAAATCTTAATTACGGAGTAATTATTTTAAAGACAGTGGCTCTTGCTAAAGCTCTTTCAGCTATTGTATTAGCATTTTGAGACTGGCTTTCTCCAATAGATACGCTAATTAATTGACTTGGATTCACACCTTTACTAACTAAATATTTTTTAGCATTGTCAGCTCTTCTTTGACCCAATTCAAGATTATATTCTTCAGAACCAATTTTATCTGCTCTTCCTATAATTTTAAGTTTGTAATTAGTATTCGATTTTAAAAAGCTAATAAAATTCGTTAGCTTATCCTTATCTGCATCAGATAGTTCTGCGCTGTTGTATTTATTACTTACTCTATTGTCATCACAAAGCTTATCGTAATTAACCTTAGGTTTGGCATCAACAGTTTTTACTGGAGTTGGAGTTACAGGAGCTTTTTCTTTTTCAATTTTTGTAGTGTTTACTTCTTTTGAAACAGTAGGAGTAACATTTTTGATGGTAGGAACTTCAGCTTTTTTGGTGTTGGTATTCTCAAACTTTGGAGGAATAACATTTTCCTTAGATACTATTTCTTTATTTTTTTTCTTTCCAAAAAGTTTAAAATTCAGCGTAAAGGTTGGTCCATGTGTAGTTGAATATCCAGTAGTAAAAGTAAATGGAAGTTTTTGTGGATGGTAAGCAATTGCTAATTCTTTTCTGAAACCAGTAGTGGTGAATAATGAGGCGTTAGTTAATCCGGTAGCAGCCTGAACAGAAAAGGTGTTACTTAATCTGTAAGTTAAACCTAATAAATCCCTGTAATCACCACCTTCAGTGTCAATGTATTCATAGGTATAGTAAAGTCCAAATCGATTTAGTAGCAAGTCTCTACTAACAATTTGAAACCTGTAGAAATTGGGAATATCTTCTGATAATACGCCAATTCCAAATCCAACTTCAAGACTTTTGTTTTTTGAAATGAGTGATTTCTTAGATTGAGAATAAGAAGAAGTTGAAAATAGTAAGACGATTAGAACTGATAATAATGATTTCATTGGTATGAAGTTGTTAAAGTAGAGTTGCAAATATATAAAAGTAAAGTATCAAATATCATCTTTTGTGTAAATTGTCTAGAGAGAATTTCCCACTTCCTTTAATAATCAATAAAATATACACTAAAAGATACAGTAAAGCTTTCTCTTGTTTATGGATGCCATCTCCTAAATGTGTTATGAATGCTGCAACTAACATTGTTATAATTAGTGGAATTGTGGCTAATCTTAATTTGTAGCCTAATGCAATTAATAATGAACAAAAAACTTCTGAAAATACGACTAATATTAGTGAAACTGTTGGGCCGAGTCCAATGGGGTTGGCGAATTTTATTTCACCACCAGCCATTAGTTTGCTTAGTTTTGGTAATCCATGAGTCAACATTAAAGCTGCAATAGCTAAACGGACTATTAAGATTATTAAATCTGAAAAATAGGTTTCTTTTGTTAAATTCATAATTACTGTATAATTAGTTTGTGATGTGTATTGTTTTCAGGCGTTTTAACAACTAAATGATATATTCCTGAAGAATAAGAAGAAAAATCAAATTTTTCCTGCTGAATAGAAATTGAGTTTTTGATTGAATAGTAAATCATTTTTCCAAGTGAATTGTAAATTTCAATTGAAATTTTTTCATGTTTGGGTGAGTTTATAATTAGTTCGAATATGCCATTGCTTGGATTTGGGTAAACTGAACTTTTCAAATACGTATTTCTTTCGTTTAAATCAGATGGAGCGAACTGAAAAGGTGTTGATAATTCTTCACACCCTAAGTCATTACTAAGCATGACGGTATAAGTCCCTGAAGTTTCTGGGAAAAAATATTGAGAATTTGCACCTTCAATAATCTCATCGTTTAATAACCATTGGTAATCGAATCCGGGTAAATCACAAAGTAGAACTTGACCTTCAATGAAAATTTCTGGAGTTGGAAAGGATACATTGATATTAAAGGTGTCTGTAGCTTCGCATCCATTATTGTTGTTAAATACAGCAACCATTTCCTCTGATGAATTTGCTTGGTAAATCAATGGGCTACCTGAGTAAACCAAATCACCATTGGCATTGTACCAATTCACATTATTAGTATTTTGTGGTTTAAATCTAATGGTTTGATTTTCGGCACTCCACAGTGTTGAATTTCTATTTTCCACAGCCAACGCAAATGTTCCGTATTGGTTTTGAATGCCTTGAAGTGAGTTGGTACATTCGGCCTTGTTTACTATTCTAATGTCTATCCAGTTTGAATTGTTGTGTAATGCTATTTGAAAAGTACCTGCAAAGCCATCTTCATAACCACAATTATAACTGCTTACATTTTTAAATTCAATAATCATTTTATTATTTATACTTGAGAAAGATACTTCTCCATTGGCATTCGGATTCCAGTCTTCCCATGCCGCAAAAACACCTGCAAATGGACCACTTAAATTAGGTATTTCATTTGAATTGTAACCATTACCCGGTTCAATGAAACTGATAAAACCATTTGATGAAATCCAAAATTGATGGTAAACTTGGTTGTAAAATGAGAATGGAAAACCAATATTGAAGGGGCCTAAAACTTCATCATCACCAATATCTTGAACTACAGATTTCAATAAAGTATCGTATTCCAATTCTAAAATTTCAACAGAGTATGCGTTCAATAGATTTATAGTTTCTTCATTTTCAGACACTGAAGAAATTGCCATTTGATTTTGACAAATTGATACATCACTAACTTCAATTTCACATTGAGAAAAAGCAAATGTTGAAAATAATAATGCAAGTGTAAGTGTTAAGGTTAACTTCATTTGTATTGAATTGTTGTTGACATTAAAAAATATAATTAATCATAATAATACTTTAAAAAGTTTGAGTCGTATTTAGTGTATTTCAATTCATCATTAAATTATTAAAACCCCTTCGTAATTTTAAAATTCTCCTCCCTTTTTCCGTTAATAACTTTAATAAAGTAAATTCCATTAGATAGAATAGAAGTGTTTAATTGAAGTAGCGAGGAAGAAGTCGGATAGTTGTGATAGTCAAATACAATTTGACCCAAAGTATTTGAAATTTCAACACTACAAATCTCATCAGATAATCCTTCAATATTGATTGTATTTTTAATTGGGTTAGGATAAATAGAAATATTACCCTTAGAACCCAAACGTTCCGCACCTAAAGTATAAAACTCGTTAGCTGAGAATGGAGTAGACCATGAAGTGCCATTTTCATTACAGGCTCCTTTTATTCGCCATGAAAATTCATGACCAGTTGTTAGACCATATTTGCTTTGAGAGGTACTAGTGCCATCAATGTTATTCCATTGAAAAAGTTGTCCGGTTGCAAGGTTATTTAGTTCCAAAAAATAATGATCTGGAATTCCATTTATTGGAGTATTCCAATGCATTGTTAATGCTGTTGCCGATGAATTTGAGGTTGTGAATAATTCTGTTGGAAGTTTATTGCACGCTTCTTCAGTACTAAAATCATAAAATTCACCCCAACCTGAATGGTATTCTAAATCTGAATTTCCATCTTGATTAACATTACCGACACACCATGCTTTTGTATGCCATTGGTAATTGGTGTTTTCATCAAAATTACCTTTTAAAGTATTTAAATGATTTTCTCCAATTACATACCTGTAGTTTTCTTGTCCTATTTCTCGAATTTTCCCCTTTACTTGCCAAAATGTTGATTCCATTTGTACAGGAGCATTTGCATAAAATGTAACCCAGTTAGCTTCTGTTTGAACAGATTGATTTTCTAAATTAGGGCATTCTGCAAGCGTGGTGAAGTAAGACGATTCTGACCATTCTGACTGGCACTGAATACTTAAATCAGAGTTTAGCACTCGACTTCTTATATTCCAAATGTATGACGTAGATGGCATCATGAAATACCTATTTCTAGAAGTGCCATTATAAGGATTTTCATCAATTGCTCCAGCAGTAATAACTGTCCAGTTGGTTGAAGTTAGTGGTCTATAACGAATCATATAGTGTGAGGGCAATTCATCTGGCAATGACCAATTGAAGCGCACTCTATTGTGTATGATATTATCTACTATTAACTCTGTAGGTACAAAATCACAGGGCGAGTTAGTATATTAACAACTACCATTATCATTTGTTGCTTCAGGGTTGTAATTAGTAGCTAAAGAATCGGTGCATCCTAAAATCTCAACAAAACAGGGATATTCATGAGTTCCGATATTTTCCCAATTATCAGAATTTAAAACAGTCCATTCAGAATTTTCAGCAGTACTGCCTGCGGATATATTCCAATTATTATTCCCTTGATTAATTGAACATTTTCTGACTAGTGTATGATCTTTTGTACCATTGTTGATACCTGCTACCGACCAACCACTTCCAGGATCACCATTCCAGTCGCCAATACGGTCAATGATCACATAACCACCATCTTCAGGGGAAGAATTCGTACTCGGCTGAATGCCGTAAACTAATGCTATGCCATCATCACCATTACTGAGGTGTGTTGTGGTCATATCCGCTTGTTCTAAAATTGGTACTTCAGAAGAGGGGTGAGCGACAATAAAGACACCATTGGGTTCAATATTTGAGCCTGCATCAAAATAATGCCAAGAATCATAAACTCCGATTACTTCAGGCTCATTAACTACCAAAGCCATAGCGTAATAATCTAAACTGACTGTATTTTCTGTAGGATTAAAAATTTCTATGTATTTGTTGTTAGAACTCCCTTCAGCATATTCTGAAAAAAATAGGGGTGATATACCGTCATTATTTTCATAAACACATGAGCCGTCATCTTCCAAAGCCTCTGGATTGTAATTTAGAGCTAAACTATCTGTACATCCATTACTATAAACCAATTTAATAGCTACTGGAACATGATCTGTAATATAGCTGTCATAATTGCTGAAACCACCTTCGATATAGTTGTAAACTGGAATTGTCATTACCTGACCGCCTTCAGAGTTAAAATCGTCAACTAATTCATTCGTAATAAGGATATGATCAAGATGACTTGGCCAATTAGGAAATGAAAAACTTTGTGGATTTCCAGTAGCAATATTCATATCTGCAAAAAGAAAATTTTCAGAATCGTCTATTAAATCTTGAAAAACATTGTCTTCAACATTATCGGTTAACTCATCGTTGTAATCGCCTAAAACAATGACGTTTTCTGTTGAAAGATTATTATCAATATACGTTTTGATGTAACTAAGAGCTAACCATCTTCTGTATTCCTCATCTGAACTATCGGTTAGGTCTAAATTTCCATCGCCACAACATTTTAAGTGAAGGTTTATAATGTAGTATTCTATATTATTTTTTTCTACATGTAAAAGATAGGGTGAGCGTCCTGCAAAGGCATAGTTATAGGTTGATTCAGAATATATTTTGTAATCATCAATAACTGTAACATCAGATTTTACGGCATAGGCTAGATTTATTCCGCCATAATTTGAGTTAACAACATAACCATTATAACCGTCAATATTTGCTAACATTTCTTCGAAAGTTTCAATATTATTTATTTCTTGAAACCCAATAACATCAGACTCTAATTCTGCAATAATTTGAGACACATAACCAACTGTTGTCGTTCCATCTTTCGGGAAACTCTCCAAATTCCATGTAATTACATCAAAGGTTTCATCTGTACCAAAACTTAAATCAGATAGGCTTTGAGAAAATGATGAAAGTGAAACAAATAGTAATAAAAACAAATAGTTTTTAGCTATGAACATAGGATAAGTGTTAGTTAGTGCTAAGTTAATAAAAGCAATACTAATAAATCAATTAAAACTTATTAATCGTATTTTTGTGACATGCGTATTACCTTAACAATTTTAGCTCTCTTTATTTCTACGTTTGTTTTTGGACAAAGTTTAAAAGATCTTTCCTTTGGAGAAAGCAGCTCTTTTGAAGCCATCACATGGAACTTAGAGTTTTTCCCAAAAAACAATCAAATAACAATAGACTCTACAGCATTAGCCATTAGCAAATTAGATGCTGATGTAGTTGCATTACAAGAGATAGATGATGTCAACGCTTTTCAACAATTAGCCAATAGTTTGCCAAATTACCAGGGGTATATTATTCCTGAAAATTATGGAAATTTAACTTTAGCCTACTTAATAAAAGAGGATGTTGAAGTGGTGAATCATACATCAATTTATACTTCTTCATCTTATACTTCAATGTTTGCAGGTAGGCCACCATACTTAATTGAGGTCATACATAGCGGCACAAGCTATTTTTTAATCAATGTTCATTTCAAATGTTGCGGCGATGGGAATTTGGATATGAATGATAGTTCCGACGAAGAAAATAGACGATTACAAGCTGCTAATCAAATTAAAACATACATTGACAGCTATTTGGTAAACGAGAACGTAATTGTTTTAGGAGATTTTAATGATTTGATAGAAGAAGGAGAATCAAATAATGTGTTTCAATCAATAATTGACGATTCTGAAAATTTTCTTTTTGCAGATATGTATATTGCACAACAAAGCAGTTCTAATTGGTCGTTTCCTTCTTGGCCATCTCATCTAGATCATATTTTAATCTCTAATGAATTGATTGATGATTTTGAAAATTCCTATAACAATGCTCAGACAATTTTGATTGATAATTTTTTCGCTAATGGATTTAATGGGTATGATAATTGCATTTCAGATCACAGACCAGTTGGGATAAAGCTTTTTCAAATTACATCAAACATAGAGGAGGAGATTAAACCTAAAAGTAAATTGAAACATATTCGAGATATTCGAGGTAGAAAATCGTCTGCTCATTCAAATAATATTCAGTTTTATTTTTACGAAAATGGAACTGTAGAAAAACATTTAATTATAGATAATGGATTTAAAAGGTAAGCATATTCTTCTTACGGGAGGAAGTTTAGGTATAGGCAAATCAACGGCTAAAAAATTAGTTGACAAAGGCGCTAGGGTTTTAATTACAGGTAGAAATGAAGAGCGGTTAAAATTAGCTGCTGAGTTTTCTGGCGCTGAAATACTCGTGTTTGATATTTCTGATTTAGATGCCATTAGTAAAAACGCTCAAAAATGCCTTGATATTTTAGATGGTAGAGTAGATGCGTTAATAAATAATGCTGGTATTGGTTCTTTTGAAAAAGTTGACGATATAAGTCATGAACAGTTTTTGGAGGTTTTTAATACCAATGTTTTTGGTTTAGCTTTGTTGTCAAAGGAAATAATTTCTTGTATGAAAGCACAAGAGTCTGGTACAATTATTAATATTGGTTCATCTGCTAGTGTAAAAGGTTTTGCTAGAGGAAGTGTGTATTCTGCTTCAAAGTTTGCGGTAAGAGCATTGACTCAATGTTGGCAGGCAGAACTTCGTCCTTTTAACATACGAGTTTGTCAGCTCAACCCTAGTGAAGTAACCACTGCATTTTACAATCAAGAACGTATTGAAAGGGAAGACGAAGCCAAAAAATTATCGCCAGATGAAATAGCACATTCTATTATTTCAGTACTAGAGATGGAGGATAAAGGTTTTATTACTGAGTTAAATGTATGGGCAACTAATCCGTTTTAGGATTATTTCTTCTTATCAAAAAAAGCGTCCAATACAGTTTTCATTCCCTTATAGGCAAAGAAAAATAAGCATAGAATAAACACTATTCCTAGGGCTTGAAGCGCAATGCTCCCTTTACTATTACCAATGAATAAGGTTACTGAAGCGGTGAAAATAAAAAATATGGCCATTGAAATCCATATCATGCCGTTGGCTAATTTTTGTTTATCCATTTTTATGTTTTTTTACAGCAGCTCTCACGCTACCTGTTGTGTTTAATAATTCTTTAGCAGACTGATAATCTAGGCCAGTTTCTTCCGCAACCATTAGAGTTCCTCTGTCAACAAGTTTATCATTGCTTAATTGCATATCTACCATACGGTTTCCTTTTACTTTACCTAATTTTATCATAAGTGAAGTAGATATCATATTTAAGACTAATTTTTGAGCAGTACCGGCTTTCATTCGAGTACTCCCCGTAACGAATTCGGGTCCAACCACAACTTCAATAGGAATTTTAGAAACTGATGCTAGGGGAGAGTCCTCGTTGCAACTTATACAGCATGTGAGGATATTATTTGCGTTACATTCTTTGAGTCCACCAATAACGTAAGGTGTTGTTCCTGAAGCAGCTATCCCAATTATAGAATCCATTTCATTGATCTTGTATTCTTTCAAATCTTTCCAAGCTTGTTGGGTATCGTCTTCAGCAAATTCAACAGCTTTTCTGATGGCAGAGTCACCACCAGCTATTATGCCTATAACCACATCATGAGATACTCCAAAAGTAGGAGGACATTCAGAAGCATCAACAATTCCTAAGCGACCACTAGTTCCTGCACCAATGTAAAACAAGCGACCGCCTTTTTCCATTCTTGAGTAAATGGCGTCTACTGCTTCTTCTATTTTTGGAATGACATTCTCAATAGAACTCGCTACCTTTTTATCTTCTTCATTAATACCCTTAAGTAAATCAAGAGTATTCATTTTATCTAAATCATTGTGGTTGGAAACTTGTTCGGTTGTTTTTTTCATTCTTTACAAACTAGGATATTTTTTGGGATTATGTTCGTGCATAATGTCATACACCTTTTCAAAAATATCGTCCTTATTAGGTTTAGAAAAATAATCGCCGTCTTCTCCGTAGGCTGGTCGGTGATCTTTTGAAGAAATTGTTTTAGGCTCAGAGTCTAGGAAGAAATATCCTTTTTGCTCTTCTAAAACTTTTTGCATCATGTATGCTGTAGCTCCTGCCGACACATCTTCATCAATAAATACAACCTTGTTGGTCTTTTTAAGGCTTTCAACTATTGAATGATGGGTATCAAAAGGCAATAAACTTTGCACATCGATAACTTCACATGAAATTTCAACTTTTTCAAGTTCTTTGGCTGCTTCAGTTACAATACGCCATGTTGAGCCGTAAGTTACAAGAGTAATATCAGAGCCTTCTTTAGTGATTTCAGGAACGCCCACCGGTGTTGTGAATTCACCAAGATTAGAAGGTAATTTTTCTTTTAATCGGTACCCATTTAGACATTCAATAACGATAGCCGGTTCATCACACTTTAGTAGTGTGTTGTAAAAACCTGCTGCTTTGGTCATGTTTCGTGGAACAAGTACATGCATACCTCTTAATCCGTTTAGCATCATTCCAAGTGGCGAGCCAGAATGCCAAATACCTTCCAAACGGTGTCCTCGAGTACGTATAATTAAAGGTGCTTTTTGTTTCCCTTTAGTTCTGTAATGTAGGGTCGACAAATCGTCAGACATACCCTGAAAACAATACAGTAAATAGTCTAGGTATTGAATTTCTGCAATAGGTCTTAGCCCTCGCATTGCCATACCTATTCCTTGACCAAGTATGGTGGCTTCACGAATCCCTGTATCAGAAACTCTTAGTTCTCCGAATTTTTGTTGAAGTCCTTCTAAACCTTGATTAACACCTCCAATTTGTCCGCTATCTTCACCAAAGACTAAAACTTCTGGGTGATTAGATAAAATGGTGTCAAAATTGTCTCTGATAATAATTCTTGCGTCAACTTCTTCAGCATCTTTACCGTAGCTTGGTTCAATTATTTTTACCTTGTCAATTGATTGCTTTGATTGACTGTATAGGTGTGAACTGAATCGATCTTGATTTTCATCATTCCAAAGTTGTAGTTGCGCTTTAATGCTTTGTTTCGCTTTTGTATTCTCACCTCGAACAAGTCTTAAGGCTGAACGTAAAGCTGCAAAAATATTTTTTCGATGTGGATTAAGTTTTGCATCAAATTCTAACTTTTCTTTGATAGGTTTGATGAATACACCATTAGAGCTTTCGCTTATCAAATCCTCTAAAAGTTTTGATGCAAGGGATAACTCTTCAAGAATAGGAGTCTGGTACGCCTTCCAAGCGGTATTTTTAAGTTTTGAAACTTCTTTTTTTATTTCTGCTCTGATGCCGTCAAGTTCTTCGTCAGTAGAAATAGAATTGCTTACAATCCATTCTTTAAACAAGTCGATACAGTCGAAATCTGTTTCCCATTGTAAACGTTCTTTAGACTTGTATCTTTCATGAGAACCAGAAGTTGAGTGGCCTTGAGGCTGTGTCATTTCTATGACATGAACAAGAACAGGCACATGTTC
>Ga0209653_1002866_pt1 | contig 12146 bp, 13 predicted proteins | sample SaaInl6LU_22_DNA_FD_184644 | JGI IMG/M metagenome (GOLD analysis project Ga0209653, IMG submission 184644) | Marine microbial communities from expanding oxygen minimum zones in the Saanich Inlet - ESP_116LU_22_DNA (SPAdes) (version 2) | ecosystem: Environmental > Aquatic > Marine > Intertidal... | reverse complement strand
TAGATGTTATGTCACAATTTAAATGGGTATTATTAGGAATTGGTATTTTTATATTTTTATTATTAATAATTGCTTTTATTTTTTGGTATATGACACCTTCGGAAAACATAAATGATACCGAACATATAAATAATGTTGGAAATAAAGTTGAAGCAAATATTGATAATGAAAATAATACCGAAGGTTCAATATTGGGATCTATATTTTCTAATAGTAATTTAAATGAAAGAGACAAAAGATACGAAAGGGGTGAAAATGACAAATTTAGAGAAGAAAAACATATTTCATTGATAAAACCAGAAACAATAAATGATGAAGTAAATCAAAAATCAATGAGTCAAAATGATTTGAAAAATCAAGTAGAAGGATCATTAAAAAGAGAAGAGGTTTCATTAATACAACAAGAAGAAACATTAAAACAACAAGAAGAATTATTGAAACAGCAAGAAGATGCTTTAATCAAAAAAGAATATGAAACAATGAAAACGCAAGAAGAAAAATTAAACACAGATAATGTAAGTCAACCTAAAGAAGAATTAAATCAACAAATTCAAGATTTTGAAAAACAAAAAGAAGAATTAAAACAACAGCAAGCAGAATTAAAACAACAGCAAGAAGAATTAAAACAACAGCAAGAAAAATTAAAACAACAGCAAGAAGAATTAAAGCAACAAAAAGAAGAAATAAAAAAAAGGGGTTACGAAGAAAATAATGGTGCTGTCAATAATACATCAGTAGATAAAATTGAGAATATTGAATACGATACTGATAGTTCAAAAGAAGAAAAAAAAAAGGGCGGAAAAACCCAAAGAAAATATACAAGGAGAAAAAAATAATTAAATAAATTTATATTCTTTAAATATATTATTAATCATAAACCCGAGATAAACACCAATTAGTAAAATTATTATAGATGATATAGAATTATAAAATATATAATATAAAACAAATGCTAATAAAATTACAAAAGGATAATAATTATTTATATTATCTAACAATAAATAATTCATTTAATTATATATAATAAAAAAAATTAAATAATAAGTGGCTTAATATGTCCCACGCGTATATTTGTATTAATCATTATTTGATAACCTGCCTTATTTATATTCTTTGAAAAAGCCACGTCTTCACTACAGATATCCCTAATTATTTTTTCATCATCGCATTTTATTTCATCTACATCGGAATCAAAATAAGGGTATTTAATTTTATCTAATACCTCTTTTTTAACAGCCATAAAACCCATACCAGAATAAACTACCGGGTAATATTTGAAATCAGTTTCTTTTTTCCATTCTTCAATTTCATTAGGAGTACAGAACTTAAAGCTACCATTTTTTTTAAAATATTCAATATCCCAGTCTTTTACAAACGCATAATTTGTTAAATCAGACATTCTATACATTCCACATACAACAGGGTGTATATCTGTTGAATCAATTAATTCAATTACTTGTTCGGGTGTAAATATAATATCACTATCAATAGTGATCCATACATCAAAATCAAGATCATTGAATGGTTTCTGATCCTTCCCACGCAAAGTGTCAAGTCCAAGAGTATGCATTCTAACAAATGATACAAAAGAACCCGTCGCAGGCGATATCATAATCTCGTATTTGCGCATATCCCACAATTTACTTATAGTTGATGTCCAAGAAATTAAAAATTTTGAACTAAAATTATCACCAGGCAAAGCAAATATTATTTTTTTTAGTTTTTTATCATCATTTATTTTTACATCAGTATTATCAAAAACAGTATTTTGTAAGTCCATATTTTTAAAATATGTTTTTATTCTTATATCATTTTCAGGTAGAATATCGCACATCGCGTTAAATATATATAAAATATAATTATATTATAATAGATAGTTATAATGTCGCATATTAATGACATTACATATAATATTGAAATAGACAATAGTTCATTACGTTCTAATCAACCTGATAAAATAACAAAACTTTTAAAACCACATCAATTGGCTTGTTTATACAAAGCAATACATATGGAAAATGTAGGTTCTATAAATTACAAAATTAAAAAGAAAGATTGGAATGGTGAATATTATGAAGATGTTAAAATATCTACAAATATTGGCATATTGGGAGACATAGTAGGATATGGAAAAACTTTAACGGCTCTTTCAATAATAGCACATAATTCATTAAATAATATACATATTAACAATATTATGACACACAGCTATCATAGTGTTAAAGGTTATAATTATTTTACAGCTGTATCAAATAATAAAAAGACACCTAATATTTATGATATGATAAGTTCTACATTAATAATTGTTCCACGGGGACCTGTATATGTTCAGTGGGAAAAAACATTAAAAGAAAGTACATCATTAAAATATTTGGCAATAGATAGCTTAACTTTTATAAAGAAAAATCTTCCCGAATATGATTTAAATAATGAAAGTGAAATTATATCATATTTTAATAAATATGATGTTGTATTAATTAAAAATACAACATTAAACAACTTATTAGAATATTATAATAATAATCAAAAAGATAAATTTATTAACAAATGGAAAAGAATAATAATTGACGAATGCCATGATATTATAAATAAAATAGAGATATTTAATTATTTATTCATTTGGCTTATAAGCGGAACTTATATGAATATATGTGATAAATATTATTGTACTTCTTATTCGCAATACTATAATATTAAAGATATTCTAAAAGAAGAATATATTGATTTTTTATTGGTTAAATGTAATAAACAATTTGTAAAGGAAAGTTTTAATATTCCCGTATTAGTTGAAAATTATTATTTGTGTAAAATGTCAAAATATTTAAAAGTTATTAAAAATTACATTAATCAAAGTGTATTGGAAAAAATTAATGCGAATGATATATCAGGTGCTATTAAAGAATTAGGTGGCAAAAATGACACCGAAGAAGGAATCGCAAAATTAATTTGCTCGGATATGAATAAATCATTATCAAATAAAAAGAAGGAGAGAGAATATATTTTGACATTAGATATAGCAGAAGAGCAAAAAGAAAATAAGATTAAAAATATTGATAATGAAATAAAAATATTGGAGGATAAATTAAAGGATTTGACGGAAAGAATAACAGAAATTAAAAATAAAACTTGTTCTATATGCCTAGATAATATTACAAATCCAATTATTTTAGAATGTACGCATTTATTCTGCGGTTCTTGCTTGTTTCAATATTTAAATAATATTAATTTAAATCTTAAAAAATGTCCCGAATGTAGAACAGAAATTAAAAGTACACAAAACTTAACGGCAATAGTACCCGTTAATAATACTGATAATGTAAATATTCCAATTGAAAAATATGAATTGATTGGAAAAGGTGTTTTGACAAAGGAAGAGACATTGATAGAAATTATAAAAAATAATATAGCAGGTAAATATATTATTTTTAGTAGAGTTGATAGCTTTAGTAAAATAATTACAGAATTGGCAAACAATAATATAACATATTCTTCTCTAAAAGGTCACACAACACATATGATGAATGTATTAAATAATTTTAAAAACGGAAAAATTAATGTTATTTTATTAACAACACAATACGCTGGTTCTGGTATAGATATTAGTTTCGCAACAGATGTTATTATTTTACATTCTATGGATGTTGATAAACAACAGGCGATCGGTAGGGCTCAAAGAGTTGGTAGAACAAGTTCATTAAAAGTACATAATTTATGTTATGAACATGAACTACCGCAATAATATAAAAATTGACTTCTTTTTATTTTAATTATTAAGTTAAATATAATTGACGAACGTTATAATGGTGGATGTTAGAAATGCACTGAAAGGCTACAATAAAAATAATAGATATCGCAAATATCCCGAAAATATTGAAAGATTTAATGAAAAAATCATGGGATGCTATACATCAAAGTATTTTGAATGTAATGATGATATGACACCTAAAAAATCAAATGAAAAACAAAGAAGGTTTTTAGATATTGCTGCCAAAATAGCTGAAAAATCTCCTATGTATCCACATAAACACGGGGCAATAATAGTATACCGAGACAAAATTATTTCGTCAGGTTTTAACTATTACGTAGGAGATTTTAGTATTCACGCAGAGGTGGCTGCTATATCTCATATTAAAAAAAAGAATAAGAATATTCTTATCGATTGTGATATATATGTTGTTAGGATTGGACCCAAAAGTTTTAATAATCCTCTAAAATATTCGCGACCTTGTCCTAATTGCCAAAATACAATAATTAAAAACAATATTAAAAATGCTTATTATTCAACATCTTACGAATATGATAATATTAGAAATATAATACATAAAAAAAAAAATTGTGATTGTTCTTTTGTATAGATAGTGATTTTATAATTATTATAGAGATAATGAAACTTTTGGTATAATCCTTTTTATATTTTTTTTTACTATTGTTTCGCGGTCTTCTTCAAATATTCTTTTTAGCAATTCTTCACCTGACAAATTATTATATTGTATTATTTTTGTTTTAATATCATTCATCTTAATAGGTACTTTACATTCTTTAATATTAGTTTTAATTCTCCCATGTTGCGTATTCAAATCATTATATTTATAACTAAACATAAAATCCTCTATTTTATTATTTAGAACCCGTTGATAGTTTTTTCTCTCCTTCATAGCAATTTTCAATTTTCTTATTTGGTCGTCATATTTAAACCAATCATTTACAAGATTTTTAAAAGTTTCTAATTCTTCAACCGAAGGCTCAACTCTATCATTGTTTATTATATCATCTACTATTGATGAATTATCCTCCATTTATAATAATTATAAATATGTTTTAAATCCTTAAATTATTTTTTTATAAAAGTATTTAATAACTTAAATTCCCTTTCTCCTTCATATATCTCATCTATCTTCCCTCCCCTAACTTTAATTATTGTAGGAAATCCAAAAACATTCCCCTTATATTTTTTTAACATATGTTCTATATTATCTTTCTCAACATTAATAATATTAATATTATCATGATTTAAATATTTTTTTTTTAATCTATTCCATACGGGCATCAATTGTGTACAATACCAACATGAATTAGAATAATATAATATTATATTAATTTTATCTTTAGATCTAATAATTTTATTTACATTTTTCTTATTATTATATAAATATTCATAAATCATATTTAATAATATTCAATATATTTATATTTTAGTATAAATAGAATTATGAATAATTATCATTTTATAGATTTCAATCAAGATTATAATATGAAGGAATTGAGTGCTAAGAAATGTTGTGAAAATATGTCATTATTATCTAAATCAGATATTTACTATCAAAACAAAATTTTTGTTAATAAAATAAATATGGATAATTATTATGCTAATAATAATTATGAAAATGATATATATAATATAAAAACAAATGAAAGTGATTTAATGAAAGGTGTAAATATTAATAAAAAAAGTTGTATATATAAACGTGACGCATATGATAAAGGAGATTGGACTAAGCAATATGACATGTCTAATATGTATAAAAATACTATAGATGGCCGGTTTTTATTTGATTATCAATCAAAAGCTAAAACAAATTCTGAATATAAGAAATGCGACGATTCGGCAAATTTTTCGCATCTCGGTGAATGTAAGACCCCGCCATTTTTAACACATACAAGGACATTTACTAATAATTTTGATAATTGTGTATAGAATTATAGTAATCATCTATAAATGATTTAATAATTATATATTTTTTAGCACTTATTTTTTTACCCATATCTGTTTTAATATGATTAAGTAATATTGATGTACGATGCTCTATGTTTTTGATAACATCATCTATATTACTTTTATTATTTATTATACCATATGTAAAATATCTTGATATTCCCAAAGCTCCCAGAGATTCTATTCTATCGGCATCTCTAATACAATTTAATTGCTTTTCTAAATTATAATTAATAATATTGGTATTATCCTTATTTAATTCTTTTGTTAAACTAACATTACAAGCTAAATATATTATTCTATTAATTGTATTTTCTTCTAATTCATCTTTTATACTATTAAAAAATATTCTTAATGTTTCATCTTGTCTCATATTATTGTTAGAATATTTATGATCATTTATATCATGTAATATAGAACCTATTATTATTTCAAATATTTCATTGTTATTTAATCCTTCGGAAAGTGCTATTTTAGTTGCTAAAGATTTTACTCTTAACGCATGATCAAAATTATGAGAATCATCATATTTACTCATATATTCCTTAGCATATTTTTCAGCTTTATTTATAATATTCATAATTTTATAAATAAAATAATTATAATATTTTTTATATGAAAAATTGATTATTGTTATTATAATTATAATAAATAAAAATGAATCATTATATCGGAGCTCATATTAGCCAAGATAAAACAATTATCGATACTATGAATAATATTAAAAAAGCAGGCGGTAATGCTTTACAAATATTCGTTTCAAATCCAAGAAGCACTACACTAAATAATCCAGAAAAATATTTTAATATTTCAAAAGATGTCAAAAAATATATTAAAGATAATGATTTCAAATTAGTAATTCATTCGCCTTATGTAATTAATATTGCCAATGAATTTAAAAATAATAAACGGACTATATTGATTGAAGATTGTTATTGGGTAAAATTATTAATACACGAGTTAAATATAGCAAATTCTTTGGGTGCTGAGGGTGTAGTATTACACGTGGGGAAGTCTGTTAAATTATCTTATTCGCAAGGTCTTGAAAATATGAAGAAATGTCTAGATTATATAGTAAGTATAATGATTGCGAAAAAAATAAACACTAAAATTATTATAGAAACTCCAGCAGGTCAAGGGACGGAACTATTAACAAATTTAAATGATTTCGTAATTTTCTTTAATTCTTTTTCAGAAGAGCAAAAAAAATATTTAGGTATTTGCCTTGACACGGCTCATACGTGGGCTTTAGGTTATGATTTAGAAGAGGCTTATAATATATTATTTAAAAATACAGCAAATTATATAAATATTATTCATCTCAATAATAGTTTAATTAATAAAGGGGAACGTAAAGATAGGCATGCTGTAATGTTAAACGGAAAAATACATAATAATTATATTAATAATTTTATACTAAAATTAAAAAAACACAATACTATTATTATCTTGGAAACCCCGTCCGTTTCTTATGATAAAGAAATCAAACACATATATGATAAATTACAATAATTACAATAATTACAATAATTACAATAATTACAATAATTACAATAATTTAATCATCAATTAATATCCAGTCGTGTGATGGTATTAAATCATCTATTTTATTTTTTTTATAATATTCACCAAACCATTTTTTGGGGGCAATTTTTATAGCATCTTTATTTATAGATAAATAAGCTCCCATCCAAGAAAAAGTACTATTTGCTATAATATAATTATCACAATTACACATTAATAATAATTGCTTCCAATCGGGTATATTATCAGCTATTTTTTTATAATTTAATTTTGGAAAATTAATATTGATATATTTTAAATATTCGTTAACAATATGATTATCACATTCTTGACAAAATATTAATATATTATATTCGGATAAATTAATATTTTCTTGTAATTTCTTAAAAGACTTTAAATAATATTCCAAAGTTTTTACCGGGTGCATATTCTGTAAATAATAATAATCACCTATACGAAAATGTATAGATATCGTTTTTCTATTAAAATATTCTGGATATTCATCGCGAATATTAGATATTTTATTATCAATATCTAAATAGTTTTTTATTTTATTAATATTATGTTTAAAATATTTATCACTTTGAAAAAACCCTTTTAATAATATATCATTTTCATATTCGGGTATTTTATTATATTTAAATTCTGGCTCTTTGTAGAATTTAACAATTTCATTTTTGTTGCTAATTTTATCTCGCAATTCTAAAAATATATTATCCCAATAATATTTTGGAATTTTAAAATCGGGCATATCATAATATATTACAAAATCATCACAATTATCTATATAATATGATAACAAAGTAAAAATCATAAATAGTTGGTTTCCTAAACCAGAATGTATTTCTATAGCTACTTTTTTCATATAAACTAAATATCAATTATTATTTATATATAATAAAAATTGATTATATATAAACATTTATTATTATAATATATAAAATGGCGACTAAGATTACTATTGCTTCAATTATCAAAGAAAAAATCGCAAAGATGCCGAGTGATATTAATAATAAAAAAGATATTGAAAAATATTTTAAAGAAGCTTTAAATGAAACTATTAAAGAATTAAAGAAAAATAATGATGAAAAAGAAAAGAAACCATTGACAAAATATCAAGAATTTATGAAAGAAACGCAAAAAAAATTAAAAGAAGAGTTTCCTGATTTGACTGCTAAAGAAAGGTTTATTAAAGTTGCTGAAGAATGGCAAAAAGAAAAAGCTAAGAATTTAGAAAATCCCGTTGAAGAATAATAAATTATAAAGACTTTAAATATTGTAATATTGTACCGAATCCTTCGGCTATATTTAATTCATTATTATTACTAATCATTCTGATATCAATGTGTATCCATTTATTTCTATATTTTTTTTCTATAAAATTCATTAAGAATAGAGATGCTATTAAATCGTCTCCTTTTTTACAATTATAACCGCTATTTTTAACATCTGCTATATTTGATTTTATATATTTCATATATTCTACCCACGGCGGAATCCTCAAAATTATTTCTCCGTATTTTTTACTAAATTTAATAATATTATTAGAAATTGCTTCATTGATTGTAAAATATGAAAAACTGGTATTACAATATTTATCACTTGAACCTGTTAATGTTGCTATATCTATTATATGGTCTGGTTTGTACATTTTACATATATATGATAATGAATCTGCTAATATTAATCTGCCTTCGGCGTCAACATTTACAATTTCTATAGTTTGACCATTATATGCTTTAATAACATCACTCGGTTTTAATGAAGAATTAGATATTATATTTTCAACTAGAGGACAAACGCATATTATTCTATTATTGCTTTTATTTTTAACTAAATTATTAAATAAACCGAAACTAATACACGCACCTTCTTTATCCATATACATTTTATTCATATTACCATTATTTTTAATTGAATAGCCACCTGTATCTATTGTTACACCTTTACCAACTATACATATAGTTTTTTTATATTTTTGCGGTTTATATTCAAGTATAGCAAAATATGGTTTATTATATGAATGTTGACCTAATGAATATATTAAATTTAACCCTAATTTTTTTATAGCATTGCTATCAAATATTTTAACATTTACATTTTTATTATTTTTATAATATCTCTTAACATATTCGCTGAATATTTTAGGAGTCATTTTATTAGAAGGTTCATTTATCAGGTTTCTAGTAATATTAGCTGATTCAATAATATCAGCAATTTCTCTTTTTTTATTGTATTTAGGTATATAAAATACTATTTCATTATTTTTAGTATTACTTTTATATTTATTAAATGTGTAGATACCTTGTGATATTTTGTAGATAAAAGATAATACATAATTATAGTCTAATTCTGATAAGTTAAAAACTATTTTTTTACTTTTATTTAAATTATATTTTATAATATTCTTAACATTTATAGAAAAATCTAAAATATCCATATAATTATTTATTAATATACAATTACCATTTTTTTTCGAACATACATTAATTACATTATCATTATTATTAATTTTATCAATAAAAATAATGTTCATCTCTATCTATATCATATTTATACTTTAAAAAATAATCAATTCTGTAAAATTAATTGTGAATTCTCAAATTTATAAATAGTATCTGCTAATTCTAGAGCAGATTGCCTATGGGCAATAATAATAATAGTAATGTTGGCGTCCTTGAAACACTCTCTTATAGTATTTTGAACTATATCTTCACATTTAGGATCAAGTGCCGATGTTGCTTCGTCAAATATTAATATTTTCGGTTTTCTAATTAAAGCGCGAGCAATAGATATTCTTTGCTTTTGTCCTCCAGATAGCGAAGATAATTCGGTACCTTCTATTTTTGTGTCATATTTATTAGGTAATTTCATAATAAAGTCGTGGGCATTCGCTTGTTTAGCGGCTTCTATAATATCTTCTTGCGTTACATTATCAATACCATATGCTATATTATTTGATATAGTATCGCTAAATAATACACTATCTTGCGCCACATACCCTATTTTACTCTTTATCCATTTGTTATCATATAAATTAATATCTATGTCATCAATTAATATTTCTCCTTTTTCAGGTTCTAATATTCCAATTAATATTTTAACCAAAGTGCTTTTGCCAGAACCCGAATCTCCTATAATTGCTATTTTTTCACCACTTCTTATATTGAAATTAAAATTATCCAAAATATAATCTTTGGATTTTTCATATTTAAAATTAATATTTTTAAATGTAATATCGCCACCTATATTTCTATTTGGTGTTATATAATATCCTTTTTTAACATCGTTTTTATCTAAAATCTCTACTATTCTATTGTAAGGCTCCTTAAATTTAATAAATTCATTATTAAAATGAATTATAGCCTTGACATTATCATATAAACTTTGATTATGTAAAATAAATGTGATTAACCCATCCATAGTATTTAAATACCGCGCTGCTATGATTATAGCGATAGTCGTTAAAGTTGGTATATTGCTGACAAATAAAAGATTTACACCATATAGCAAAGAGTTTTTATAGTTATAATCTTTAATTTTTTCCTGATACATTTTATATTTAGTTTTACATTTATCTTCGTTGGCATATGTCTTTACAACAGATATATGCGATATTGTTTCGTGCGTATATGTATTAATTTCTTTATTTAAATCATCAATACCATTCATATAATATTTATCTAATCTTTCATATAAATATGAAATTAGCAAATTTACAGGGATTAACAAAAATGCCACAAGTGTTAATTTCCATGATATATTTTTTAGCAACCATATAGTAGCTACAATATGTACGGAAGAGCGAGATATTACATTTATATTTAATGATATTAAATCTGATACAATTCTTACATCATTATTAACATATTCTAATAAAGCATTTACGGGTGTTATTTGATAATATTTACTTTCTTGATTTAATATTTTTCCATAAATTATATTTTTTAATCTTACATTCATACATTTTTGAGCATGCGAGAAGCACGTCCCTCTCATTGATGTTGTTATCATTGCTAATATATTCGCATATAGTAAATTAATTAACCTTTCATTAGAAAAGTCTCCCTGCATAAGCCTACTTGTATGTTCGCTGGCAAAAACACTAAAATAAGAACCGGCGCATCCACATAATAGACCTACTATACTAATTTTAACATCTTCGTCACATAATTTAATATATCTTTTGACAATAGACATTTTATAATATAAATTATATTATATTTTCTTAAATAAATATTTTATATATGTTCTTTAGTGAAAATAATAAAAATTGATTCTTTATTTTATTATTATATATAATACAAAATCTGATAGATAATGTTTTCTTACAATGCTTCGTCAATCCCCATCAACTACTTTACAGGTGATTACAACATTTCTTTGAATATGACATTTGGAGAAGGAAAAGATTCCGAAATTGTTAAAAATGAAAGTGAGCGTAAAAATTTCAAAGAAAATTATAATATTGAAGTCTACGAAGTTTTTGATGGGGAAGATTATAAGAAGGGTTATCGTATTCTATGTAATGAAGGAGCATTTGTTGTTAAACTTAGTAATATTGAAATTCAAAAAACTAAAAATAATGAAAGAGATGATTATGATTATGCTATTGGTTTTGCTTTAGATAACGAAAAACCTGAATATTTTGGGGAAATGTCTACTATTCCTTATAATATTGAGAGGGATGGTACATTGTGGACTATTCCAGCTAACAAGGGTGGTAGTTACAATTTTGACCAAAATCCTAAAGCAAAATATCAATGGGTTGCCAAGAGAGCCCTTGATATTAATTATGAACCTACTGAAGAAGAGCTTGAGTTAGGAATGGAAAAAACAAATGAAAATACTGGGCTAATTTATTTGACATTTATGGTATATAAAAAGCCTAAAGAGCAAGAGCCAACAC
>Ga0209653_1002862_pt1 | contig 12156 bp, 14 predicted proteins | sample SaaInl6LU_22_DNA_FD_184644 | JGI IMG/M metagenome (GOLD analysis project Ga0209653, IMG submission 184644) | Marine microbial communities from expanding oxygen minimum zones in the Saanich Inlet - ESP_116LU_22_DNA (SPAdes) (version 2) | ecosystem: Environmental > Aquatic > Marine > Intertidal... | reverse complement strand
TTTTGATAGATTGGAAGCAGATGATGTTGTATATTTGATGCAGGATAAATTGAAGGAAATTGGCAATAATAGCATTATTGTTATCACAAATGATAATGATTATCTACAGATTGCTAGTAATCGCACAAGTATAATTAATATGCAATTTAAGGATATTACACTTCGTGGTCAAAAAAATGCCAAAGCGGACTTATATCATAAAGCAATCTATGGCGATAAAAGTGATAATATTCTCAAAATTGCTTCTTTCATTACTAAAGAGAAAGCATCGGAAATATCTCAGCTAAGTGATTATGACATTGAACAATGGCTAAATGATAACGATATCATAGACAAGTTCAATATGAATATGACGTTAATTTCCTTCGACAATATCCCAAAGAAAATTGTTAAACAATTTTATGATAAAGTGAAACTAAAAATTAAATAAATGTGCGCGGTGAAACAATATGTTCTAGGGTGATGCGCGGTGACATAGGGTGACAAGGTGTTCTAGGGTGATGCGCGGTGACATAGGGTGATGCGTGGAATTTTGTTATAGAGTAGTCTATATAGAAATAGTAATTTGATAGCGATATGTGTATGTGTCGTGCTTATTTTTTCAATTGCTAATTTTTGACAGCAATTAATTAAACTTTAATAAAATAATAAGGTATTAAAGTAGTAATGGCAAGTAAATCATCTAATATACCTGTCACAAGAAAATCATCTTCGAAACTTCAAGCTGCAACTCAAGCTACGTATCAAGCTCAAACAATGACTCAAAAATCTGCGAAAGCAAAAAAATCTTCCCAAAATAATGTTACATTTTTAGAATATCGTTTGACAAAATTGAAATACAAAGAAGTTAAAACTAACGCAAAAATTAAAGCATTATTGAAACATATATCTGATACTGTTCTTCAAAATAAAACACCACATTTTCCTATAATTTCTGAGATAGAAAACAACAAAAATACCCATTTAGAAGAAATATCAGATAACGAAGGTTTTCAAGAGTTTGTACGTTTTGCTTCAACAAATAAATGCTCTTCTATGTTATTTAAGAACATGATACTTCAGATTATGATATCAATATTGTCATTACATCACTTCGGTGTAAAAAAACAGGAATTTAATGATATCGATATTGAAAAATTAACATATCATAAAACACCATATACCTTGTCAGACAAACGGTTTTTTCATTATAAAATTTTCGACGAAGATTTTTACATACAAGATTGTGGATATGTGTGGATATTTTCAGCTTTCGACAAAATTGAGAACAATAATTACGAATCAAATGAAAATGACTTTATCACAAAGCATAAATACGATTACGATGATGAAGAAGATGACGAAGATGAGTACGATATATTATTGCATTATTTGCATGCTCTTTTTCATAAATTAGGAAATGAACATATGAAAAAATTCATTAACAAATTAATATTTGAAAAAAACGATGCAATTGATTCACTTGAAAGCGAAGCGGCATTTTTTGAAAAGGTATTGTCTTTATTTAATCAACCAACAAATACGCCTTCTATTCTTGCTAATTCAAGCCCATATGTAATTCAAAAAAAAAGAATGACATTTTCTTCATCTTAAAATCCTAAAATCAAAAAGATTCAAGCATGTCAAACATTGCACGAATGAATTCGCGCTGATTAAGAGTAGCAAACTCATTCAGCTTCCTCTTGACGACAACAAAATCAGTAGGAATATTATCCAAATTTACGTGGATATTTTCCTTGACGCCGTAATTAATGCACTTCTGTTTAAACGCATCCACGATACAATCGCGAAACCATGCTGCGTTTTTGTACCTATCGTCTTTGGAATACAGTCCGATGTACATACAATTGTACACAGTAATGCGCTCTCCTGTAGCAATCCTCTTAGTGATGTGCTTCACCCTTGGCTTGGGAATTGGAAGCAAATTACGAGGTTCTCCGTTGTCTCTGTCTCCTCCGCCACCACCTCCGCCTCCTCCGTTATCACCGCCTCCTCCGTTACCACCGCCTCCTCCGTTACCACCTCCGCCGCCTTCTCCGTTGTCTCCATTATCGTCCTCATCGCCAAGCAGCGACACATCAGCATCATTGTTGACCTTCAACTCGAGTTCTGCGATTAAATCTGCCATATCAGCGTTCTCTTGAGCAAGAGAATTCTTTTCAGCTGTCAAAGCCTCCACCTGAGCCTCCAGCTCTGCGACACGAGAAGACTTTCTCTCAGCTGCGAGAGTCATGTTGCGAATCGCAATGGCGAGGTCTTCGTCATTATCCATTGTGATTTCGTACGAAATCTCGTAAGAGATGTTTTTGCACGAGGAATCTAGATGAATCGTTTCTCGGTACGGTACGGTTTCTTATCAACTCGAAAGTGTGTTTCGGTTTTCAATGTGAAGTATTTATATCAATTTTGTACTATGAACTTCGGTTTTTTAAAAATGAAAAAAAAACCGTGAAAAAAAAACAACAAACTGTGAATGGTTTCTTAAACAGTTTTCTTTTTGAACGAAATAAATCGACAACTTTTTTTTTATATTACAATATTATGAAAAACGATGGATTAAATAGCTTTGATGTAGTTTATTATATAAATTTAGAGCATAGAAAAGATAGGTTTGAACATATAAATAAAGAATTAAGAAAAACTAATATAGAAGCAAGTAAAATAAATCGTATAGATGGTGTTTATATGAAAGAGTTTGGTTGTTTGGGAGCTTCAAAATCACATGCCAAAGCATTAGAGTCATTTTTGAAAACACCAGATAATGTACAAAATTGTATAATATTCGAAGACGATTTTATGTTTACACAGAGTCAAGAAAAATGTAATGAAATGATAAATGACTTTTTCAGTTCGTTTCCTCAATTTGATGTATTAATGTTATCAAGCAACACATTCAAATATAAGAAAACCTATTTTCCATTTGTCATTAGAATAGAAAATGCTCAAACTTTATCAGGTTATTGCGTTTCAAAGAAATTTGCACCAGTTTTATTGCAAAATTTTAAAGAAAGCATTTACAAGTTAGAAAAAGCAGGTAGAAAAACACATGACTATTGTATCGATATATATATGAAAAGACTACAACGTACGCATGAATGGTTTTGCCTAGAACCAAAAATAGGATTACAAATGGATAACTATAGCGATATTGAACGAAGAAATGTATCATATAAATGCTGACACGATAAACATATAACAAAATATTCAAGTATATTAGATGAAAAAATACAACAGGTCGTATAATAGCAGACCTTCTAACAATTCTTTCAATAGAAAAAAACCAAAAAAATCATCATCTATACAATTACCAGATACACCTACAACACCTGGTAAGCAAGTCCAAGATGTACATCAAACAAATCACCTAAGCCCTAAACCAAAAAAATCGTCCTCCCTACAATTACCGGACACACCTTTAACTCCTGGTAAGCAAGTTCAATATGCATTAACACCTGACAAACAAGCACAAGAATCGCAACAGTATTCCTTTATAGATAGTGGTTCATATGGATGTGTAGTTACTCCACCACATTTTACAGATGATAGTAAAATTGTTATTGAATATAAAAACAAAAAGGAAAATGATATAGGAAAAATATTTAAGCTAAATCTTAAAAGTTTTGAAGAAGAATTGTCAATATTACAAATGGTAAATACAATCGACCCAAGAAATAAATTTACGCCCAAACTCAAAGGTGCTTTAATTTTGAATGGTTCGTCTATTACAGATATTCAAACAAAACAATGTTTAATTGACACGAAATCTTCAAAAATGAAACAGCAATATGGCGAGATTATTCAAGAAAATGGTGGCATAAGAATTGATCAAATGATAAATAAAATCACATATGTAAATTTCTTAAAAATGTTTTTGACCTTTATAAATGGTATGAAAAAAATGCAAAAACAAGGCTATGTTCATCAAGATATTAAACCAAACAATGTTTTGATAAATGAATTTGAAAACAAAATATCACTCATAGACTTTGGTTTAATGAATCATAATACTGATATTTACGATATAAAAAACAAACGGTTAAAATATAAAGAATATCGTTTCTATCCACCTGAATATTTTATAGCATGGTTATTTTTAAAGAATGAAATAGTAGTCCAAAGCCCAAATGATTTAGATAATATTATGGTTGTCCTTAAAAGTTCAAAACACGATTACTTCAATAATTATATTTTCCAAAAAGAGCCTACTTTATTAAATCATTATGAGAATGGTATTAATAATTTCATAGAATATCTTCGTGAAAAAAATCTGACAACTTTTTCTGATATATTCACACCATCATTGGCTTTAAAAACTGATGTTTTTTCTACTGGACATGTCCTATCTTCTTTATTAAATAAGGAAAGCATCCTTTTTGAAAATCTGAATCAAGAAAACTTCGTATTCCACCTACGTGATTCTTGTATGATTATAAATCCTTTCAAAAGAATTTCAATGAATGGTATCTCTAAAGCTTTACGTACTGAACTCAAAACCTTAAATATTTCTTTAAGTCCTGCATCTTCTAGTAAATCATTAAAATCATCAAAAGATGCATATTAAATTTCATGAAAATAATCTTAAATTCAAAAAAAAGTACATTTCAGTGGTTTTTTATAATTCTCATGACAATTTTATATTTTTCTCATGAAAATGTGTGAAATGTACTTTTTTGATTTCCTGAAGTCCCTCCGAGATGGTTACAAACTTGATTGTATTTGTTATAAAGGTCTAGGGGGATTTAAGGAACAAAAAAAGTACATATCAATAGTTTTTTATAATTCTCATGACAATTTTATATTTTTCTCATGAAAATGTGTGAAATGTACTTTTTTTGCCCTCATCAATCACCGTTTATAACAACCTTTTTAACAATCTTGGAGGGATTTAAGGAACGTATGAGAAAATAATACAGAACAATATTTGAATTAAAATAATAACACAAGTCAGTCAGTCAGATGGCAAATGTTCATGGAAACACACAAACAGAACAATTTACGATAGAAGCATTATCAAACAAGATATCCAATACACTAAGTATCATCAACACTGGGAAGAAAATCACAACAGGTATTGTCAAAAACATTTCCCTTTTGTGGGACGAGGAACGCACAGATTTCAGCACTGCTCATGGGAAGGCTGTTGTAAGATTCAGAAAAGTGTTCCTCATCAAGGTAAACAATCGCGCCAAGATGCTTGAAATGCCTGTGTTCAAATTGTGGGAAGACGCCATTGAAGTGATGACAGGCGACATTGACAATCCCTTCCTTGGCGACATTCGCGATACTTCAAAACTTTCTCTCTTACCACAAGGTATCTATGTTGGAGAACTTCAATACGGGAAACCACACGGCAAAGGCATAATAGTATTTCGTGAAGAATGGAGCTTGTACAAAGGTATGTGGAAAAATGGTTTGCACCACGGTATTGGCACAATGATATTGAAGCGCAATAAGAAAAGGGATATTTACGAAGGAGAATGGAAGAACGGATTAAAGCATGGCAATGGAAAATTAATCCATATTGGAACCATTGATCCATACGATTCGTGTAGGCCATATGAATCGTGTTATATTTATAACGGAGATTGGAAGGATGGCGCAAAGCACGGTGTGGGAAAGTTTATTCGATATTCTCATGATACCAACAAATACATTATTCAAAATCCAATTGACAAAGTGTATGAAGGAGAATGGAAAAATGACTTTTATCACGGCAAAGGACAATTATTCAATTGCTGTGGCGATATTTATAAAGGCGAATTTCGTTATGGACAGTATCACGGTGTTGGGAAAATAATTTACTATGACAATGAAAAAGATGACTGGTACGAGGGAGATTGGAAAGACCATACAGAATGTGGCAAAGGAAAGAAGAAGTTTAGGAATGGCGATTTGTACGAAGGGGAATATTACAACTTTGACGAAGTAGAACTGAAATATGCTGCAAACCATCATGGAGTTTTTCATAATTACTGGTATGAAGGCAAGAAGACGTTCGCGAATGGTGACGTGTATGTGGGGAAATTCTACAGTCATCTCAGATGGGGAAAAGGCGAAATGTCTTTCAAAAACGATGGGTCAATTTATATCGGGACATGGAGCAATGATAAGATGCATGGGAAAGGAACATTCACATATTCAGATGGTACGATTGATGAAGGAAAATGGCGGCGCGGTGTTCGTTTAGACGATGATGAGAGTATCAAGAGTTTCGATTCTGAATTATATATGGTGTCGTCAGATTCAGACGAGTCATCTGACAATTCATACGATTCTGACATATCTGTTGAAAAGTCTGAGATGTGTCCATCTTGTAAAACATTGACTGCTTCTTCTATCAAGTCTTTTCCCAATCCAAATGTGATGTGTGTGTGTTGTCGGGATGAATTTTGTCCAATTTATTGCACAATGCCATGTGGTCATTTCATATGTGAAGAATGTAAGGAAACATATTATGGCGACAACATTCCAGACATAGGAGCTCTTGTGATAGATGATTGAATTTGTTAATGAAAACAAAATATACGATATCCTTGCCTTGAAATTTCAAAAGAATATTATTCATATAACATCTTTTGTAAAGGTCTAATACATATTGGAGGCACTTAAGGAAAATAGTAGCATAGTGTATTGCAAACGAAAAACTTTCATAAATCTATAAATATTGTTCCACCAAATGAATTTGATAATGCAGATGATAATACAAATAGAAAAATAAAAAGTATTGATAGCGCTTATAAAAAAATGTGGCAAGAATATCATTTGCAAAATGCGATGTTAAGAGTGACATATAAAACTTGTAATCTAAAGAGACCTAAATAAAAATGATGGTTTATTTTTCTATATATATCAATTTTTCCCTTTATTGGTTTTTATTATCATCAAATTTTCATGTCAGAAAATAGAACTAATTATTTTTTGCTTGTTTTTTCCTTTGACATAGCTTTTATTATATCATCAAGATTTGTAGGCGACGACCTTACAAATGATTGAACCGCTATTGAGTAAGATAGTTCAGTTCGCGCCTTTTTGGCCTTTGGCGATTTAGCCTTTGGCGATGTAGCCTTAGGCGATTTGGCAGATGACTTGCTACTAGATTTGCTAGAAGCACTAGATTTGCTAGAAGCACTAGATTTGCTAGAAGCACTAGATTTGCTAGATGCACTAGATTTGCTTTTGGAAGATTTATTTTGTTTCATCTATTTGTTATTGAGATATTTTATGTAATTTTTAAGATTTATTTTACAAGCAATATATAGGACAGAATATAATGGCTACTAAATATGTAAAAAATCCATCTGGTTATTGTTACAAAATACAGGGAAATAAGAAAGTAAGAATTTCTAAAGAAGAATATATGAAAAAAAATAAGAAAACAAAAGGAGGACAATATGATAGCATTCATCCAAGTAATATACCACAATCTCTTAACAAAAATATCAAAATTTGTGCAAAAAACTGCAATGATCAATATAAAGATAAAACCTCAATAATACAATGTATAAAAGAATGCAGATAATATCAAACTGATTATATATCTACAAATTTGAAACATTTATTCTATTTTTTCGGTCATTTTATAAAAAAATGATATTTATTTGCTCTTGACATTTTGTTGTAAGTAAATTGAAGAGATGACAAGAACAAAGCGCAAATTGGACTTTACGAATTGTCCGAACATTGATTCATATGTCGGTGGTTACAAAAATAATAAAAAACAAGGTTATGGCGTATATTATTATCAAAATGGCGATAAATATGAAGGTATGTTTGATGATGATAAAAAAAATGGCAATGGTGTTTATGTGTCAATTTCTACTGGCAGAAAATACTCAGGTACATGGAAGAACGATAAGATGCACGGTAACGGCCTTATGATTAACAAAAATGAAAAATATATCGGTGTATGGGATTCTGGAAAGCTTATCCGCAAAAATTGGAACATAAAGTAATTACAACCGAAAAAAATACAAATTATCGCCACAAAACAAAAAAAACTAAAAGATATACCTGTTTTGGTATTATCAATAATTTATTTCCAGAAACTTTTTGCTATAATCAATAATGCCCAGCTAATTATTATAAATATAACAACATTATTTATTTCTTGATGTATGTCAATGTAAATTTCAACCAAAATTTCTTTTATAATAACCAAAAAAACCATTGCCCATAACATTTGAACAGCATCTTCGTGAATATATTGACTGATATTTATCATATATGCTAAATACCATCCTGATAAGAATAATATAATATCAGTAATATGATTTTCAAAGCTCTCAGCAACTTTACCATATTTGATATCTTTTTCAAAGAGTTCTATAGCCAAATGAATAAAATTTGTCAAAATTAGATTTACAGGAGTGCTTATTCCAGCTTTTTGTAATAAAGATTGAGACAACGAACCCATTAAAAAATGTCCTATAGACCAAACGTCAAATGCTTCTCTTCCCATTTAAATTATATAAATGTTTTAATTGAACCGTTTATGAATTTTTTATTTTTTAATCAGAATATCAAAAAAAATGACAAATGTTCTTTACAATTTATTTTTCAACTATTATTACAAAATGACAGATATCGTTCCAAAAACTTTATTTGACATTGTACAAGCTACTCTTATTGAGTATCACAGGCGTTATAAGCCTATCAAACCAGAATCCTTTCCTTCTTCCCTTTCCCTTTCCCCTTCCCGTTCTCTTTCCTCTACCTCTACATCTTTTCCAACCACCACATCTCTTCCCACTTCTCTCCCAGAACCTCCTCTACTTATTCCAACAACAACTTCATCTCTTCCCACAAACTCCCAACAGATGATTGATTCATTGAAATCTTCAAATATTCTTGAACTTTTCAATAATTCTCTTTCATTGAATACTGAAGATATATATCCAGATGATTCACCTGATGATTCACCCGATAATTCAAACACGCCATTAAGTACATCATCTACTTTGATTTCTTCTTGGTATGATTTGACTTATTACGAATGTTTGATTAAGGTTTTAAAGAAACATCATATGTGGCCTTATCTGCAAGTCAAAAAGTTTGATAACGATGATAATCTTGTTCTACTGCATAATACTTATGATAATTATAATCATGACGATGTGGCTTTTTTCAAGAATCTTTATGAACAGTGCAAGTGTGTCGTTCTTGATTTCTCGTGCGTAAATAACAATCACGTTGTTGTTTCTTATGCAAATAGTATTCCAGAAAGGATTGATATTGAAGAATATGTCTGTATGGAAAACTTTTCTGTAATGGACAAATATCAGGAGGCATATGATGGCACTCTGATGACTGTTTATAACCACAACAATGTATGGCATTTCGGTACTACAAGTTGTACTGATATCAACAACTCAAAGTTTGGTAGCAAGAAAAGTCATGGAATGATGTTCGATGAGATTCTTCTTACCTACTTCTCTTCAGATTTTACCGAAGATGAGTTGGCTGGCACATGGACGAATGATTTTTCTGAGAAACTTAGAAACAAGTTTACTTCTTATCTTGACCCTCTTATCGCATATGAATTCGTCATTATTCATCATGAGAATATTCATATTATTGATTATAGCAATATTCACGGTAATGGATACAAGATTCTTTATCATATCAATTCAAAGAACAGACTCAATCTATCCGAAATGGATGTGTATGAGCATAAATTTGTAGATATTGGAGTGAAATATCCGAAATACTTTGAATATCTTGATGACGCCTATAATTATATCATGAATAATCAATCTTATGGTTTCATCATTCGCCAAAATGCATATGGCTCACGCAAGTTGTTCAAAATATCACCTGATGATATTACCTTCAGGGAAAATACTGACCCTATGAAGGTGAATGTATGGCAAAATATTCTCGCGGTTTATATGAAAAATAACAAAAACTACAAAATCAATGATTATATTTCCATATACTCACCCGATATCGAATATCCATACGATTATGATGGTAACAAAATAGACCCAACATATCTTATCCATACAACGATAATATCTCTACAAGATTTTCTCTACAAATTGTATGTTAATACGACAACATATGACCCTTATTTAAATCGGTTCAAGTTTAAGAAGGAACTTGACCTCCAACATGCACCAATTGTGCGATTCCATCTCGCTCAGATTCGTCGCAGACAAATCATATACAATATCGGACAGTTTATGAAACCCAAAGATATTTATTATTATATTTGCCGTTGCAACAATGTAAATAACATCCGACTTCTTATTAATACCTTATCATCCAGTCTTGATTACGACTTTCCTTCAAATACTTCGCTGTGTCTGAAGATTCTCAGCAAACTCCTGTAAATATTTCTGTAAATATTGTTTCATTTTACAACATAATACAAAAAAACAAAAAGAACCTTTTTTGGTTTTTATGCGGATGGCTGAAAATTATAAAATCTTTTCGTAAATTTAGGGAAATTGGATTTCTTCTCATTTCTTACTAGATATGTAACATTATCAGAAATAATTATTTTTTTATTGGCATTTTTCAATCTGTTTAATAAATTATAATCTTCACACCATGATGGTTCAAATGGGTATTCAAGTAATATTGCAGTTTTAATTGATTGGCTTATGCCAATATTGCATACTTTTATTTCTCCAGTTGCTCCAGGCACATATTGTCCTTTAACTTTCATCCTCCATTGAATTACTTCAACTTCTTTGTAATTTTCTATAGTATCATAAAATAATGAAACGTAATTTGGAGTAAGACAATCGTCATCGTCTAAAAACCCACACCATTCTGTTTTAGAATGTTTTATTCCGAAATTTCTCACATTTCCAGCATGATTTGATACACCAACCTTTTTATCAATATATAAATAAGTAATTCGTTCATCATCAATAATAATATTAGAAGTGACGTTTTTGGAAACACCATCAAAAATAACAATAGCATACCAATTCGGATTATCTTGTGAAATCAAAGATTGTAAAGAATTAATCAAAGTGTTTCTTCCGATTGTTGGAATAATAAATGTTATTTTATTCATTATGATGTGTTTCTATATAATGTTATTAAATTTTATATTCAAGATGATGAAATTGCGTTTATGTACATTGGATTCAGTAACGAACGAATGCATGGTATTGTAAATTTCCGACCAAATACACATCGACTTTCAAGTAATAACTTCAGTTCTTCTTGTGATATTTCATTGTAATTTTTCAATCCAAAATATGATGGATATCTATAATCCATTCCCTCCCAGTTCGTAAATGTTGTCGCATCATTTGCTGCATTATGGGTTACAACAATTTCTGCTTCTAATCCCAGCATTTTTATGAATGTAAGATAAAAATATTCAGCAGGTGCATATATCGTATCATAATGTTTTCTTAAGAAATCATCATGGTCAAAGCACAATGCTTTCACTAAACGTCTGTTTAAAATAAACCAGTTATGTGACTTTGATATGTATTTTTTGTCAATTACATTGAGTAAATTATTGCAATTTGGATAACATTGTGATGTTGGACATTCATTAAAATATCCGAGTTCGTCTTTCGTCATCATTTCATATATATAATCAAAAGACTTCAATGGTATGCATGAACCAGATACGATTACAAACTTAAAATTGTCATCATTTTCATAAGCTTTCCTAAATAAAACATTATACGCAAGTGGTATTGTATGATTTTCATATTTTGTTTCAATACTTTGTATCTTTTTGTCATCAAAATATTTCAATTTCTTATCTATTTTGTAATGGATGTATATGTTATATTTGTTATTATCTACTTTCGAAAAGAAATGATTCCAAATATCTTCATGATTAATTATATCGTTTATTAAAAAGCAAAAAGCTATTTTTTTCATATTCAAAAATATATATTACTAATTTATGCTGTATGTCTTATGTATTTTATTAAATCTGTGTGTAAAAATTTATGTGTTAATGAAAAAGAAAAAAAGTACATTTCACACATTTTCATGAAAAAATAAAAGATTGTCATGAGAATTTCAAAAAAACCATTGATATGTACTTTTTTTAAAGTTCCTTCAGAATGTGCCTTCGGCAAATCCCTCCAAGATGGCTAATAGACTGTTTGTATTTGTTATCAAGGTCTAACCAAGGTCTGGAGGGACTTAAGGAAAAAAGTACATTTCAGTGATTTT
>Ga0209653_1002858_pt1 | contig 12164 bp, 4 predicted proteins | sample SaaInl6LU_22_DNA_FD_184644 | JGI IMG/M metagenome (GOLD analysis project Ga0209653, IMG submission 184644) | Marine microbial communities from expanding oxygen minimum zones in the Saanich Inlet - ESP_116LU_22_DNA (SPAdes) (version 2) | ecosystem: Environmental > Aquatic > Marine > Intertidal... | reverse complement strand
GCCAGGAACTGATGCACAGTTGAACGCGTATGATGTAGTTTATTACGCAGGAGATTGTAATGGAGGAAGTAAAACAATAGCGGTGAATTTACCGAATGATGAAACCATTCAAAAAACGGTAGGGACCAGACGTTCACAGCTGAAAAATGCGATGCGTGCCAAGTTTGATCAGATTTTATTGCCGATTTCAGAAGTATTAATTGACTCAGCGCAGCGAAAACATATAACATTTGATGCGTTTTTTGCCAATACAATGTTCCATGAAGTAGCACACGGATTAGGGGTAAAAAATACCATTGACGGAAAGCAGACAGTGAGAGAAGCTCTAAAAGAAAAATACTCAGCATTAGAAGAAGGTAAAGCTGATATTTTAGGATTGTATATGATTCATCAGTTACATGGTAAAAAAGTATATACCGATGGAGAATTGATGGACAACTATGTCACTTTTTTGGCAAGTATTTTTAGATCAGTTCGTTTTGGAGCCGCTTCAGCACATGGGCAGGCAAACATGGTTCGATTTAATTTCTTTAAAGAAAAGGGAGCTTTTGTTTTAAATGAAAACGGTACTTACGCCGTAGCTTTTGATAAAATGACAGAAGCAATGAATGAATTATCAGCTATTATTTTGAAGTTGCAAGGCGATGGCGATTATGATGGTGTTGTAAAGTTATTAGAAACCCAAGGCGGCATCGACGATCAATTAAAAGCGGATTTGGAAAAATTAAACCAAGCAGGAATCCCTGTGGATATTTATTTTGAGCAAGGAGTAGAAGCTTTGGGATTGAATTAAATAATATAGAGGTAATATAAAAACTAAAGAAGAGCGGTAGTTTTGCCGCTTCTTAATAAATTGGAACTGAATTAAAATAATGATTATGAAGAAAATTTTACTGGCCGCACTGTTTGTTGCAGCTGCGCTTTTTACAAATCAGTTAAATGCACAATGCACCGACTTATTTTTCTCTGAATATATAGAGGGAAGCAGCAACAATAAAGCAATTGAAATCTATAATCCTACCAATGCTAAGATTGGATTGGATAATTACGAAGTAAGACTTTATAGTAATGGGTCCTCATCTGCAGGAACTACATTAGCATTTGCTTCTACAGATTCTATTGGGGCATATGATGTTTATGTAATTACTAATGGGAGCGCATCGCTTACAGGAATTACTAGCAATTCGGACGTTACATCGGGTGTTATCAACTATAACGGTGATGATGCAATTGAGTTATATAAAATATCAACTACAAGCAGTATTGATATTATTGGAGCAATAGGAACTAGGAGTAATTGGTCGGTAACAGGTACCAATTCAACATCGGGTTCTACCAAAGATAATACGATTGTAAGAGATCCGTCAATTCAGCAAGGGCAAACTAACTGGACGATAGGTGCTACAGAATGGATGGTATTTGCTCAAGATATGGATGATTCCTTAGGTACTCATATTGCAGCTTGCCCTGTGGTTGTATCTCCAACTACTTCTTTTTCGGTAACCAACACCACTTGTAATGCAGGTGTTGATGGAGCAATAGACTTAACAGTAACTGGCGGAACAGCTCCTTATACTTATTTATGGAGTAATGCTGCAACAACTGAAGATTTAACAGGACTTGCTGCTGCCACATACACCGTAACAATTACTGATGCTGCTTCGGCGACTAAAGTTGACTCAGCTATTGTAACGGAGCCTGCAGGAATGACGATTAACATTTCTGTGCTAAATCCAGTTTCTTGTGATGGGAATAATGACGGGATATTAAAAACAAATGTTTCAGGTGGCGCAGGTGGTTATACCTATTTATGGAGTAATGCAATAACAACCTCTACCAATTTAAATGTTGGTTCAGGAACGTATACTGTCACAGTAACCGATGCAAACTCATGCACAAATACGGCTACTTACGTTTTAACTGCTCCTGCTGCCATTGTAATTACTTCTGCGATAACAAACGTATCAGGTAATGGATTGTCTGATGGGTCAATTGATGTTAGCACTACTAATGGAGTTTCACCATTAACGTATTCTTGGAGTAATGCCGCAACAACTGAAGATATTTCAGGGTTAATGGCGGGAACATATTCAATTACAGTTTCAGATGCTGGGTCATGCTCTAGCACGCAATCATTTACAATTACCGAGCCTGCTCTATTTACTACTTTTGTAAGCACTCAAGCCAATAATGCTTGCAATGGTGCTGCTTTTGGTAGTCTTACAGTAGCTTCTTCAGGTGGTGTATCTCCTTATTCTTATTCATGGTCAAATGCAGCTATTACTGCAACCATCTCAAACTTAACTGCAGGAACATATACAGTAACGGCTACAGATGCAAATAGTATTACTTCTACAGCCACAGCTACGATTACTGAACCAACTGCTATTACACCATTAAGCTCTATAACAAATGTAACTGCCAACGGAGGTTCAAATGGAGCTATTGATTTGACTGTTTCAGGCGGAACAGCCCCTTATACCTATGCTTGGTCAAATGCTGCAACGACGGAAGATATAACCGGACTTACTGCAGGAACTTATGTGGTAACTATTTCTGATGCGTTTACATGTTCTACTACTTTATCAAATGTAGTAACGCAGCCAACTTCTATTAATTTATCATCAACTAAAGTAGATGTGTTATGTAATGGAGCAAGCACAGGGTCTATTGACTTAACCGTTTCAGGTGGAACTGCTCCTTATACTTATGCTTGGTCAAACTCTGCAATTACTGAAGATATTAGCGGATTAGCTGCTACAACATATACAGTAACAGTTACTGATGCAAGTTCTGTAACAGCAACAAATTCAGTTGTTATTTCTGAGCCGACTGCATTAGTATCATCTATTGTAGTAGATTCAAATGTAACATGTAATGGGTTATCTAATGGAGGTTTAACAGCTTCTGCAACAGGTGGAACTAGCACTTACACATATTCATGGTCTAATTCTGCAACTACTCCATCAATTACAGGAGTGTCAGTAGGAACCTATACCGTTACAATATCAGACGCGAATAGTTGTACTTCAGTAGTGAGCGGAACAATTACAGAGCCCTCAACTTTATCTTTATCAAATGTAGCAACCAATGTAACTACAAACGGAGGTACAGATGGAGCAATTGATTTGACTGTTTCAGGTGGAACTAATCCATATACTTTTAATTGGAGTAATGCTGCTACGACAGAAGACATTACAAATTTAACTGCTGGAACTTATTCAGTAACTGTTACAGATATTAATTTATGTTCAGCTACTGCTAGTGTCGTTATCACTCAACCTGCAGGAGCTTTAGCAAGTTTAATTATTACAGAAATAAGTTATAACGGACCTGAGTCAGGAACAGATACAACAGAATTTATTGAGTTTCAAAATGTAGGTTCTACAGCTGTTAACTTAACCGGTTATACCTTTTCTCAGGGTGTTAATCATACATTTACAGGTGGGTTAGTTGCACCAGGCGATTATTTTGTAATTGCTTACGATTCTTCAGCGTTTAGAAATACTTACGGACTTGATGCAGATGATATATGGACTTCAGGTGGATTAAGCAACGGAGGAGAAGATATTACTATCGTTGATAATTTCGGCAGAACAGTTGATTCCGTTAATTTTGATGATGGAGGTGCTTGGCCTTCGGGTAGTGGAGCAGGACAAGCCGATGGTGGTGGTGCTTCTATTATTTTATGCGATAGCACATTAGATAACAACTTAGGTACTTCTTGGAATGCTGCAATTTCTCCAGTTGTTGGTCAAATAGTTAATGGATTTCAAATATTTGCCAATCCAGGAACTGGCGGTGTTTGTTCATTGCCAATGTCTATCGTTATGGTAAACGATTCAAATGTTACGTGTAATGCTGGTATGAATGGCGGAGCATCAGTAACTGTAACAGGTGGATTATCTCCAATTACCTATTCTTGGAGTAATACTGCAACTACAGCTTCTATAACAGGAATTGCTGCAGGAACGTATACGGTAACTGTAACAGATGGATTAAATGCAACTTTAGTAGATAGTGTAGTAATTACAGAACCCACTGCAATTGTAGTGACCGATGTAGTAACGAATGCTTCTGCAAATGGATTAAATGATGGTGCTATTAATATTACGGTATCAGGTGGAACGTCTCCTTATACTTACTTATGGAGCAATGCTGCAACTACTGAAGATTTGACCGCAATTGGGGCAGGATCTTACTCAGTAACCATTACAGATGGGAATATGTGTACGTCTGTTAACATGTACGCAGTAACTCAGCCAACATCTATTGCTATCGTTGATACAATAATGAATGTTAGTTGTAATTCAGGTACTGACGGTTCTATCGCATTAACGATTGCAGGTGGAGTTTCTCCATACACTTACTTATGGAGTAATGCAGACACTACAGCTACTATTTCTAATCTTTCTGCAGGAACTTATAATGTAACTGTAACTGATGCAAATTCGATTACTGCAACAGGTGCTTATGTAGTTACTGAGCCTACTTCCATCCAAATTACAGGTACTGCAACTGCTGCAACTACCTTTGGTGGTGCTGATGGATCTATCGACATCTCAGTTTCAGGTGGAACTCCAGGGTATGCGTTCTTATGGTCGACTGCAGCAACTACAGAAGATATTGCTTCATTAGCTACAGGAACTTATACAGTAACTGTTTCTGATACAAATTCTTGTACTGCGGTTGATAGCTTTGTGGTTACACAACCTGCAGGACCTTTAGCTAGTCTTACTATAACAGAAATTAATTATAACGGTCCTGAAGCAGGAGTAGATTCTACTGAGTTTATTGAATTTGTAAACACAGGATCTTCACCTGTAGATTTAACAGGTTATAGCTTTGTGGAAGGTGTTACACACTCGTTTACGAGTGGTTCTATTGCTGCTGGTCAGTACATGGTTATTGCTTTTGATTCATCAGGTTTTAGAAACACGTTCGGCTTTAATGCTGACTTTATCTGGAATTCAGGTGGATTAAGTAATGGTGGTGAAGATATTACCCTAGTAGATAACTTTAATAGAACGGTAGATTCAGTTGATTTTGATGATGCTGCACCGTGGCCTTTAGGTTTTGGAGCAGGTCAGCCAGATGGTGGGGGTGCTTCTTTGGTATTATGTGATTCTACTGCTGATAATAACGTAGGTTCAAATTGGTTTGCTGCTACATCTCCAGTTGCAGGTCAGATTATAAATGGATTACAAGTTTTTGCTAACCCAGGTATTGGTGCTCCATGCATTGTTTCTTTAGCTGCTGCAATTATAGTAGACTCTAATGTATCATGTAGCGGATTATCTGACGGAGGATTAACTGTAAATGTAGCAAGTGGATCAACTCCAATTTCATATGTATGGAGTAATGCAGCTACAACTGCATCTATTACAGGATTGGTCGCAGGAACTTATACCGTGACAATTACAGATGGTAATTCAGCTACATTAGTTGATAGCGCTATTATTACTGAACCTGCTCCTATATCATTCACAACTGTTATCGTGGATCAGACTTCATTAGGAAATGATGGTTCAATTGATTTAACTGTTTCAGGTGGAACTCCTGGTTATACTTTCTTATGGTCTACAACAGACACTACAGAAGATATTTCAGGATTGAATGCAGGAGTTTATACAGTTACTATTACAGATACCAACAACTGTGTATTCACAGACTCTGTAACAGTAGGATTAAGCATCGGTATTCAAGAAGCAACGCTTCAGAATAACCTATTAATCTATCCAAACCCTTCAAATGGTATATTTACAATTGAAACAATTGCTCAATATGACGAAATTAAAATCTTAGATATTACTGGAAAAGTGGTATTTATGACAGAAGAATACACATTGAGAAATGAGATTGATTTAACTAGCCAACAAAGAGGAATCTACTTTATCTCTATCCAAGGTGAAAGCGGAAGAGTAGTGAAGAAAGTTATCGTTAACTAGATTCAACTTCTATAAAATAAAAAAGCCCTTTGCTCAACGAGCAAAGGGCTTTTTGTGGGTTAAACATTCCTTTTAAATAGTTATTTAGGAATCGGTTCGCACGGTCGCATTCGTCCGTGTCTATTTTTTATGAGGACTTGCAGTACTTGATGAAAGTCCCTGAAAAGAAATTAAGAGATTGACTCATTAAACCATTAACAATTCAACTCCTACTCACCCAAAGTCGATTGCTCTTTCACTCTATTCAGTAATGCATCAATATCAGAAAAGGAGTCTAACTTTAAATAGCTTCCATTACCACTTTTGGCAATTCCTTTTAGGTTTTTCTCTGTCCATCGTTCATTTTTAATGCCTACAGTGGTTATGTAAATGCCCTTATCAGCTCCTTCTTGGATCATTCTTGGTGTACGTTCGTTCTTTTCCCCGATAATAAAAGCACCATCCGTCACCAAATAAATCTGATTATTTCCGCCTTCTATAAATGATTCATTCGCCACTTCATAGGCTTTAATAAGCCCTTTATTACCCGCCGTAAATCCACTTGCCAATACACTGTCTATATTGTCTCTAATTAGCTGTTTATTATCTGCCGTGGTAGAGGGTAATACTATTTTTGCTTCATTTTTATAGGTAACTATCGCTATTTTATCAATCTCTCTAAGGGGTGTAAGTAATTCTATAATAGCACTTTTTAGTAATTCTAACTTATCATTTTTCCCCATCGACATAGAGGCATCTATCAGGAAAATAATGTTGTTGGGTTTAAACTCATTTCTAGAAAGCTCATTTGGTTTCGTAGAAGTCGGGATGACCAATGGGTCAGGGTCAATTGCTTCTACTTCAGCAATAATAACTTTTGGCTCTCTTTTGACTTCTATTGCTACAGGCGGAATTATTTCTTTTGGCATTTTTACAGGAGTTACTTCAGCTAGTATTTCTTCTTTTACAACTTCAGTTTCTAAGGTATTGTTTGGCAATAAATTAACAAATTGTCTTTTTATCTCCGCTTTATCTTGTCGTAAATCAGTAACTGTTGGTCTGGCGTAAGTTTCTCTGTTATTAAAATCAGGGCACGCTTGAAGTAGGTTTTTTGGAACCGTCAGAATTTCTCCTTTTATGGTAATGGAAATTGGCTCTGTGTTGGAGCTAAAATAAAGGTTCACTTCTTCAGAAAATTTACCTTTTTTCTTAGGCCGATATTTTAATCGAACTATTTGTGCTTCATTTTCTTGAAAGGTTTTGGAAGTATATTTTACCTCAAAACTATTCGTATGCTCTATTCGGAGTAAAAATACTTTTTGTCCACTATTATTGGTAATGTTGAGGTCTAGTACTTCTTCATTGAGTTGATCTATCTCTCCCAAATCAAATTCTGTGGCGGTTATCATTGTTTGTGCAGGCAAAAACAATGAAATTGAGATAAGTAAAAAGATAAATATATATTTCATGAACATGCGTACTCAAAATTTAGGCCACATTGCCTAAACTAAATTAAAGTAATTGATCAGCTATTTTCCGATCATTAGCTAAACGGGGTAATTTGTTTTGTCCGCCTAGTTTCCCAATAGATTTCATGTAATCCTGAAAAGCGCTTTTTTTCACTGCATTAATTTTAAGTGGCTGTAATATGTTTCCGCTAATCAAATCTTTGTAATAACTATTTCTTTTTTGTAATTCTTTATCGAGCTGTTGGCTAAAGCCTTTCAAATCTGTAGGCTTATCTTGAAATTCTATAAACCATTCGTGAAAGGGCAATTCTCCTTCTGGCGGATTTACTTGTGGAGCTAAATGAAAATCATTGATGGTAGCTTGCTGATCGGTACATGTTATTTGCATCGCCAATTCTGCTTCCTCAGCAATTACATGCTCCCCAAATGCAGAGGTAAAATGCTTAATTCGACCTGAAACAATTACGCGATAAGGGCTTAGGCTAGTAAATTTTACGGTGTCGCCTATAGAATAACCCCAGAGACCTGCATTAGAACTTAATATCAATGCATAATTTACATGGAGCTTCACATCTTCTAAGGCAATTCGAGTTGGGTTTTCATTAAAAAATTCATCAGCAGGAATAAACTCATAAAAGATACCTGCATTTACATTAAGGAGCATTCCTTCTGCTACTTGGCTGTCTTGATAGGCAATAAACCCTTCAGAAGCTGGATATAATTCTATGGTATCTACTTTTTTACCAATTAACTTTGCAAAAATGGGCGCATACGGGCCATAATTAACGCCACCATAAATAAAGAGGGAAAAGTCAGGGAAAACATCTTTGATGTATTGCTTGCCTGTTTGCTTCAGTAATCGTTCAAAATACATTTGCACCCAAGGAGGAATTCCACTAATCAGCGACATGCGTTCTTTAGAGGTTTCCTTCGCCACAGCTTCTACTTTTTTTTCCCAATCATCGATGCAATTGGTTTTAAAAGAAGGCATTCTGTTTTTTTGTAAATAATTAGGAACGTGGTGCGCCACTATTCCTGAAAGCCGGCCAGTAGGAATAGCTCCTGTTGTATCTAATTCAGGACTTCCTTGTAAAAAAATCATTTTATGATCTACAAATTGCGCTTTACCAGTTTCTGCAATGTAGCAGAGAATGGCATTTCGAGCAGCATCGATGTGATTAGAAATTGATTCTTTGGTAATCGGAATATATTTAGTGCCGGAGGTAGTTCCTGAAGTTTTGCATAAATAGATAGGCTTCCCTTTCCAAAGAACATCGGCAACTCCATCTTTAACTTGGTCTACATAACTTTTTAGTCCTTCATAATCAGTTACAGGAACATGCTTTTTAAAGGCTTCATAAGTAGTTATTTCACTAAACTGATGATCTTTTCCAAACTGAGTATTTTTTGCTCCACGTATTAACTCTTCTAAGACATTCTTTTGCGCAACAATAGGGGCATTACTCCACTTTTTTACTTTATTGGCTTCTAATTTTGCAAATGGAATACTTAACCACGACTTTAATCCCATTTTTATTTTAAGTTTAAATACGTTTCAGGGTTTAAGGCAGTTCCTTCATGCCATAATTCGAAATGTAAATGTGGCCCATTGGTTAGTTCTCCAGAATTTCCGATAATTGCTATTGCATCCCCTGCATTTACTCGATCACCAATTTCTTTCATCAACACAGAGTTATGTTTGTAGATAGAGATTAGGTTACTTTCATGCTGCAGACTAATAACATGACCGGTTTCTGCTGTCCAACCTGTGAAAATAACAACTCCTTTTAGTGTAGCTTTTATAGCTTCGTTTTCAGGTGCTACTATGTCTATACCAAAGTGGTCTTTTTTGGGTTCAAAGCTCCCTGTTACAACGCCATTCAAGGGAGTAAAAAAATAGGTGCTGCTTAACAGGGTATTGCCCTTATTGGCTTTTTCTGTGTTGATATTGTATGCATCCTCTTTTTCAACAAAATCTCTAAACAATGAGTCTTCCTTAGAGATTTTTCTCGCATCAGAATCATATTGAGGAGATAGGGTTATTTCAGAAGTTGAAGTATCGTTTGGCAATTTACCTTGTATGATTAAAGTTATATTATCCAAATAATGCTGCTTTACACGCAGGTCATTTTCTAGTGAATCGACTTTTAAAACCATGTTCGTTAGGTTTTGACGTAAGGTAACATCAGTGTAGCCGGGGATAAACTCTCTTAAAGGAGTAAAGGCAATTATTATTGTAACTAGGGTAATTAATAATACAGAGCCTGAAATTAATAGTAAAAATACGTTAAGTGGAGATAAACGAAAAGATAGTTTCTCCTCAAAAGTTGTGTCGTTCAATATAACAAGCCTAAACTTGTTTTTCAAACGCTTTAAAAGTCGTTTTTTCTTCTTTTCTTCTATCATTTCATAAATTATTGATACAAATATCTGAATAATTACGAGTAATAGAATTGAGGTATATCTTTAAATTAATTAATGCCTAACTATGGATAGGGATATTACCACTTCCAAGCATATAAATAGAACGATTATAATTAATTTAGCCAACTTTTGTTGAAAAAGTAATAAAATCGCAGTTGACGAGTTATTATCAACCTAAATGCATTTGGAATTTCTATAAGTGAAAAATACATCTAATCCTTTATTTAAATTATCTACTAGCCTGCTTATTGTATTGGTTGTTTCCCTGTTTACCTCTTGTTCTACTAAGAAGAATACGTTTATGAGCAGAAGCTATCACAATTTAGTGGCTCACTATAATGGGTTTTTCAACGCTAGAGAAATTCTAAGGGAAGAGGATTCAAAACGCATGAATCTCCATAAAGACGACTTTTCTCAATTATTGCCAATTTTTATATACCCAACAGAGGATGAGTCGAAAGCAATGATTCCGAAAATGGATGTTGTTATTGAAAAGTCATCAACAGTTATCGAACGCCATTCCATTTATAAAAGAAAAAAAGAGCATGTAAAGTGGATTGACGATAGTTATTTATTGATTGGACTAGCCCAATTTAACAAAGGAAATCTCGTTTCAGCTGAAGAAACCTTTCTTTACACCTATCAAGGGTTTAAGAAAGAACCTATTCGATATGATGCAATGATGTGGCTCATTAGAACTCACATAGAAAAAGAAGAGTGGGATAAAGTAGAAACGTACTTCGAAGTAATTGAAAAGGATGTTTCTTTTCCAGATGATAAGAAAAGCCTATTCAATGCTATATTCGCCGACTATCATTTGAAGAAGGATAAGGATTATGAAAATGCAATGCTTCGATTAGAAGAGGCTGTTAGGATTAGTGAGGAACGGGAAGAAAAGCAGCGGTATACCTATATTCTGGCTCAGATTTACCAAAAGAGAGGTTATCTAAAAAGGGCTAACGAGCTTTACGGGGATGTTTTGACGTTGCGCCCTGATTACATTATGGCGTTTAATTGTAAGATAAATCGAGCTATTGCTTATGATGCGGAATCTAATAACTCTGAGGATATCAAAAAGGAGTTAAATAAAATGCTTCGAGATAGCAAAAATGAGGAATTCTATGATCAAATATATTTTGCATTGGCTGAATTGGCCCTTACGGAAGAGAAGGAAGGACTAGCCATTGAATATTTAAAAAAATCCACCCAAGCTAGTACTGTAAATATAAAACAGAAGGCGCTTTCTTTTTATAAATTAGCTGATGTATACTTTTCTCAACCTGACTATATTAATGCACAAGCATACTATGACAGTACTACTATTTATTTACCCAAAGACCATAATGAGTATTATATAGCTGATGAAAAGAATACGAGCTTAAAAGACCTAGTAAAAAATTTAAAAATAGTGCAGTTGCAGGACAGTTTGCTTAAAATAAGCAATCTAAGTGATAAGGAACAGAAGCGATTGGTCAATAATTTGATAAACGAATACCAAAAAGAGAAAGAGAGAGAACGCATTTTAAAAGAAGCTGCAGCCATAGCAAAAGCTGAACAAGGAAAAAGTGAGCTAGCTGCTCTGCCGGGCAACTCAAGAGGTTGGTACTTTTACAATTCAACCTCTATGGCCTTCGGCCTTTCAGAATTTAAACGGCTTTGGGGGAATAGGCCTGTAGAAGACAATTGGAGAAGAAGCAATAAGCAATCTGTTATAGCGGAATTACCAAATACAGGTGATGGATCAACCGATACTAATGACACCTCAATAGGAAATGGAAAAGTTGTAGAAGATCCAAATTTAATAGAAGAAACCTATATTAAAAACATTCCCAAAACATTTAGTGATAAATTAGTTGCTAACGGAAAAATAGCTGAAGCTCTTTATTCTATTGGGTTTATATTCAAAGAATCATTTGAGGATTATGTAAGTGCAATTAAGGCTTTTGAGCGAATTACAAAAGAGTTTGATACGAGTTCCAAAGCACTGCCTGCGCATTATCAACTTTATAGAATTTACCTTTACCAGAACGACAAAGAATATGCTAAAATTCACAAAGACTGGGTGTTAGAAAACCATCCATTTAGTGAATATGCTTACATCATTAAAGATCCTAATTACAATAAGCAAACAAGAGCCACAAAAGAAAAAGTGGAATCATTTTATGCTGCAACCTATCGATTATATGAGTATGGTCTTTATGGAGATGTTATATCAAGTTGTCTTAAGGCCGACTCTGTATTTAATTCGGATCATTTACAAGAAAAATTTGATTTCTTAAAAGCTAAAGCAATAGGACATGTAAGACCTCTCGAAGAGTTTAAAACGGCGCTTCTTGATGTAATT
>Ga0209653_1002849_pt1 | contig 12210 bp, 12 predicted proteins | sample SaaInl6LU_22_DNA_FD_184644 | JGI IMG/M metagenome (GOLD analysis project Ga0209653, IMG submission 184644) | Marine microbial communities from expanding oxygen minimum zones in the Saanich Inlet - ESP_116LU_22_DNA (SPAdes) (version 2) | ecosystem: Environmental > Aquatic > Marine > Intertidal... | reverse complement strand
ATTCCTATTTCGTAATTTCCATTTTCTAAAACTTTAAATGACAAAGCATCATCAAAATCTTTAGCATCTTTTGGATCTATGGTAAAGGTTAAAACACTTCGCATATCTCTTCTTTTTGCAATCTCTTCAGAAGTAATTTCAACTGATATTTCTTCTGCAGCTTTTTCTATTTCTTCAGGAAACTCATACGGTAGATCATACTCTAATAATATAGAATGCATTTCTGTTGTTTGGTCACCTGGCTTTCCAAGTACTTTTGTTATTTTTCCGAACGGGTTTTTAGAATTTTCTGGCCAATCTGTTATTGTAGCTTGAACTTTATCTCCGTGATCGGCGCCATTTAATTTACTTTGAGAAATAAAAATATCTGCATACATTTTATGACTATCTGGTAATACGAAGCCAAAGTTTTTGTTTTTTTGCAAAACACCTACGAATTCAGTTTTAGCTCGTTCTTCAATTGCTACAACATCTGCTTCTAATTTATTACTTCTTCTTTTCTTGTACACAAAAACTTTTACCAAATCACCGTGCAATCCTTTACCTAGATTTACATTTGGTACAAAAATATCGTCTTCATATTCTTCAGATAAAAAATAAGCGTTACCATTAGAAGTTACGTCTAATGTTCCTAGTACGTATTTTCTATCTTCATTGATTTGAAATTTACCTTTATCTATTTCTTTAATTTTCTTATTAGCTTTCAGTTCAGATAACTTCTTTATAATTTGATTTTTTCCATCACTATCAGAAACATTAAGTTTAGAAGCAATTTGTTTGTAATTATAGAATTTAGAGCTATCTTGATTTAATATTCTAAAAATATTTCTAGTTAAATCTTTAATTATAAATCCTTTCTTTTTGTATATTTTTTTTTTCTTTCTAGGCATAAATCTTCTTTAATAATAATGCCAAGTTACAATTATTAAATGAAGTAATAATCAACTAAAACCTACCAATAAAGAGAAACTTAACACTATTCTAATAAAGAAAAACTTAATTTGTAAGCTTTATTTAGCAATTAATATGATTCTAAAATAGATTCTCTAACCAACTATATAAAATTGTGTACTTTTTTATATCTATCTAGACAATGAATTATTACAGTTCAATGAAATACAATAAAATTTTATAAAATAAAGCTTCATCCTTTTATAGATGAAGAATAAAATCATCAAATAAGAAATACAAATTTTTCTAAATTTTTAAAAACAGTTATCAACACTTATTATTTAAATATATTTTTCTTTTAAAATTTTAAAAAAAATATGATTGTTATTATAGTTTGTTAATAGGTACAATATTTACTTGTTGTTTTATTTTGTTTTTTCACTTATTAAAAAAAACTAACATACTATTATATACTTAAATATTTAAAAATCAGGTAAATTTTAAGTTTATTAACAGTAGCTGTTAACATTCAATTCCCCTTTTTAGTTATTAAATAATTTATTAGTAGTGTAAATTAATTTTAATTTTTCTGTTGATAAAGTCTTATAAAATAAATAAAAATAAATTTGCGTAGTTGGTAACATTCATTGTATTGAAATAATTTTAGGATTATAAAAATAAAGTTACTCTTTTCTTACCACTAGTTCTTAACAATTCATTAAAACAAGTAAACTGTTTATAATTAAATAGTTATTGAATCAAATAAAATTAGTATTGTTTATAACTGTTAATAACCACTATTTTATATATTTTTGTAATCTTTAATACTATTAAAATCAATATATTATGACAATTGCTATAGGTAACGATCATGCAGGAACGGAATACAAATTTGAAATTATAAAATATTTAGAAAACAAAGGACATACAGTTATTAATTTTGGAACTGATAGTAACGATTCTATGGATTATCCAGATGCAATTCACCCAACAGCAGAAGCTGTAGAAATTGGAAAAGCTAAATTAGGTGTTATTTTATGTGGTTCAGGAAATGGAGCACAAATGACTGCAAACAAACACCAAGGTATACGAGCAGCTTTGTGTTGGAATAAAGAATTAGTAGCTTTGACAAGACAACATAATAATGCAAATATTTTAACTATTCCTGCTCGATTTGTGTCATTACAGCAAGCAATTGGATTTGTTGATGTTTTCTTAGAAACAAAATTTGAAGGAGGACGTCATCAAAATAGAATAAATAAAATTTCTTGTGCGGGATAATTATTGAATCAAGGTATTTCAATTTTGTCAAGTAATATTAAAATTAAGTAAAAGAATTGTATATTTTGTTTATATTCTTTACGTAATTTTTTACAAAATGAATTTTAGTAAAAAATAAGCTTACAAATGCATTACCACATATACAAATGATAAGAAATGAATAAATCAATACAACTTATAATTTGTTTTCTAAGTATTGTATCAACTATATTTTCAATTATAGCCTTACGAAACGGACAATCATTTATCAATGCTTCTGGTGGATTTTTAATAGCAACATGTTTACTGGTGGTATTATTTATAGAAAAAAGAGAAGAAAAAAAGAATTAGAAAAAGTGATTAACCTCTTTTACTCCACCTTGTTTTATTCCACCAAGTAAAATACTTCCAATTCTAACACGAACTAGACGTAGAGTAGGAAAACCAACGGCAGCAGTCATTTTTCTAACTTGTCTAAACTTACCTTCTCTCAAAGTTATTGAAATCCAAGAGGTTGGTCCGTGCCTTGGATCTCTAATTTTTTTTTTCCTTTGAGCAAAATTAGGAGTATCTATAATGAAAGCATTACAAGGTTTTGTAGTATATTTTTTTCCTTCGAAACCAATTTCAACTCCCTTTTTTAATTGTAGAATTGCTTCATCAGTTATTTCTCCATCAACTTGAACGTAATATTCTTTCTCATATTTACTACTTCTAATAATTTCTGAAACCATACCGTCTGTAGTCAAAAACAACAAACCTTCAGATGCAACATCTAAACGACCAATTGCCATTGTTTTCTCAGGAAAGTCGTGTAATTCACTGAGTAATTTTTTCTTTCTTTTAGTTTGATTGTTTACAAATTGAGAAAGAAAACCAAAAGGTTTGTGAATTATAAAATGTCGGTGTTTTTGTATCAAGAAACTATTTTTAGATTAACAGAAAATTTATTTTTAACACCCACTAAAAACATGTCTTTTTCTGAGTATTTTTGGTTTAAGTGAGAAGTATAATGCGTTATAGGTTCAATACAAATCATATTATCAACTTCTGTCCACAACATAAAATTATTAAAACCTTCTGTAGTTATTTCAACATTTCTTTTGTTGGTGTTTTGTAAAGTAATTTTATTAGTATTCAATACAGGAAGTGCATCTGATCCAGCGTTATAAACATCAGATAAAGAATAGTGTTTATGATTTGCTATTAATATTTCATTCCCTTTATTTGATAAAGAAAAAGCAGGATGATACCCTAACATAAAAGGCATTTCTTTTTCGGAATTAATTTTAAAATTAATAGTTAATACATCATGTACAATACTATATATTTTTTGGAATGTAAAAGAAAAAGGCCAAAACAAGAATTCTTCAGTAGATTTTTCAGGGAATTTACTATTGTTAATTTTTGTGTTGACAATATAATTTTTTTGATAAACAGCTTCATTTTTTGAAGAAGAGATTAAGGTGTAATTTAATTCTCTTAATAAGCCATGTTGATCTAAAATAGCATCTCCTTTTTTTGTATGAACTCTAAAATTATTATGAGTAGTTGGGCCAATTATAGGAAACATTTCATCATCAGATTTTCGCCACCCTTTATTTCCTTTTTGATGAATATATTCAACTTTATCAACCACAAAATGTATTAATTCCCCATTTTCTATAGCTACTTTTGCTTTTGAATTTTCTAAATAAATAATAGCATTCATTTTTTTAAGCTTTGTTTAAAAGTAGTTGAAATTTTTAAAGAAATGCAATTCCTTTTTTTGTAACTTGCTTTACTTTTTAAAATAATTTTCAGCAAATTTTATGGCAACAGACAAGGAAAAACAAGCAAAATTAAAAGCACTACAACTGACGTTAGATAAGTTGGATAAAACTTACGGAAAGGGTTCTGTGATGAAAATGGGAGATGTAGTTGTAGAAGATATAGACGCCATTTCTTCTGGATCTTTAGGGTTGGATTTAGCCCTAGGTGTTGGAGGTTATCCAAGGGGAAGAGTTATAGAAATTTATGGACCAGAATCTTCTGGTAAAACAACACTAACAATTCATGCGATTGCAGAGGCACAAAAAGCCGGAGGTATTGCTGCATTTATTGACGCAGAACACGCTTTTGATCGTTTCTATGCAGAGAGTTTAGGTGTTGACATTGATAATTTGATTATCTCCCAGCCGGATCATGGAGAACAGGCATTAGAAATTGCAGACAATTTAATTCGCTCTGGGGCAATTGATATTGTAGTCGTGGATTCTGTTGCAGCATTAACTCCAAAATCTGAAATTGAAGGAGAAATGGGAGATTCTAAAATGGGTCTTCATGCAAGGTTAATGTCCCAAGCATTACGTAAACTAACGGGTACAATTTCCAAAACAAATTGTACCGTGATTTTTATCAACCAATTGAGAGAGAAAATTGGGGTAATGTTTGGTAATCCAGAAACAACAACAGGTGGAAATGCACTAAAATTTTATGCTTCCGTCCGTTTAGATATTCGTAGAAGAACTCAAATTAAAGAAGGAGATAGAGTTATTGGTAATAGCACTAAGGTAAAAGTGGTAAAGAATAAAGTTGCACCTCCTTTTCAAATGGCAGAATTCGATATTATGTACGGAGCAGGAATTTCTAAAGTTGGTGAAATTTTAGATATTGGAGTAGAACTGGGTATTGTTAAGAAGAGTGGATCTTGGTTTAGCTACGGAGAAACTAAACTTGGACAAGGACGTGATTCTGTAAAAGGGTTGATTAAAGATAACCCTGAACTAATGGAAGAATTAGAAACAAAAATTAAACAGGCTATTGAGGAGCAAGAATAGTTCTTTAAAAAATTAAAAAAACTGTAGTATATACTACAGTTTTTTTTTAATATTTCAATATAAAAAATATTATCTGATATCAAAATTAGCTAAGAGAACAGCAAATATTGCCGTAATACCGATGTTATTTGCTTTAAAATTTAGTGTGATTAGTTGAATATTCTTTCTAATAAATTTTTATGTAAAAAAATTATCAAACACCTGTACTTCCAAAGCCTTTAGCTCCTCGTTCGGTTTCTTTTAAAACGTCAACCTCTTTCCATTCAATTCTTTCGTGTTTTGCAACTACCAATTGAGCAATACGATCCCCATTATTTACTGTAAAGTTTTCATTAGACAGATTCACTAAAATTACGCCAATTTCTCCTCTATAATCAGCATCAATGGTACCAGGTGCGTTTAAAACGGTAATTCCTTTTTTTGCAGCTAAACCGCTTCTTGGTCTAACTTGAGCTTCAAAACCAATAGGTAAAGCAATAGATAACCCTGTTTTTACAATTGTTCTTTCTAGCGGTTTTAAGGTTATGGCTTCACTGATATTGGCACGTAAATCCATCCCTGCTGCACCATTGGTTTCATAATTAGGAGTTTCGTGTTTTGATATGTTTATTATTTGAACTTTCATTATTACGAGTTTTTACAAATATAATAATTCAATTAGGCAAAATAAGAAACAATTCGTTTTCTTACTTTTGAAGCGTAAATAAGAAAAACATATGTTAAAAAATGCAAAAATAGCAGTATTAGGTGGTGGAAGTTGGGCTACGGCAATTGTAAAAATGATCACAGAAAATAAAGCTTTAGTAGGTTGGTATATGAGAAGTAAAAATGCGGTTGCTCACATTAAAGAGAATTATCATAATCCTAATTATATTCAATCGGTAGAGTTTAATATTGATACATTAGATTTATCTACAGACATTAATGCCACTGTTAGTAACTACGATATATTAATATTTGCGATTCCGTCTGCTTTCTTAACACAAGAATTAGAGAAACTACATGTTTCTTTAGAAAATAAAATTATTTTTTCAGCAATTAAAGGGATTGTCCCAGAAACAGGCCTAATCGTAGGAGAACATTTTCATAATATTTATAAAATATCTTTTGAAAACATTGGTGTAATCACAGGCCCTTGCCATGCAGAAGAAGTTGCTATGGAGCGTTTATCGTATTTAACAGTTGCTTGTCAAGACGAAAGTAAAGCTAAATATCTTGCAGATGCGTTAAAAAGTTGGTATATCAATACAAAAGTTTCTGACGATATTATAGGGACAGAATATGCAGCAATGTTAAAAAATATTTATGCAATTGCCGCAGGAATTGCGCATGGTTTGGGTTATGGAGACAACTTTCAATCAGTATTAATGAGCAACGCTATAAGAGAAATGAAACGTTACATTAAAAAGGTACATAAAATGAAACGCAACATTAACAATTCTGCATATTTAGGAGATTTATTAGTAACAGGTTACTCTACATTCAGTAGAAATAGAATGTTTGGAAATATGATTGGTAAGGGATATACGGTAAAATCTGCTCAAATGGAAATGAGTATGATTGCAGAAGGATTTTACGCTGTAAAAAGTGCTTATAAACTTAATTTAGAGAATGGCGCAAAAACTCCAATAATAGATACGGTGTACAACGTGCTGTATAACAACAAGAACGCTAAAAAAGAATTTAAGAAATTGACATCAAAGTTAGATTAATTGTTTAATTTTACACAGAAGTATTTGTTATTAAACAATTAGAATGAAAACAATACAAGAAGTTGTAGAAAGCACGATTAGAAAGACTCCTTTTATAGAAGAAGCGTTAAATGAAAAATTAATTAACGTCTCTTCTTTGGCAAGAATTATTTTACCAGAGGTTTCTTCTAAATTAAAAAAGGAAGTAAAAGTTGGTGCGGTTATGATGGCAATCAATCGGTTGTCTCCAGCAAGTGAATTACGTATTCGTAAAAATATAAAAAAACTAGCTTTAGATCTTGGAGATGTTATTGTTCGTTCAGATTTGTGTGATTTTACTTTTAAAAACACACCTTCTCTTCTGAAAGAAATCGCTAAAATATTAACCAAATCATCAGAAAGTGCAGATTATTTTTTAACAGTTTCTCAAGGTATTTTTGAAACGAATATTGTAACAAGTAAAAACCTAGAACAAGCTGTAAACGAGATATTTGAAAAAGAAACACTACTCTCAAGTGTTTTAGAACTAGCATCAATCACTATAAAATTACCTAAAAACAATCAAGAGCAATCAGGTATTTATTATTTCATACTAAAACAATTGGCTTGGGCAGATATTCCTTTACAAGAAGTGATTTCTACTACAAATGAAATGACTATTGTTGTAAAAGAAGAAGATATCAATCAAACTTTTGCCATTTTAATGGATATGAAGTTGACTTAAAGAATCGATCCATTAAAAGAAAATATTCTTTGAAGAAAAGAGAGCCTTGATGTTAAAAATAGATCCATACGCAGCACTGAGAATTAGAGAGTTTAATATTTTTTTATTTGTACGGTTTTTATTGATTTTTGGTTGGTCTATGCAATTTATTGTAATTGAATGGCAAGTCTATTCGTTAACAAACGATAAATTAAGTTTAGGTATTATAGGTGCTTGTGAGTTTGTTCCTGCTTTTTTTATGGCGCCTTTTGCAGGTCATATTGTAGACCGAAAAGAGAAAAGAAACTTATTTTCATTACTTATATTGTTATTTTCTTTAATTAGTTTTGGGTTGTTTTGGTTAACATCTGAGGCTACAGTAACATCTTGGAAAATAGACAGAATTGTTTTTGCAATTTATGGTCTTGTGTTTTTTGGTGGAATATTAAGGGCTTTTTTTGGGCCAACCATATTTTCTTTAATAGCCTTATTAGTTCCTAAAAAGATTTATCCGAATGCCGCAACTTGGAGCAGTAGTACATGGAAAGCTGCCTCTGTAACAGGAGCTTTATTTGGTGGTTTTTTAATTGCTTGGATTGGTGTTCATCGAACTTTAGGAGTTATATTGTTGTTGGTTGTTATTTCATTAGGCGCTGTTTTTTTAATTCGAAAGAAACCTATTTTAAATAAAAACACGAAAGAATCTATAAAAGAGAGTTTACAGGTTGGGCTCAAATTTGTGTTTAATGATAAAGTAATTTTAGGGGCATTAACCCTAGATATGATTGCTGTATTATTTGGAGGAGCTGTTGCTATTTTTGCTGTTTTTGCTAAAGATATTTTAGATGCAGGCTCTCAGGGGTTTGGCATATTAAATGCTTCTCTTTCTTTAGGAAGCATACTAACGATGTTAGTAACAACGTATGTACCAATAACGAAGAATACAGGAAAAAAACTACTCATTGCTGTTTTTGGTTTTGGGATTGCAATGATTGTTTTTGGAGCGTCTAAATTATTTGTTTTAAGTATTGTAGCGTTGTTTGTTGCAGGAATTTTCGACGGAGTTTCTATGGTAATAAGACAAACGATTCTACAATTAAAAACACCCGACGAAATGCGAGGCAGAGTAGGTGCTATAAACTCTATGTTTGTCGGTTCTTCTAACGAGTTAGGTGCTTTAGAAAGTGGTATTGCTGCAAAATTTTTTGGAGCTCCTTTAGCAGTTGTTTTGGGTGGAACAGTAACATTACTTACTGCTTTAACTATTGGTGTTAAAAATCGTTCTTTAAGAACTTTAGATTTAACTAAAGATATCGAAGAACACGAATCGTAAACACCTACTTATTGCTGAAATAGTATCGTTTTCCTGCTGTTTCGTAAGTTTTTCTATAGCCTTTATTTAGTCTTTTAGTGCGTTGTACAAATGATTAACATGAATTATTATTGTACACGAAAACACAAAGAATCTTATTTGTTAAAACAGAACGAAGAGTATTAGAACATCTAAAAAATGGAATATATTGTCTTTATGTGATGTTTTTTAATTCGAATATTTTTGAATCAATCTAACCAACAAGTCATTTAGTTTTTCTACCTGATACTCACCAACACTAGCTTCTAAATGGTTATTTCCAATACCACTATCGTTGGTAATAAAAATATAAGTACCATTGGTTAATATTGCCATTTTTCGCATTAAAAATTCTGTTTCCTTGTCGATTCCACTAGCAGTAATTGGAATGAGTTTTATGCCTTTTTCAGAAGCTTTTTTCAAGTTCTTTTGAATGTTTTGAATTACAGATTTTTCATAATGAGGAGGAGCATCTAACAATAAAAAAGCAATTCTAGTTTTGGCATTTGTAGACCATTGCAAATCGTTAATGGCAACTTCTAAAGCAATATGTACAGCCTCAGGAAAATCACCCCCACCAGAAGCGTTCTGTTTGCCAATAAAAGCAATAGTTTTATCTAGACTAGTTGTAAATTCTATTTTTTTGCTAATGTAAGTATCTTCTTTATCTCGATAAAAAACACAAGATGTTGAAATCGCTAAACTGGAATTTTTATTTGCTACTTTTTCTATTACATTTTGTAAATCTGCTTTTAAAAAATCCAACTCATCTTGCATAGATCCTGTAGCATCTACAATAAAAGAAATATCAACAGCATTTAAGTTAGAGGCATTTGTTGTGTAATTAATGGTGTTTATCCCATCGTTATATAATTTTACATTTTGCGAAATAGCAGATCCATTTACCCTTAGTCGAAATAGAGTTAAATCTAAATTTTCTTCCTTTTGGTATGGGCTAACTAATAATTCTGCAAAACCTAAATTATCTGTTTTTGTGGTCCAAATTACCGTGTTATTCCTAAGTAATTCAACTGTTGCGTCTACTATAGGAACCCCATTGTTTTCTAAGGAAACAGCAATTCTATTATTGGTGTAAATACTCCAGTAGTCTTGCATTTTAGCAAATACTTGTTTGTTTAAAAGATCATTCCAAAAATTCCAATTATTCAAATCATTCCATTCAGCAGCAGTTACTAAACCTGTTTGACCTTTATTTCCAGAATTATTATTTCCAGAAGAAGGACCCCCTTCACTAGTAGCTCTACTATCTAAACTTAAACTGACATCATCGGTAAAAGTTTCTTCAGAAATAGGATCTTCATTTATTTTTTCACAAGAAAAAGTAATACATAAAAGAGATAAAAAGAGTAAGATTGTTTTTTTCATGGTATTAGTATTTTAAAACAGCAGTATTATTTTTACAAAATATAGCTTTTGGCTCTAGAGGTAAATCGCAAGAAGAAGAGACTCCCCAATTGTTACTATTGTTACAAGTCTTACAGTTGGCTATGTTTGTAATTTCTTCAAATAGTTTCATTAAGTGTTGATGGTCTGTTAATTTTTTTTTTACCGTTAACTCAGTCTCTGAAATAGTTAGAATTTGCAATGTATAGCTATTTGAATAATTATTTACACGTATCGAAATAAGATTGTTTTGTAAACAATAACCACCAATTACATTAAAAAAGCTCAATGGAGGAGTACCACACCAACCAGATTTTTTTTATGTAAAGGTATTGTCTTTATAAATTGCTAGTATTTACGGTTGGTATTTTATTTTCTTCGAAAGAAATAAAAAAAGGAAATAAGAGTAAAAAAAGTAATTTTTTTTGATCCATAAACTTTTTTGGTTTTATATAAGATGACAAAAGATACAAAAGGTTGCGTGTAATATTGGTATTTTTGTAGCTCTTTATGAAAGAAGACATATTCAATATAAAAAGTGAAGCTGAATTTACAACAGCAGCGATGAATGTTTTTAAGCACCAGTTTAAAAACAATAGGCTTTACCGATCGTTTTGTGATTTGTTGTATAAGCATCCATCAGATGTAAAAAAAATAGAGGAGATTCCGTTTTTACCCATTCAGTTTTTCAAAAGTAGAAATGTGTTAAGCTCTTTAAACGATGTTGAAGAAGTCTTTACCAGCTCTGGGACAACACAAGCAACAACCAGTAAACATTTTGTTACAGATATTTCGTATTACAAAGAAAGTTTTACTAAAGGGTTTGAAACTTTTTATGGAGATGTAACAGAGTATACAATTCTGGCTTTGTTACCTAATTATCTAGAAAGACAGGGATCATCGTTAGTTTTCATGGTAGATGAATTGATACGAAAATCGCATCATCTAGAAAGTAACTTTTACTTGAACAATTTAGATGAATTGGCAGAACAACTTAGAGAATTAGACAGCGCAAATAAAAAAGTATTGCTTATAGGTGTTTCTTTTGCCCTATTAGATTTAGTTGAAAAACACAAGTTCAACTTAAAAAACACTATAATTATGGAAACAGGGGGTATGAAAGGTAGAAGAAAAGAACTGATACGAAAAGAGCTGCATAGTATTTTACAAGAAGGCTTTGGAGCGCATGCAATCCACTCAGAATATGGAATGACAGAATTGTTAAGTCAAGCTTATTCTAAAGGAAAAGGTGTTTTTGAAACACCGCCTTGGATGAAAATTTTGATTAGAGATACAGAAGATGCACTAACAATTTTACCAAAAAATAAAAATGGAGGCATAAATGTGATTGATCTGGCAAATTACAACTCTTGTTCTTTTATTGCTACCCAAGATTTAGGTAAAGTACATCAAAATAATATTTTTGAAGTTATTGGTCGTTTTGATAATTCTGATATTAGAGGTTGTAATTTAATGGTTTTGTAAGCTTACGAGCTTATATAATAACAATTATGTTGTACTCTGCGAAAAAAATAGACCCCTCCTGATTTCTAAATCAGTTGAGGTCTACTAAATAAAATTTTAAACGTAAAAACTATTCTATAACAAGTAAAAAGTAATTCTTTTTACCACGTTGTAATAAGACGTATTTGCCTGCGATTAAATCTGTAGTAGTAATTGTAAAATCTTCTTTTACCTTTTCTTTATTTACAGAAATAGCATTTTCTTTTAAAGCTCTTCTTGCTTCTCCGTTAGACGTTAAAAAGTTTGTTTTAGCTGCTAAGGCACTAATCATATCCAAACCACTCTCTAAATCGTGATTTGTAACAGTTGCTTTAGGCACACCATCAAAAATATCTAAAAAGGTTTGTTCTTCTAAATTTTTTAAATCAGTAGCGGTTGATTTACCAAACAATATGGCAGCAGCTTTTATTGCATTTTCATAAGCTTCTCTTCCATGAACTAAAACAGTTACTTCCTCACCAATTTTCTTTTGTAGTAAACGTAAATGAGGTGTTTCTTCATGAGTAGCTATTAAAGTGTCTATTTCTTCTTTTGTTAAAAACGTAAAGATTTTAATATACTTTTTAG
>Ga0209653_1002848_pt1 | contig 12217 bp, 10 predicted proteins | sample SaaInl6LU_22_DNA_FD_184644 | JGI IMG/M metagenome (GOLD analysis project Ga0209653, IMG submission 184644) | Marine microbial communities from expanding oxygen minimum zones in the Saanich Inlet - ESP_116LU_22_DNA (SPAdes) (version 2) | ecosystem: Environmental > Aquatic > Marine > Intertidal... | reverse complement strand
TTTGACTCAACACCTATCACTATTCCAAATTATATTTTTGCTGAGGCTCCAATTCTGAATTATTCAAATAGAATAAATCGAAGAATAAATTGGTTAATTGGTTTAGAATATAACTCACAATTAGAAGACGTTAATAATTAATGGTTTGTTGCTCGATATTTTCAGGTATTTCTCTGTATTCATACTGTTGTGTTCTTAGCTGGGGTTTAAAGCCGGCCTCTTTTATCGCATCTTGAATTCCTTCAGCGGTGAATCTATGCGGAGCACCTGCTACTGACACTACATTCTCTTCAATCATAATAGAGCCCATGTCATTCGCGCCACTGTGCAAACAAATTTGTGCAGTCTTCTTCCCAACTGTCAACCAAGAAGCTTGAATGTTTACCACATTTGGCAACATAATACGCGACAATGCAATCATTCTAATATATTCTTCAGCACTAACATTGTTAGTCACCCCTTTTACTCTTTTAAGTAATGTGCCATCATCCATAAATGGCCAAGGGATAAACGCCAAAAATCCTTTTGCATTGTCTGGTTTTTCACTTTGGACTTCTCTTAGCCAAACTAAATGCTCAAACCGCTCTTCTATTGTTTCAATATGACCAAACATCATCGTTGCTGAAGTTGTCATATCTAACTGATGAGCAGCACGCATAACATCTAACCATTCCTTTCCGGTGCATTTCCCTTTCGAAATTAATCGACGAACCCTATCATTCAAAATTTCTGCTCCTGCCCCCGGAAGCGAATCCATACCCGAAGCTTTAAGGGCGGTTAATACTTCTGTATGTGTTTTTCCTTCTAATTTTGAAATATGAGCAATTTCGGGAGGCCCTAAAGCATGTAATTTTAAGTTCGGATACAATTGCTTCAGTTCGGCGAAAAGTTCAGTATAAAAACTAAGACCTAATTCAGGATGGTGTCCTCCTTGCAGTAAAAGTTGCTCACCACCATAGCGCATCATCTCATCTATTTTCTGCTTGTATTCTTCTATTGTGGTAATGTATGCATCACCATGCCCTGGAACTCTAAAAAAATTGCAAAATTTACAATTTGCGGTACACACGTTGGTCGTATTAGCGTTCCGATCGATAATCCATGTTACGGTATCGTTGTCTTGCTTGTGTTTCTTCTTCATTTCATTCGCTACGAAACTCAATTGGGCCGTTGGCGCATTATGAAATAAAAAAACTCCTTCTTCTATTGAAAGAAATTCAAAATTCAGTGCTTTTTCTAATAACTCTTCTACCTTCATGCGATCTAATTTCCAATTAAACAATGATGCTGCTTATTGGTTTGATTTGTCTTAACTTTGAAGTTCAAAAATACGAATTAATCCACGTCTATTTAGCCGTAAAGGCAGCAGATATTTGGATTTGAGAACGAAAATTTACAGGAATATGCAAACAGAAGGGAAGCACCTAACTAAAGTCGGAATTTCACTTGGCGACATAAATGGAATTGGTATCGAGGTTATTCTAAAGTCATTAATGGATAATAGAATATATGAATTATGTACTGTTATTATTTACGGATCTAACAAAACGATTAACTACCATCGAAAAGCGTTAAATATTTCTAATTTAACTTTTCATCGTGCAATATCCGCTAAAGAAGCCAATACTAAAACGGGAAATATTATTAGTGCATGGTCGGAGGAAGTAAACATGAATATTGGAGAAGCCACCGCAGAGGGAGGGCAATATGCACTCAAGTCCTTAGAGGCCGCCACCGCAGACTTAGTTGCAGGAGAAATCGATGTATTGGTAACAGCGCCAATTAATAAAGACAACATACAATCAGAAGAATTTAACTTTCCGGGCCATACTGAATACCTTATGGCAAAAGATGGTGCTGAAGATTCATTGATGTTTATGGTTTCTGATGTTGCTCGAATTGGGGTTGTAACAGGCCATATTCCACTAAAAGAGGTTGCAGCGAAGATTACAACAGAAAGCATTCTTAAAAAAATCACCCTAATGAATAAATCATTAATGGAAGACTTTGGAATAGTAAAGCCTAAGTTAGCAGTGATGGGACTGAATCCACATGCAGGAGATAATGGTTTACTTGGAGATGAGGAAGAAAAAATAATTACACCGGCCATAACACAAGCAAAAAATAGAGGTATTTTGGCTTTTGGGCCTTTCCCGGCCGATGGATTTTTTGGAGCAGGGGCATTTAAAAATTTTGATGGCATTCTTGCCATGTATCACGACCAGGGATTAATTCCTGCAAAAACGCTTTCTTTTGGAGGTGGAATAAACTTTACAGCTGGATTAAAAATAATACGGACATCCCCTGACCACGGCACAGGTTATGATATAGCAGGGCAAGACAAAGCAGATGAAAGCTCATTTAGAAATGCAATTTATAAAGCAATAGAAATTCATAAGAATAGAGCTAGATACGAAGAGATGACAGCAGATCCTTTACAAATTAGTAAAGGGAGAAATTAATGCATTCATAATAACGTGTATTTTAAAAATTAATTAATAACTTTGACGCCCTTTAAAAAGTGAGTTGGAACTGTGAAGAAGAAAGATAAATTTATAATTCCTTTTGATAGTTTAAAGGATGGTTTACATGAATATGATTTTCATGCAAACACTGAGTTCTTTAGTAATTTTGATTACACACTAATTGATAATGCTGACATTAAGGCTAATTTTTCTTTTGAAAAAAAGCCAAGTATGTTTCGTTTAAAGCTAATCTTAGATGGAGTTGTTAACTCTATTTGCGATCGATGTTTAGACGATTTACAAATAGTTATTGAAGGAGAACAAGAGTTTATTGTAAAAATAACGGAAGAGGTAATGGATGAATATGATCACATTATTACCCTTTCACCGAATGAGCAAGAACTTGATTTAACCCATGTGGTTTATGAAAGCATTCATTTATTGATGCCTATTAAAATTGCACATGAAGAAATTGAAGATTGTAATCCTGACGTGATTGCACAACTAGATGAGGTGAACTCATCAGAAGAGGAAGAAGAAGAGCAAGATCCTAGATGGGATGCTTTAAAGAATATAAAGTAGAAAAAAGTAGTAATAAATAAGTAAATAATATAGAAAAATGGCACATCCTAAACGAAAGATATCCAAAACAAGAAGAGATAAAAGGAGAACCCACCACAAAGCTGAAAAGCCTACTGTAGCAACGTGCACTGCGACTGGAATGCCGCATTTATACCACAGAGCCCACTGGCATGAAGGTAAATTGTATTACAAGGGTAAAGTAGTTTTAGAAAAAGAAGTTGCTATTTAAAATCTCCTATTTTGAAAATAGGAAGTGATTTTTGCAATAAATTCAACAGTTTGATTCTAAATTAAACAAGACTATAATAAATAAAGGCCATTAGCGATATTGCTAAATGGCCTTTTCTCGTTAAATCAACAATCAAATAAAAAGGCATGAATGCTATTTTTTAGTTTTCTCTTCTTTTTATGCAATTAATGAACTAAATTGTGCGATTAATTAGCAATTTTACAACTAAACGAAAGTAATTAAGTCATGACCAAAATAACTGCAGCGATAACCGCTATTGGAGGGTTTGTTCCCGAGTATAAGTTGACCAATGAAGAGTTGGAAACCATGGTAGACACTAACAATGAGTGGATCATGAGTAGAACTGGAATTGAGGAAAGAAGAATTCTGAAAGGCGAAGATAAAGGGTCCTCAGATTTGGGAGCGCCTGCAATTGAGGAATTATTAAAGAAAAGAGGAATTAAGGCTGAAGAAATTGACTTAATTATCTGCTGTACAGTGACGCCTGACCATGTTTTTCCTGCTACTGCCAACATTATTAGCGACAAAATAGGGGCAAAAAATGCTTTCGGTTTCGATCTAAATGCAGCCTGTTCCGGTTTTCTTTATGGTTTGGCAACAGGTTCAAAATTTATTGAATCAGGACAATACAAGAAAGTTGTAATTGTTGGTGCCGATAAAATGTCGTCAATTGTAGATTACGAAGACAGAACGACGTGCATCATCTTTGGAGATGGAGCTGCAGCTGTGTTATTAGAACCTAGCGAGGATGGTTTAGGTATTCAAGACTCTATTTTAAGAAGTGATGGATCAGGAAGAATACACTTACATCAAAAAGCAGGTGGATCAGTAAAACCACCAAGCCATGAAACAATCGATAATAAGGAACACTACATTTATCAAGAAGGACAAGCGGTCTTTAAATTTGCAGTAACTAATATGGCCGATGTTTCAGCAGAAATAATGGACAAAAATAATCTAACGGCCGATGACGTTGCTTGGCTAGTGCCGCATCAAGCTAATAAGCGAATCATTGATGCAACTGCTCGCAGAATGGGTGTTAGCGATGAAAAAGTAATGCTAAACATCAATAAGTACGGAAATACAACCAACGGGACGATTCCTTTATGTTTATGGGAATGGGAGAGCCAATTAAAGAAAGGTGATAACATTATTCTTTCTGCTTTTGGCGGCGGATTCACATGGGGATCAATTTATTTAAAGTGGGCTTACGATACCAATAAATAAAACCAAATAATTTTAACTTTAATCTTACAACAAAACAAAACAAATATGAAAATTGCAGAAATTCAAGAGCTGATTAAATTTGTTGCTAAATCAGGAGTTAGTGAAGTAGAAATCGAAGATAAAGATTTCAAAATCAATATCAAAACTCCTCCTAGAGGAAGAGGAAAAATCAATGAGGGAACAGGAGTAACTACACAAATGATTCCACAGCAAGGTATGCCAATGATGCAACCACAGTATGCTCAGCCAATGGCTCAAGCTGCTCCGGCTCCGGCTGTTGCTTCGGCTGCACCTGCTCAAGAAAAAGAAAGTGCAGAAGACAAAGCCGCTGCAAATTATGTAGAGATTAAATCGCCAATGATTGGTACTTTCTATAGAAGTCCATCGCCTGACAAACCGCAGTTTGTAAAGGTTGGAGATACCATTAAAGCAGGAGATGTAGTTTGTATCATTGAGGCAATGAAGTTATTCAACGAAATTGAAGCAGAAGTTTCAGGTAAAGTAGTTAAAGTATTAGTTGACGATACTACGCCAGTAGAATACGATCAGCCATTATTATTGATTGACCCTAGTTAATCATAAAACCAATTTTACTCAATAGCCTATTTGATTTAAATAGGCTAGCATAAATCGATATCTATGTTTAAAAAAATATTAATAGCGAACAGAGGAGAGATTGCCTTAAGGGTAATAAGAACTTGTAAAGAGATGGGCATAAAGACAGTAGCTGTTTATTCTAAAGCAGATGCTGACAGTTTGCACGTAAGATTCGCTGATGAGGCTGTTTGTATTGGACCTGCACCAAGTTCGGAATCTTACCTTAAGATGACCAATATTATTGCTGCAGCTGAGATAACCAACGCAGATGCAATTCACCCAGGTTATGGTTTTCTTTCTGAAAATGCGAAATTTTCTAAAATTTGTGATGAACATGGGATTAAATTCATCGGGGCTTCTCCTGAGATGATTGATTCTATGGGTGATAAGGCTTCGGCTAAAGCTACTATGCTTTCTGCAGGAGTTCCTTGTATACCTGGATCTGAAGGAATATTAGAGACCCTTGAGGATGCAAAGAAAATTGCAAAGCAGATCAAATACCCTATTATGATTAAAGCAACTGCCGGTGGCGGAGGTAAGGGTATGCGAATGATTAAAAGTGAAAAGGATTTACCTGAAGCTTGGGATTCTGCAAGAAAAGAAGCAAAAGCTGCTTTTAGTAACGATGGGATGTATATGGAGAAATTCATTGAAGAGCCTCGTCACATTGAAATTCAAATTGCAGGTGATCAATTTGGCAATTATTGCCATATGTCAGAGCGTGATTGTTCTATTCAAAGAAGACACCAAAAGTTAGTAGAAGAAACTCCATCGCCATTTATGACGAAAGAGCTTAGAGCGGCAATGGGCGAAGCAGCAATCAAAGCTGCTGCTGCTGCCAATTATGAAGGTGTAGGTACAGTAGAGTTTTTAGTTGATAAGCACCGTAACTTCTACTTTATGGAGATGAACACGCGTATTCAAGTAGAGCATACAATTACGGAAGAGGTAATTAACTTCGATTTAATTAAGGAGCAAATAAAAATTGCAGCAGGAATAAAGATTTCTGGTAAAAATTATGAGCCTCAGATGCATGCAATTCAATGTAGAATTAATGCAGAAGATCCATATAATAATTTTAGACCAAGTCCGGGTGCTATTACAACTTACCACTCTCCGGGTGGGCATGGTGTGCGTGTAGATACTCATTCTTATGCCGGTTATGTTATTCCTCCTAACTACGATTCAATGATTTCTAAGCTCATCACTGTTGCACAAACACGTGAAGAGGCGATTAATAAAATGAAGCGTGCATTGGGTGAATACGTTATCGAAGGTATTAAAACAACGATTCCTTTCCATTACCAATTGATGGAAGATCCTACGTTTTTAGCTGGAGAATGTACCACTAAATTCATGGAGACATTTGTATTAGAAAAAGATACATTAACTGACTAAACAGCTAATTCTATTATTTTAAAACCCATCAAGTCGCAGATTTGATGGGTTTTTTTATACCAAGAAAAATGTGAGGTAAACAAAGAAGACTAGTTGCGACAAGAATAGCTGTAAAGAGAAATTAAAATCGCCAACTATTTGTTTTTTCTGAACGAATAAATGCATTAAAAAGGCAGTTGCAAACCAGCTCACGTAATTAATAAAGGGAGCACCTTCTGGGAAAGTCCAAAAATCGAATATAGGAGCCACCACTTCCATGGGAAGGTCTAGAATGATCATTAAACTAGCTCCTAAAAAAGCTTTTAGCCAATTATTTTTAAAGTACCGATTAATAATGCTAGCTGTTACAAAAACCAAAACGGCCCAATTACACCCAATTAATAGAGGAACTCCCAAAATTTTCCAACCCATATTTTCGCCATAGCTATAGATTCCAAATGGAATTCCAGTAGCTACTCCGATCATTTCTATAAGCATTCCACCTGTAAAAAGTAGGACAAACAAAGTGAGCTTTTTGCGCAGATTTTCTGGAAAAATCCAAAAGAGCAGAGCCACATGAATCGTTAAGTTTAAAGGCGTTTTGGAAATAAACCAATCTTGAAAACCAATAGAAATACCAATTAAAGCACTGATTTGAAACAACCAAACGATAAAACTACCAATGACCCAATTTTCTCTATCCCACTTTCTATAATTGATTGACAAATCCATCATAACTATTCTGCGATTAAATTAGATACAATATGTGCTGATTTTAAACACAATGGAATGCCTCCTCCAGGATGTACTGATCCTCCACAAAAATACAAGTTCTTCAATTGCTTACTAAAATTAGGGTGTCGAAGAAATGCTGCAAACTTAGAATTACTTGAAGTTCCATATAAAGAACCTTGATGAGAAGCTGTTCGATCATCAATTTTAATTGGATCTAGTACTTCTTCTACTTCAATATAATCTGCAATATTATCACCTAAGCAGCTACTTAATTTTCTTATTACTTGCTGACGAGCAGCAGCTACAATCGCATTCCAATTTTGCCCAACATTTGTAGGAGCATTGACCATTACAAACCAATTTTCACTGCCTTCAGGAGCATCTATTACTTGGGCTTTAGAACTAACGTGTACATAAACTGTAGAGTTATTCGCCAATTTCTTTTTATCAAAGAGTGCGTCAAACTCCTGTTCGTAATCATTGCCAAAGAAAATATTATGTAAATCTAATTTAGGAAACTGCTTTTTAATTCCCCAATAAAAGATAATCGCTGAGCTTGATTTCTCTTGACTCAAAATTTTATTTGGTCGTTTTAAGTTGGGCAGTAACTGATCATAACTGTAAAAAACGTCCATATTAGAAACAACTACATCAGCAGTATAATTTCCAGTTTTTGTAGTAATTCCCGTCGCTTTATTTCCATCATAATTAATGGCTGTTACTTTTTCATTCAGTCGATAATTGACTCTATGTCGCAAGCCCAATTGGTAAATTGACTCAACAATACTTCGCATTCCACCATGAGGGAAATAGGTTCCAAATTGCATTTCTAGCGTTGGAATCATCGACATGATACCGGGAGTTTCATAAGGAGATGAACCATTATAGGTTGCATATCGGTTAAACAATTGAATCAGTTTCTTACTCTTAAAATGGGTTTCGTTCACTTTATTCAACGTGCTACTCAAGTCCAGTTGATTCATCTTCGCAACAGCTTTTACAGCTTTAAATGATGCATAAGTCGATAGTTTGTGCAGTGATTGATCGAGAAATAAAGGAGCTGTCAACTCATATTTTAAGCTACTCCTATGTAAATAATCTGCAATTGTTTTTTGTGATTCATTGAATGTACTTGCAGCTTTTTCAGCAAAGCCCTCCATCGATTTTGGCGCTGAAAAGCGGGTGCCATCTTCCCAAAAATAGTTGCAAATTACCTCTTGCTGTTGATAGGTAAAATAATCTGTAGGATTTTCATTGAATAGTGTAAATAACTCATCAACTAAGGTTGGCATGGTGAATAAAGAGGGACCTGTATCCCATCGGTAGCCTTTGTTTTCCAAGATTCCTAACTTTCCGCCTATCTGCTCTCCACCTTCAAATACTGTCACGTCGAATCCTTGCGCCTTTAATCGCACTGCAACAGCTAAACCTGCTACTCCTGAACCTATTATTATTGCTGACTTCATTAAAATTAATTGAATCCATTCCAAAAAAAAACGGGAATAAATGATTTCCCGTTTTAACACTTATTTTATTCAAGTAGTTTTTAAACTGCTTGTTTTTTTGCTTTAGGTCCTACCAATTTAATGGCTGCCTGAGCGATACCTTCTGGATCAAAACCACACTCTTTGTGCAATTCCAGTTGTGTTCCATGCTCAATAAACTCATCCGGGATACCCAAACGTTTTACGGAAGCTCGGTAACCATGATCTGCAGCAAATTCTAGAATAGCGCTTCCAATTCCGCCCATTAAGCATCCATCTTCTACAGTGATTACTTTCTCAAACTTGCCAAAAACTTCGTGCAATAGCATTTCATCTAAAGGTTTTGCAAATCTCATGTCATAATGAGCTGCATTTACTCCTTCTTTCTCTAATTGAAGGCAAGCATCAACTGCATAATTTCCAATGTGACCAAATGTAAGTATTGCTACATCTTCCCCATTTTTAATTCGTCTTCCTTGACCAATTTTAATTGATTTAAGTGGGGTTTTCCAATCAGTCATCACACCATTACCTCTTGGGTAACGAATGGTAAATGGGCCGTGATTTTTCTCTTGAGAAGTATACATCATGTCTCTCAACTCCTCCTCATTCATTGGAGAGGCTACAATCATGTTTGGAGTAGATCGCATATAAGCAATATCATAAGCACCATGGTGTGTTGGCCCATCTGCTCCTGCAAATCCTGCTCTATCTAAACAAAATACAACGTGTAAATTTTGTAACGCTACATCATGCACCACTTGATCATAAGCTCGTTGCATGAATGATGAGTAGATGTTACAAAAAGGGATCATTCCTTGTGTTGCCATTCCTGCAGAGAAAGTAACTGCATGCTGCTCAGCAATTCCTACATCAAATGCACGATCAGGGATAGCTTTCATCATTATATTCAATGAACTTCCTGAGGGCATAGCTGGAGTTACCCCAACTATCTTTTCATTCTTTTCAGCTAATTCTACGATAGTATGTCCAAATACATCTTGGTATTTTGGAGGTTGCGGACTTTTAGGTGTTACCTTAATAATCTCGCCTGTATCTTTATTAAATAATCCTGGTGCATGCCATTGAGTAGGACTTCCATCCTCGGCAGGCTGATATCCTTTTCCTTTTTTAGTTAAGCAATGAAGAATTTTTGGTCCTGGGATATCCTTTAAATCTTGCAGCACCTTGGTCATGTGATTGACATCATGTCCGTCTATTGGTCCGAAATATCTAAAATTTAACGACTCAAAATAGTTACTCTGTTTTAACAAGGCACCTTTTAATCCATTTTCTATTTTCTGAACAATGGCTTGAGCATTTGGTCCAAATTTACTTACTTTTCCAAGCAGAGTCCAAACCTCATCTTTTACTTTATTGTAAGTATGAGAGGTTGAAATATCCGTTAAATATTCTTTTAAGGCACCTACATTTGGATCAATTGACATACAATTGTCATTCAGAACAACTAATAGGTTAGAGTCTTCTACACCTCCGTGATTTAATCCTTCGAAGGCTAATCCGGCAGTCATAGAACCATCACCAATTACTGCAATGTGTTGCCTTTGTTTATCCCCTTTTAAGCGAGAAGCTACTGCCATTCCTAAGGCCGCAGAAATAGAAGTTGAAGAATGACCCACACCAAAAGTATCGTATTCGCTCTCTGATCTTTTTGGGAAACCACTTAATCCTTTATATACCCTATTTGTATGAAAATTGGCTCTTCTGCCCGTCAATAATTTATGCCCATAAGCTTGGTGACCAACATCCCATACCAACTGATCATCGGGCGTATTGAATACGTAATGTAAAGCAACTGTCATTTCTACCACGCCTAAACTAGCGCCAAAATGCCCTCCTTTTACCGATACAACATCAACAATGTATTGCCTCAATTCTTTAGCAACTTGTTCTAATTGGTTTTCATTAAGTTTCCTTAAATCAGAAGGAACAATAATTTTATCTAGTAATTCTCCGGCCTTAAATTCACTCATAATATAGGTATGGAATCATATTTCTATAATGCAACAAATGTAGGAAATATATGTTTTGGCGACATTTATTAGATAAATTGAATATAATTAAAGAAATGGGGGTAACAACACTGTTATTACCCCCAAATTAACCAAACCTAAAACCTCTAAATAACCGCTTTAAGAACGGGTTATTTCTCGATTTGTTATATCGATAATTCTTAAAATTTCTTAATTTGAATTTACTTCGCTAATCTTAGTCTCACTCTAAAAATTAAATAGTTCATAACGGGAACGATAATTAAGGTTAGAAAGGTCGCGAAACTCAACCCAAAAATTACTGTCCATGCCAAAGGGCCCCAAAAGATAACATTATCCCCACCAATAAAAATTTTTGGATCAAATTCAGTGGCCAAAGAAAAGAAGTCAATATTTAAACCAATAGCTAAGGGGATAAGCCCTAAAACGGTAGTAATTGCAGTTAAAATTACCGGACGCAGTCTCGCCTTTCCGCCAACAATAATTGCATCCATTATATCTTCTCTAGGAAGTAATTGATTGTCTTCTAAATCTAATTCATATTTCTTACGCTTGATTAATATGTCTGTATAATCTAGCAAAACAACCCCATTGTTTACTACAATACCTGCCAATGAGATAATTCCCATCATGGTCATCATAATCACAAAGTTCCATCCGGTAATAACTAGACCTAAGAATACACCAATAAAACTTAAGAAAATAGCTACCATAATAATGGTAGGCTGTAAAACAGAACTGAACTGGAAAATGAGAATTAGAAATATTAAGAATAACCCACCAAATAAAGCACTCATAAGAAATGCCATCTGTTTAGCTTGTTCTTCCATTTCCCCTGTAAACTCATACTTTATTCCATCTGGCAATTCAAAACCATCTAGCTCAGCTTTTACTAATTCAACCACTTCGTTTGGGTTTGCACCTGGAACTACACCAGAATAAACCAACACTATTCGCTGTAAATCAATATGCTTTATTGCACTAAACCCAGAAGTATTTTTCTGACTTGCCACAGCACTCACCGGGATTTCTTTAATCTGACCACTCGATTGGTCTCGAAAAATTATGTTCTGATTAAAAAGTGCGCTTTGATTGTATCTCAAATCTTCATTGAATCGAACATAAATGTCAAAGTCGTCTCCATCTTCTTTGTACACACCTGCTTTGGTACCAAAAATTGAATTCCTTAATTGATTTCCAACTTGGTTCGCAGATACACCTAACTCTCCAGCTTTTTTACGGTCAACTTCTACTTGAATGGCCGGTTTACTTTTATTAACATCAATCTTTAATTCTTCAACGCCTGCAATGTTTTTTGAATTTAAAAAAGAACGCATTGACTCCGCAGCATCTATTAAAGCTGCATAATCTTTTCCGCTTATTTCAATATTTACAGGATATCCTGCAGGAGGTCCTGCGGCATCTTTCTCAACAGAAATAGACACACCCGGATATATTCCGACTAATGCAGCTTGAACTTTCTTACGT
>Ga0209653_1002845_pt1 | contig 12222 bp, 11 predicted proteins | sample SaaInl6LU_22_DNA_FD_184644 | JGI IMG/M metagenome (GOLD analysis project Ga0209653, IMG submission 184644) | Marine microbial communities from expanding oxygen minimum zones in the Saanich Inlet - ESP_116LU_22_DNA (SPAdes) (version 2) | ecosystem: Environmental > Aquatic > Marine > Intertidal... | reverse complement strand
TCTTCAAAATCATACATTAAATTCATGTTTTGAATGGCTTGTCCGGATGCTCCTTTTAATAAATTATCAATACTACTGGTAACTAATAATTTGTTTCCATGTTTTTCAATACCAATAATACATTTATTTGTGTTCACTACTTGTTTCATATGCACAGCATGATTGGTTACAAAGGTAAATTTAGCGTTTTTGTAAAAATCTTTATATAGAGTAATACCCTCTTCAATAGTACCGTTAAAATCAGTATATACAGTCGCAAAAATTCCCCTTGAGAAATTTCCACGATTTGGCATAAAAAACACTTCACTGGTAAAACTTGGTTGCAACTGATGGATGGTTTGATTTATTTCCCCTAAATGCTGATGATTAAAAGCTTTGTAATGCGAAAAGTTATTGTCTCTCCATGTAAAATGGGTGGTTTTAGATAACGATGTTCCTGCTCCAGTAGCTCCGGTTACTGCATTAATGTGAATATCGCTTTTTAATAAATTGTTTGCAGCTAGAGGTAAGATTGCTAACTGTAAAGCCGTTGCAAAACAACCAGGATTCGCTAAATAATTTGCAGATATAATCTTGTTTTTTTGTAATTCTGGCAAACCATAAACAAAGGTTTTGTTTCCTAAAGTCTCGTCTGCTTTTAGTCTAAAATCGTTACTTAAGTCAATGATTTTAGTAGTGTCTGAGAATTCGTTATTTTCTAAAAAAGCAGTAGAATTTCCATGACCTAGACATAAAAATAATACATCAATAGTTGGGTTAACAATGTTTGTAAAGGATAATTCAGTTGACCCAATTAAATCTTGATGAACATCGTATACTTTATTCCCTGCATTAGAAGTGCTGTATATAAAATTAATGTTCGTTCTTGGGTGGTTTAGTAACAGTCGAATCAATTCACCAGCGGTATACCCTGCTCCACCAATTATTCCTACTTCTAAATTCATTTTTTTGCTTTTTTTCGATTAGCAAATGTTTAATAACATTTGTTTAAAGTCGATTTACTTATTAACTTGTTGGTAAATTTTATTTTGATTACCTACTATTTTTATAAAACCCTTAGCATCATTAGCTGTCCAAGCCTTGTTTTCTTCACCATAAGAGCCAAATTTAGCGCTCATTAAATCGTGTTTAGAAGAAATTCCATCTAAAGAAAAATGATATGGCTTTACTGTTACAGTTACGTCACCAGAAACTTTCACTTGACTGTTTTGTAAAAATGCTTCAATATCTCTCATTACAGGATCTAAATATTGTCCCTCATGCAAATGCATTCCATAAAAACTAGATAAATATTCTTTGTGTTGTAACTGCCATTTGGTTAAGGTGTGCTTTTCTAACAAGTGATGTGCTTTTATGGTAATTAATGCTGCAGCAGCTTCAAAACCAACTCTACCTTTAATACCAACAATAGTATCTCCAACATGAATATCTCTACCAATTGCGTAAGCTGATGCTATATTATTCAGTTTTTCAATATTTATCTCTGGTACATTTTCTTCTCCATTTAAAGCAACAAATTCTCCATTTTTAAAAGTTAATGTTATTTTTTCTTCTCCTTCTTTTTCTAATTGAGAAGGGTAAGCATCACTTGGTAAAGGTTTTTCAGAAGTTAAGGTTTCCGCACCTCCAACACTTGTACCCCATAGACCTTTGTTTACAGAATATTGTGCTTTTTCCCATGGCATATCAATACCTTCTGACTTTAAATATTCAATTTCTTCTTGTCTTGATAATTTCTGGTCTCTTATTGGTGTAATAATTTCAATTGATGGCGCTAGAGTTTGAAAAATCATATCAAAGCGAACCTGATCGTTTCCCGCACCTGTACTACCGTGTGCAATGTATTCCGCTCCAATACTTTTCGCATATTCAATAATTTCAATGGCTTGAATTATTCTTTCAGCACTTACCGATAAAGGATAAGTGTTATTCTTTAATATATTTCCAAAGATTAAATATTTTACTACTTTATTGTAAAACGTCGCAACAGCGTCAATGTTTTTATAGGTGGTAACCCCCATTTTATAAGCGTTACTTTCTATGTGTTTGATTTCATTATCTGTAAAACCACCGGTATTTACACTTACGGCATGAACATCATACTCTTTTGATAAACTTACTGCGCAATATGAAGTGTCTAAACCACCACTATATGCAATTACTAATTTTTTCATTTTTATTATTCTTTAATGAATATGTTTTTAACTTCTTTAAGTTGCTTTATTTCTTTTTTAAATTTTGAATTTACAAAGTATTTGTAATTCAATTCGTCTCTTAGTTTTCCTAATTTTTCAAGCTCATCTACAAACAAAGCAGACATGTTTGCTAGTTTTACATGTGTCATTGCTAATAATTCATTATAATGATGCACTTTTGGAGTTTGAGCAATAGAAATTAAAAATTTATCGTTGTATAACTTTGTCATTCTAGACATCAATAATAGTCCTAAGTTGTAATTTCTGTAATATCTATCAACCCATAAAGAAGATCTCTCAAAGACAGAGTGTCCTTTTACATGGTGTTCGTGAACAAAAATATGACCACAAATTTCATCATCTTTAATCAGAATAAAACAGCCATTTTTTAACCTTCTTTCAACCAATTCTTCATGAACATAGTATAAGCTAGGTAATTCTTTAGAGCGTTTAGAAATAGTTGCAATTAATTTACTGTCCATCTCGTAAACTAATTCCATACGGATACCTTCTAAAGTACAATAGTCTTCGGTGTTTTGTATGATTTCCTGAATATTTTTATTCAATAGTATGTCCATTTTTTATGTTTTAAAAACATAAGTATCAATTCTTGTTACATTGATTATTAAAAAATGCGTTCTTTGTGAACACTGAAAAATTAAAACGAAACTCGAAAGGTTGCCCCTTTCTTAAACAGAATAGCCCCTTAGGGGCGTGTTTTTGGAAAACGCACAACCGCAGTACTAGCATTGTTTGCTACTGCAAAAGAGATAAAAGATATGTTGTTTTCTGTTTTCACTGAATAACTACGTAAATTATTAACTCTAAATCGTCGGCATCTGCCCCTTTCGTTAATACAAACGCAAAATTACAATTAAATATTAATTGAGCAATAGTTTCTGAGAAAAAAGTATCCTATTTTTTAGGATGATATGTTTTTTAAGTCGGTTAAGAGATTCACTAACAAATTTATAGGGAGATCGCGTTTCAATTTCAACTCCTGTAGTAGGATATTTTTTAAGTACTCTTTGCTATTCTTTTTTTTAATTTCTGTGGTTAATTAGGGTTGAGGTATTTTTTTTTTAAAAGTCCATACCCTAATTGAATTCATTTTTTAGATATACTTTTCCTGATGTGGCTAATTCGATTTCTAAACTTTTTTCTTTGAAGGTATGTTTACACTTGATATTAGTTTAATTTTTTATTAGAGTTTGACTTCTTTTCTTTTTGAAATTAAATAGAGTTTAATTTTATGCTTATCTATCGCATACAACTGATCATTGATGTTATTTGAAAAAAAATGTTAGCTGTTATGGGGGTGTTTTCAGAATTTTGCTACAAAAAAAAGCTGGTGATTAATGCGTATAGGAAGATAAAATTTAAGATAAAGAGACAGGTTAGTGGAAGTATAGATAGATTTTTTTGTGATGATTTGTAAAAATAGTGTTAGCAACATATAGGATTGAGAAGAGATTTTATTTTTGTGTCTGGGGATTTTTCATTGCTCAAGACTCGTTATTTTTAAGTAATTGAATTCTTTATGAATGTAGTGTTTTTAAAAAGAAAAAAATGTATATTTGCACCCTTAAAATAAATTTTAATTAATTATGAATCATTACGAAACTGTTTTCATTTTGAATCCCGTTTTATCTGACACTCAGATAAAGGAAACAGTACAAAAGTTTAATGACTATTTGGTTTCTAAAGGTGCCGAAATGATTTCAAAAGAGGATTGGGGCTTAAAAAAATTAGCGTATCCGATCCAAAAGAAGAAAAGTGGTTTTTACCACTTATTTGAGTACAAAATTGCAGGTGAAAATATTGCAGCTTTTGAATTAGAGTTCAGAAGAGATGATAGTGTAATGCGTTACTTAACAGTAAAGTTAGATAAGCATGCTGCTGTATGGGCTGAAACAAGAAGATCTAGAATTTCATCTACAAAAAAATAACAAATGGCATCAATAGAACAACAATCAAAAGGAGGAAAATCTGCTGACGTTAGGTATTTAACGCCATTAGATATAGAAACTAAGAAAGAAGCAAAATATTGTAGATTTAAGAAAAAAGATATTAAATATATCGATTATAAAGATGCAGACTTCTTAATGTATTTAGTAAACGAGCAAGGTAAAATTTTACCAAGACGTTTAACAGGAACTTCATTAAAATACCAACGTAAAGTTGCACAGGCAATTAAAAGGGCGCGTCATTTAGCGTTAATGCCTTACGTTGGTGATATGTTAAAATAATAAAGAAGTAGAACATGGAATTGATATTAAAACAAGACGTAGAAAATTTAGGTTTTAAAGACGATGTTGTAACTGTTAAAAATGGTTACGGTAGAAACTTTTTAATCCCTACAGGACAAGCAATTTTAGCTACTTCTTCTGCTAAAAAAGTATTAGGAGAAAATCTAAAGCAAAGAGCTTTTAAAGAGGCTAAAATTATAGAAGATGCTAACAAGAAAGCTGAAGCAATTAAAGCGTATGAACTTAAAATAGCTTCTAAAGTTGGGCAAGGAGATAAATTATTTGGTTCTGTAAACAACATTAATGTTGCTGCTGCTTTAGAAAAAGCAGGTACTGAGATCGATAAGAAATTCATCAAAGTAATTGGTGGTTCTGTTAAAAGATTAGGAAAGTACGAAGCAACTGTAAGACTTCATAGAGAAGTTGTTGCAGATATTACTTTCGAAGTAGTAGCTGAGTAATTTTGGATTACAATACTTGTAAAAGCTCGTTAGAAATAACGAGCTTTTACTTTTAAGACGCTTTTCTATAAAGTGTATGGTAAAAGTTTAAAGCCACAATTATGAAATACCGACAACTTACCAAAGAACAGTTAGATAGCTTACACGAAGAGTTTGCAAAATTTTTAGCAACTCAAAGTATAGATGCAAAAGAATGGGAAATCATCACCAAAGAAAAACCAGTTATGGCTTCAGAAGAGCTGAATGTTTTTTCCGATATGGTTTGGGAAGACGTACTGAATAAAACCAAGTATATAGAGCATTTTTCAAAAACCTCTGTGAATTTATTTAAGTGCGAAGCAGAAACCATTTATAGAATTGCTATTCAAATTGATTGGGATATCGATTTATTATCTCAAGAGGGTTTTGAATGGTTGATGCAAAATCCTATGGACAATTCTGTGGCCATTTATAAAGGAGAGAAGCAGTACAATTCAGAAAGAAATGAAGAATTATTTGATTTGATTGAAAAAGGTGGATCTATAAATAGGGGAGAAATTTTCGAATATTTCTGGCAGTTGATCTCGTAATCTTTTGCCATTAGAAGTTATGCAGTTCTTTTAAACTTTCAATATTGTTGTCATCGTTTTCATTTTAATGGTCCAATAGTAAATTTTAAGTAATTGTTCAGTCTCAACACTAGCCCTTCATTAATAATTGTTAGATTATTAAATTGATATTGTTCAATTGACGGCCTGGTGTTTATAATGTAAATAGGGTTTTTGGGTTTTATGTAATCAATTAAACTTGCAGCAGGATACACTTTCATGGAAGTGCCAATGATTACTAAAATAGATGCTTCTGATACGATTTTAGCTGCTTTTTCCTATATAGCTGCTATTTCTTCAAACCAAATAATAAAAGGTATAACTGATTTCGTTCAGGGTAAACATCTATAACCAAATTTTCTTTCTAGCTTAAAATCAAACCTTCATCAATAGTACTTCTCACTTTTATCAATTTTCAGTGCAGATACACTATACTTTTATTACCTACTTTTCCATTCAGGTTGTCTGCATTTTGAATTACTACGGTAACCTCAAAACAGTTCTCTAATTTCGTTAGGTTTACCTGAGCCTTGTTTGGTTTTACATTTAATAATTGTCTTTTTTTTTGGTTGTAAAATCCTAAAACTAGTTATGAATTTGTTGCAAAAGCTTTTGGGGAAGCTATTTTTATAACATTATACCTTATCCATAAACCATTGTATCTCTAAACGTTTTAATTCTACTTTCAGCAGAAACCCCCGCACTAGTCAGGTCTACTTTTTTTTCATAAAGGCAACGTTATCTTGTGTCGTGTTTTGATAAAATTTATTCTTTAGAGTATAAGGCCTTTTTTGATGTAAAAAGCTTTGGTGTTATTTCTAGTAGTTTGTAATGATCTGAATATATTTTAAAGCATATTTTCTCTCAAATTCATAATTAGTAAAGTTAATAATTTCTATGTTTGTAAAATGGTAGATAAAGATTTGCTTACTTATTTTGAAGGATATTTGACTGAAAAACGAAAGTTAGTGTTCCAAAAAGTTCTTGCCAATAGGACCAGACATTTTACGGTAGTTTTAGAAGATATTTATCAGTCTCACAATGCGAGTGCTGTAGTGAGAACTTGTGATATTTTTGGGGTACAAGATATTCATGCTATAGAAAATAAATACAACAACAAAGTTTCTAGACATGTTGCTAAAGGCTCTCAAAAATGGTTGAGTATAAATAGGTATAGAGAAGATACAGATAACACAAAATTATGTTTAGACAAGTTGAAAGGTGAGGGGTATCAAATTATTGCAACCACACCACATGATGATTCTTGTCATCTTCAAGATTTTGATGTCAACCAAAAATCAGCTTTTGTTTTTGGTGTTGAGGCTGAAGGGGTATCTGATTATGTGAAGGAAAACGCAGACGGTTTTTTAAAAATTCCTATGGTTGGTTTTACCGAAAGTCTGAATATTTCTGTGGCCGCTGCTATTATTTTGCAAAATCTTACTGCAAAGCTAAGAAATACCGAAATTAATTGGCAATTGTCAAATGAAGAAAAAGAAAACCTCTATCTTAATTGGGTAAAACAAACAATTAAAAATGTAGATAAGATTGAAGCGTATTATAAAAACCAAAGAAGTAAATAACTTGATTTTTTACAAGCTAATGGCTGCAATTCTTTAAAATTTCTATTAGTTTTATGTGCTTATGTACTTGATCAAATAATGCCTAGTATGTTTAGGAGATTACGTTACTTCTATTCTACTAGAAATAACGTTTTACACTAAAAAAACGCTACTACAATCATTGGTAAACTTGTTTGTGAGTGTAGGGTTTAATTTTCAATGTGTTGTATTTTTGTGTAATTATAGATACTTCTTAATCACTCTTAATTTATGTGTATGCTTTTGTAAGTCAATATTAAAGATACCACTATGATCAAGGGTGTCAATTCTAACTTTACCATAAACATGAATGATACGGTAATCGTTTAAAATAATACCTACGTGAATAATTTCTCCGTCTTCATTATCAAAAAAAGCGAGGTCTCCGGGTTCACTTTCTTCAATAAAACTTAATACTTCACCTTGTGTAGCCTGTTCGTTAGCATTTCTAAAAAGTTGATAGCCACAAAGTTTGTAAACCAGTTGTGTGAAACCAGAGCAATCGATTCCAAAAGGAGATTTTCCTCCCCATAAAAAAGGAGTGTTTAAGAATAGAAAAGCAAATTGTTTGATGGCATTCTTTCCTTTTTCTCCAGAGATGGTTTCTCCTTCAAAAAGGTAATCAACAGCATTTATAGTAAGTTTATTATTATTTAGCAATGAGAGTGGAGCACCCATAGGTAAAGTAAGTATTTCGTTGTTTGTATTGTAAATTATATCAACAAGTTCTTTTACGTAAACTGTATCTTTTTTGTTGATATTACGGAATAAATCTTCAGAAATTTTTACAAATTGTTTGTTGTCAATCCAGCCTTCAAAATTATCAAATGCTAGTCTAATTTTACTCCAATTTTGAGTGTGTTCTAAAATTGTAAAGTGCTCACCAAATAACACTTGGTTAATCATTTCAGATTTATCAGATTCAATTGCTCTTAAAGGAACAATACTTAGATTACAAATTCCGTACAAATTAATTATAGGGGTTTTATAAGGTTTCTAAAATTAAGGCACTTGCATTACTATCGCAATTACCAATTGTAGCTACTCTAAATTCACCATTGTTTTAATGTTATATGGATCAAAGATAGTACAATTCTTGCATAGAAACACCTAAAGGGTGTATTATAGAAATAGCTCCATTATTTACATTTACAACATGGGTTTACATGTTCAATAATTTGATATTTGCTAAGCTAAATTAAACTTTTTTAAACAATTTTTTTTTTAAAGTCGTGCGCTATTTTTAGTCTTAATATTTTTGGTGTAAGTTTGTTAAAATAAGCAAGCGGAAATGAGCACTTTTATTAATAAACTATATCAAAAAAATGCTATTATCTACAAGGTCATTTTGTTTTTGGTAACTACCATTGCAATTGTTTATTTGTTTCCAAAAGGGGGTCAATTTAAATATGATTTTACTAATGGCCAACACTGGAAATACGATAATTTATATGCTCCTTTTGATTTTGCAATTCAAAAAACAGCAGTAGAAATTCAAGAAGAAAAACAACATATTAGAAAAAACGCACGTCAGTTTTTTCTATATAATGAAACGTCTGTTGACCAAGTAAAGACAAAGTTTAATACATTATTTACAGAACTTTCAATTTCAGATTCGGTAACCGTAAAAGAACTGTCAAGCTTAAAAATTTTGGGCAATAGCCTACTAGAAAAAATATATGATATTGGTTTTTTAAAGGCTAGTGATGAAAATATTATAAATGATCAAAATGATATGGTTACCTTAAAAAAAGGTAATGAGGTTCAAGATATTTTATACAAACAACTTTTTACTGTAGATGAAATTTCTAGTATTTTAAAAAATAATTTAGGTAAAAAATCCTATGGTAATAAGGAAAATATTCTGCTCAATATGCTTTCAGAAGTTATTGTTCCTAACGTTTCTTATGATAATGAATTAACAGAAAAGTTTATTGAAAGTAAAATAGGAGCTATTTCTTATACAAAAGGAAAAGTATTTAAAGGAGAACCTATTGTATTAAAAGGAGATATTGTTGAAGGAAAAAAATTAGCGGTTTTAACATCCTTTAAAAGTGAATCGGCATCTAAGGTTTGGAAAGATACCAACTACAATTGGATTATTTTTGGCTATACCATTCTTGTAGCTCTAGCTCTATTGATGTTGTTGTTATTTTTAAAGAAAAATCGAAATGAAATCTTCTTAAATAATAACAAGGTTACTTTTATATTTTTTAACGTGTTTTTAATGATTTTAATTCAAACGTTAATCATTAAATATAATTCAGATTACCTATATATTATTCCTTTAAGTATTTTGCCAATAGTATTAAAAGCTTTTTTTGATGCACGTTTAGGGTTGTTTACCCATGTTTTAACAGTTTTGCTTTTGGGGTACATTGTTCCTAATAGTTTCGAGTTTATTTACCTTCATATCATTGCAGGAATCGTAACTATATTAACGGTTTCAGAATTGTATAAAAGAGCAAATTTGTTTATTTCTGTAGCTCAGATTACAGGGATTTACATGCTTACTTATTTTGCATTTTCTATTATTAAAGAAGGAAATGCATCGCTTATAAACCTGCAGTATTTTCTTTTATTTGCTGCTAATGGTTTGCTTTCCTTTCTGTCTATCATCATTATTTATATGTATGAAAAAGTCTTTGGTTTAGTTTCAGATGTAACTCTCTTAGAGTTATCGAATACGAATACAAAACTATTGAGAGAATTAAATGAAAAAGCACCTGGAACTTTCCAGCATTCAATGCAAGTTGCTAATTTATGTGAAGCAGCAGCTAACGAAATCGGGGCTAATTCTATGTTAGTAAGAACAGGGGCATTGTATCATGATATTGGGAAAATGCTAAACCCTCAATTTTTTACGGAAAACCAGTCCACAGGAGTAAATCCGCACAACGATTTATCTCCAAAAGATAGTTCTAAAACTATTACAGACCACGTAATTAAAGGAATAGAATTGGCAAAAAAACACAATTTGCCAGATAGAATCATTGATTTTATTAGGACACATCATGGAACCTGTACTACTTATTTTTTTTATATAAATGAAAAAAAAGATAATCCAGATGAAGAGGTTGATATCACAAAATTTCAATACAAAGGGCCTATTCCTTTTTCTAAAGAAACTTCTATTTTAATGATGTGTGATGCTGCAGAAGCCGCTTCTAAGAGCTTGCAAGAACCTTCTGCAAGTTCTATAGATGAGCTGGTAGAAAAGATTATAAACAAGCAGATCGATGATAATCAATTCTTGAATTCTAATATCACCTTTAAAGAAATAGAAACGGTTAAGAAAGTAATTAAGAAGAAATTAATGAATATCTATCATCTTCGTATAGAATACCCTGAATAAATAACCGTAAAAAAAGTAATAAAACATTTTGTGAAATTATAATCTAGTCTTACATTTGCACTCGCAATTTCAATTAAGTTTAATTGATGTCTCAAGGGAGAGGTGGCAGAGTGGTAATGCAGCAGATTGCTAATCTGTCGACCTTTTTGGTCGCCAGGGTTCGAGTCCCTGTCTCTCCGCAAAAATTGTGTTTAAAATGCAAAGAGTTTTTTTGCATTTTAATTCGGGGTGTAGCGTAGCCCGGTTATCGCGCCGCGTTTGGGACGCGGAGGTCGCAGGTTCGAATCCTGCCACCCCGACAAAGTAAATTTAACAGAAATTAAAACCTTATAAACCGAAAGATTTATAAGGTTTTTGTTTTTTTGTAGATTCTCTTACAACTAAATTTGTTTTAAGAACAATATCTTCATATTTAATAGGTTTCTTATTTTTCTTATTCTTTATTTCTTTATAAAGTAGCTTAAATGCTTTTTTACCCATCTCAAACCCAGGTTGATTTACAGTTGTTAAAGAAGGAGAAATTACAGAAGACATAAACCAATTACTAAAACCAATCACATTTATCTGTTCTGGAACTTTAACCCTTTGTTTGTTAAATTCTGCTATAGCACCAATAGCCACCAAATCTGTATTTATAAAAATACCATCTACATCTTTGTGATCTTTTAATAATTGCTTTGCGTAAAATTGACCTTCCTCAAAACTCATATCATTTAACAAATAAACCAATGAAGCATCATAGGATAAATTATTTGCTGTTAGTGCTTCTTTGTAGCCTAAAAACCTATCTATTGAGTTTTGTGGTAATAGCGGTCCTCTAAAATGTGCAATTCTTCTACACCCTATATCAATTAAATGCTGTGTTGCGCTGTAAGCTGCTTTTCTGTCGTCTATTATAACCTTAGAGCATTTTATGACTTTTGCTATTTTATCAAACATAACAATTGGTGTTTCTTGATTTAATATTTCAGAGATATGTTTGTAATCAACAGTACCATTTGCTAAAGAAATTAGAATGCCATCTACTCTTTTACTTATCAATAAATCTATTTGTTTTTTTTCTAGCTCATAAGACTCGTTGGATTGTAAGGTTATTACTAAATATCCTTTTTTTTCTGCTTGAGAAATAATGCCTTTAATTACGCTTGAAAAAAAGTGATGTACAATTTCAGGAATTACTAAACCAATTGTTTTAGATTCTTTTGTTCTTAAATTTACGGCAAAAGAGTTTGGTTTATAATTTAGCATAGAAGCAGTTTCTCTTACTAACTTTCTTGTTTTCTTGCTTACGTCTGGGTACTCCTTTAAAGCTTTTGATACTGTAGTGATAGAAATACCTAACTCCTCTGCTATCTGTTTTAATGTCACCAAAATATTTTTATTTTATTTTATAAAAGTATTGTGTTTTTATTTAACTTTTAAATATACTAAATTATCTTTATCGAAAACGTTTTCGGTAAATCGAAAACGTTTTCGATTTATTTATTTTATACAAATGTTATAGATACAAATATATTCGTGAAATAAATAATTAACTAATTATTAAATTCATAATCAAAATGAAAAAACAAATACAATTAAAAAAAATGTTTTTAATGTTGTTGATTCTTACATCATCAACCTTATTGGCACAATCTACTATTTCTGGTTCTGTTAAAGATCAGAATGGAGATTTGATTCCTGGGGTAAATATTACTCTTAAGGGAACATCAAAAGGTACTACATCAGATTTTGATGGAAATTATCAAATTAATAATTTAGATAATGGTACTTA
>Ga0209653_1002837_pt1 | contig 12249 bp, 8 predicted proteins | sample SaaInl6LU_22_DNA_FD_184644 | JGI IMG/M metagenome (GOLD analysis project Ga0209653, IMG submission 184644) | Marine microbial communities from expanding oxygen minimum zones in the Saanich Inlet - ESP_116LU_22_DNA (SPAdes) (version 2) | ecosystem: Environmental > Aquatic > Marine > Intertidal... | reverse complement strand
TGCAATAAAAAAATAACGGCCACTACTAAAGGGAAAATTGCTTTTCTTCAAGGCCATGGAGAATTAGACAAATTCCATACAGCGGATATTACTAAATACTTAGAAGATTATTATACAATTGAATACGTTGATTTAAAAGGTAACGTTGATGCATTAACGGCTCGCTTTGGGGAAGATTCTACCCGAGTTTTTGTGCAAAACAAATACGAGCTGTTGGTTATCGCAAAACCACAAACTGCTTATACAGAAAAGGATAAATACCTCATTGATCAGCACATCATGTATGGCGGGAAGGTTTTATGGCTGATCGATCAAGTAACCGCTGAAATGGATAGCCTAAAGACTTCTAACGTTACAACAGCGATGAGTAAGGCGCTCAATATTGAGGATCAACTTTTTAAATACGGCGTAAGAATAAATAAAGATTTAGTCCAAGACATTCAATCAGCTCCTATACCTGTAGTTACAGGAGCAATGGGTAATCAGGTAAAAACTGACTTATTCCCTTGGAATTTTTATCCATTATTTCTACAACAAAACAAACATCCAATTACCAAAGGGCTAGATGCAATAAGAGGACAATTTGTAAACTCCATAGACTTGGTTGGAAGCAATGATATTCAACGTACTGTTTTACTAGAAACTTCGCCCTACACAAAAGTAGTTAGAGCACCAACTCGAATAAGCTTAGACATGGTAAAGTTTGAGCCGCAAAAAGCTCAATACAACCAACGAAATATACCTGTAGCGGCACTTTTAGAAGGAGAGTTCGAATCTGTTTACAAAAATCGAGTAACTGATCTAATTAGCAGCAATCCGCTAATGAAGTTTAAGGAACGAAGCAAGCCAACAAAAATGATTGTTGTTGCAGATGGCGACATGATAGGTAATTACGTAAAAGAAAGCACCAAAGAATATTACGCTCTTGGATATGATCGATTTACGAAGAAACTTTACGCGAACAAAGACTTTATTCTAAACTGTATCAATTACCTGATTGATGACAGTGGCCTAATGCTCACAAACTCTAAATCACTAACAATAAGGCTACTTGACAAAGAAAAAGTAAAATCTAATAAAACTCTTTGGCAAACCTTAAATATTTCAACACCTATTTTATTGATTTTGATTTTAGGTGGAATCGTATTTTACTACAGGAAACGTAAATACACCAAAAATTAATTATGAAACGAAACGCACTTCTCTTTTTTTTAGCAATCATATTAGCAGGTATTGCCTATTATATTTCTATAAACAATAGCAAAAACACCCTTCCAGAGGAATATACAGACTTTGCTGTAGAAGATACATCAAGTATAGTTGGGTTTACAATTACTACTTTAAACAAATCGACAAAATTAACTCGAGTAGACAAAGGTTGGGTTGTAAACAATCACATCAATGCTAGACCAGATGCTATTAACTTGGTATTAAAAACTTTCAAGCAAATTCAAATTCTAAATCCAGTTTCTGATCTATCGCAAAAAGGAGTTATCAAAAGATTATCTACCTCTGCAATCAAGGTAGAAATTTTCACAAAAGAATCTAACAATAAACCATTAAAGACTTGGTACGTTGGCGACCCTACAGCTAGCAACATGGGCACATATATGCTACTTCAAAAAGATGGTAAAATGTCTAGCAAACCAATGATAACTCATCTACCTAGTAATTATGGCTATCTAACGAGCAGGTTCTTTTTACAAGAAGAACTTTGGAAAGACCCGATTGCATTAAAAATGCCTGCTAAAGAAATCAAAAAGATCACCGTAAAAAGTCCCTCTAAAGAAAAAAATGAATTCTCTATTGAGCACTTGGGAGATAATCAATTCGAATTTATAAACTTTAAAACTGAAGAAATTAAACAGATTAACTTCGAAGCAGCTATCCCATATTTTAAAAGAGCTTCAAAATTGGTTTATGAATACGAAGATCTAAAAACTGAGCAAGCTGAACTAGACTCTGTTTTTTCAAGTACCGCTCAATATGAATTAACCCTAGAGCACTTAAATGGGGAAAGACAGCAACTTTGGGCTTATTATATGCCTGTTAGGGCAGGTGCAAAAGATTTAAAAGGACAAATGTTAAATTACCACAACGAACGAATGTACGCCAAGAGCAGCCTTAATGAGGGTAGAGCATTAGTCATTCAAAACTTTTTATTCGATCAGGTATTGCAATCAAGTGCGATTCTCGACCCTGAATCTGTTAATAAGTAATGGTAAGTTTTGCGGTAGCTTTTTAGAGAAACTTATAAATTTGCTTTAGTCAAAAACTATAAATTATATACATGAAATTTATTGTATCCAGTTCGGCGCTGCTTAAACAACTTCAGATAGTTTCTGGTGTTTTAAATAGCAACAATTCACTTCCAATATTAGATAACTTTTTGTTTGAAATAAACGAAAACGAAATCACTATATCTGCTTCTGATTTAGAAACTACTATGACAACAAGATTGGCAGTAGAGGCTAAAGACAGCGGAATGATCGCAATTCCTGCAAAACTTTTGTTAGACACGTTAAAAGCGTTTCCTGAACAACCTTTAACTTTTACTATTGCCGAAAACTTTGGTATAGAAATTAGCTCTGACTTCGGTCGCTATAATTTGACCGGTCAAGATGCTTCTGAGTTTCCAAAAACTCCTGCAATTGAAGATCCTTCTGTTATGAAACTAGAAGCTTTTATGCTTGCTAGTGCAATTGAAAAAACCATATTTGCATCAGGTAATGATGAGTTAAGACCTGTAATGTCAGGAGTGTTTTTCCAATTAAGTAGCGAAGGAAGTACTTTTGTAGCAACTGATGCTCATAAATTAGTTAAGTACGGAAGAGTGGATGCTAAAAGCGATAAAAGTGCTTCATTCATTATGCCGAAAAAATCATTAAACCTATTAAAAAATGTTTTAGGATCAATCTCGGAAGAGGTATCGGTAGAATATAATGACACCAACGCCTTGTTTACTTTTGCATCAACTACGCTAGTTTGCCGATTAATTGATGGAAAATATCCGAATTATGAAGCGGTAATTCCAAAAGAAAACCCAAACAAACTAACCGTAGAACGCACTGCATTTTTAAATGCAATTAAGCGAGTATCTATCTTTTCAAGTAAAACCACTCATCAAGTTAGGTTAAAGGTTACAGGAAGTGAACTAACCATCTCTGCTGAAGATATAGATTTTGCTAATTCTGCTACCGAACGTTTAACATGCCAATACGAAGGTGAAGACATGGAGATTGGTTTTAACTCTCGTTTTTTAATGGAGATGTTAAACAATTTGCGTTCAGAGCAAGTTAATTTGGCAATGTCTGCTCCTAATAGAGCAGGTATTCTTACTCCAGTAGAAAAAGAAGACGATAACGAAGATGTATTGATGCTAGTGATGCCAGTAATGCTTAATAGCTAAAATCAACAATATAAATATACAAGTCCCGATCTTTTGCTATAAGCGAGGTTCGGGACTTTTTTTTGACAGAAAAAAACATGAATTTATTAAAAGAAATGTGCCAAGTAAGAGCCGCGGCTGGCGATGAGGCTCCGATGAAAGAATACGTTCTGAACTACGTAATGAATAATCAAGCCACCTGGAAAACACAACCTACAATAATAGAAGGTGATGATTTTCAAGACTGCTTAATTTTAGTTTTTGGAAAACCAAGAACAGCCATTTATGCGCACTTAGATTCAATTGGCTTTACTGTTGGTTATGACAATCAATTAATCAAAATTGGTGGCCCTAGAATAATAGGAGGAACGATTTTAGTCGGTTCGGATAGCAAAGGTGAAATAGAAACTAAACTGGTTGTTGAAGAAAAAGAAGAGGCTAAAACCGTTCGATGCGATTTTGATCGCACTATTGATAGAGGAACTAACCTTACCTTCAAATGTGATTTTAGACTAGATGATGAGTTTGTACAATCGTGTTATTTAGATAACAGACTAGGAATGTGGAGCGCCCTAAAAGTTGCTGAAACACTAGAAGATGGTGCGATTGTGTTTAGCTGTTGGGAAGAGACGGGTGGAGGAACTGCAGGCTACTTAGGAAAGTATCTTTTTGAGAAATATCAAGTAAGACAAGCGCTAATTTCAGATATTACGTGGGTAACTGAAGGTGTACAGCATGGAAAAGGGGTCGCAATATCATTAAGAGATTCCGGTTTGCCAAGAAAGAAATACTTAAATAAGATTTTGGCCATTGCTAATAAGTCTGCTATTCCATTTCAGTTAGAAGTAGAAAGTGCAGGAGGCAGTGATGGTAATGCGCTGCAAAAATCGTCTTATCCAATTGATTGGTGCTTTATCGGTGCACCTGAAGACAACGTGCACTCACCAGATGAAAAAGTACACCTAAAAGACATTGAAGCTATGCATCAGCTCTACAGCTTATTAATGAAAAAACTGTAGCAGTTAATAACAGAATAAATAGTAATTTTTCAAGAATCAAATTTCTATCTGAAATGACACCACATGAAATTCTTCTTCAATATTGGGGATATACTAGCTTTCGAGAAAAGCAAGAGGAGATTGTACAGTCTGTTTTAGATGGAAAGGACACCCTAGCTTTATTACCAACAGGTGGTGGAAAGTCCATCTGTTTTCAGGTTCCAGCAATGGCTATGGACGGATTGTGCATTGTAATTTCTCCACTCATTGCGCTGATGAAAGATCAGGTAGATAATTTAAAACAACGAGGAATTAAAGCTATCGCCATTACCTCAAGTATGCGAAAACGAGAAATCGATATCGCATTGGATAATATGGCTTATGGTGATTATAAGTTTCTTTATGTTTCTCCAGAGCGCCTTGCAACAGAGCTCTTTCAGGCTAGAGTCAAGAAAATGAAGGTGAACTTAATTGCTGTGGATGAATCACATTGTATTTCACAATGGGGTTATGATTTCAGACCTTCTTATTTAATTATTAAAGAAATCCGGACACTTGTTCCAAATGTTCCAATTTTAGCGTTGACCGCTACAGCGACTCCTGATGTGGTTAATGATATTCAGGATCAACTGGAGTTTAAAAAGCACAATGTTATACAGAAGAGCTTTGCCAGAAAAAATGTAGCCTACGTAGTTCAAGAAGAAGACGACCAATTAGGACGATTAAAAAAAGTGTTGGATGGCATAAAAGGTTCAGGAATTGTTTACACCAGCAGCCGAAAAAAAACACAAAGCATAGCAGGTTATCTAAATAGAAACGGATACAGCTCGGATTTTTATCATGCAGGATTAACACATCAACAGCGAGATGAAAAGCAGCAAAACTGGATGCAAAATAGTACCCGTATTATCGTTGCTACGAATGCATTCGGGATGGGAATTGATAAACCTGATGTTCGATTTGTCGTCCACTTAGATATTCCAGAAACGCTAGAAGCTTACTTCCAAGAAGCTGGCAGAGGTGGACGAGATTTGCGAAAGGCCTATGCCGTTTTACTTTACAATAATGGGATGGTTGCTGATTTAGAGAAGAAAGTAAATCAGAAGTTTCCACAGATTAAATTAATAAAAAATTGCTACCAAGCATTAGCAAATTATCTTCAAATTCCTATTGGGGCGGGAGAAGGCGAAACGATTTCATTAGACATCTCTACTTTTAGTAAGCGGTATAATTTTAGCCCAATAGATGCATATAACTCACTAAAATTCTTAGAAAAGGAAGGATATATTAGCCTTTCGGAAGGCTTCCACTCACCTTCTAAGATAATGTTAATGCTTAATAAAGAAGATTTATATCGCTTTCAAGTAGCCAATATCAAGCATGATCCATTCATTCGATTCTTACTTCGATCATACGAAGGATTATTTGATGGGTTTACCACTATTAATGAATGGGATATTGCAAAAAAGACAAAACTTTCTAAAAATGAAATAGTCGACTTACTGAACCGATTAAAAATATTAGAAGTTATCGATTACATCGAGCAAAGTAGCTTGCCTCAACTCACACTAACTTCTGAACGTGTAGCTCAAGATGATTTACGGATTTCTAATGAGAACTATGCAGAAAGAAAAAAAATTGCTTTAGATAAAATGAAGGCAGTCATTGATTTTGTGACAAGTAAAACCAGGTGTAGATCGAGTATTTTATTGAATTATTTTGGAGAAAAAAACGCTCACCGTTGTGGTGTATGTGATATCTGCTTAGAGCAAAGTAAACTAGATCTAAATGAACTACAACTGCAAGAACTAGGCGACTTAATAAAGAAAACAGTGGCCAAAGAGCCGATTGCTATTCACGAACTACCCAATAAAATTAAGCGTCACAAAAAAGAAGATATACTTAATTTAGCCCGCTACTTGTTAGACAATGATATTATCAATAATAAAGACGGAATTTTAAGTATCAACCCTGAATCATCTGAATAAAATCGTCTTCTGAAACAATTTGGATACCCAATTTCTCCGCTTTCTCCTTTTTTGCAGGCCCCATTTTGTCTCCTGCTATTAGATAATTGGTTTTTGACGACAATGAGCCTACATTTTTTCCACCATTTTGCTCGATTGCTTGTTTTAGCTCATCTCTAGAGAACTTCTCAAAAACACCGGAAACTACGAAAGTAGCACCTTCTAAAATATCTGTTGCATACTCATCTTCAGTTTCGATTAATTCAAATTGTAAACTTTTAGCCAGCAAAGATTCAATTAGCTGTTGGTTCTTTTCTTCTTCAAAAAAGTGAATAACACTTTCCGCAATTTTATCTCCAATCTCATCAACAGCTACTAATTCTTCAAAACTTGCTTGCTGTATGGCTTTTATAGACTTAAAGTACTTGGCCAATTTTTTCGCAACTGTTTCTCCAACGAAACGAATGCCTATTGCAAAAAGCACACGTTCAAAAGGGATTTGTTTTGATGCCTCCACACCAGCTATTAAATTATTAGCAGATTTTTCAGCCATTCGCTCCAAAGGCAATAATTGATCCTTTGATAACTCGTATATATCTGCGATGTTTTGAACTAAACCTGCATCGTATAACTGCTGAACCGTTTCCTCTCCTAGCCCATCTATATCCATGGCTTTTCGAGAAATAAAATGGGCCATTTTCCCTTTTATTTGTGGCGGACAAGACCACTCATTCGGGCAGTAATGCTGCGCCTCCCCTTCAATCCTTCTAAGTTCATTGGAACACTCCGGACAATGTTCAATGTATTGATTGGGCTCACTATTTTCAGGTCGTTCGCTTAAATCTACACCCACTATTTTAGGAATAATCTCCCCACCTTTTTCTACCAATACAGTATCTCCTTCACGTACATCTAACTTTTCAATTTGATCTGCATTATGCAATGAAGCCCGCTTTACAGTAGTTCCCGCTAGTAATACTGGCTGTAAATTAGCCACAGGGGTTATCGCTCCCGTCCTACCAACTTGGTAGGTAATCTCATTTAAAATCGTTCTTGCTTGAGCCGTTTTGTATTTATAGGCGATAGCCCATCTCGGACTTTTGGCAGTATAGCCTAACTCTTCCTGTAAATGATAATCGTTTACCTTGATAACAATTCCGTCAATCTCAAAATCCAATTCATTCCGATGGTCTTCCCAATAATCAATAAACTCAAAAATCTCATCAATAGAATTGCATTTTGAAATCATATTTTTCTCCTTTGGTGGCGCTTTAAATCCTAGCTTCCGAGCGATATCTAAACTTTCAAAATGCTGATTAGCTACTTTTTGATCGCCCAACATATAATACAAATAACTATCTAATTTCCGCTGAGCAACCACTGCTGAATCTTGCATTTTTAAGGTTCCTGAAGCAGCATTCCTAGGATTTGCTAATAGTGCTTCACCTTCTAGTTCCCGCTCTTCGTTTATTTTAGAAAAAACAGACAACGGATAAAATATTTCTCCTCTAATCTCAAAATCAGCCGGATAATCTGAACCTTGCAGCTGTAAAGGAATGCTCCGAATAGTTTTTACATTGGCTGTGATATCATCGCCTTTAGAGCCATCACCTCTTGTAACTGCTCGTTCTAGTTTCCCATTTTTATAAGAAATCCCTATTGCTACTCCATCGTATTTTAATTCACAAACATACTCAACTGGCCTTCCGGCTAACTTCTGAACGCGTTCATCAAAATCAGTTAAATCTTCCCGATTATAACTATTCCCTAAAGATAACATCGGGTAGCGATGCTCTACGGTATCAAATTTCTTGGTAATATCTCCTCCCACTCGCTTTGTTGGCGAATTTTCATCAGCAAATTGAGGAAATTGTTGCTCTAGTTCTTGCAGTTCTTTTAGCAATTGATCAAAATCATAGTCAGAAATAGTTGGCGCATCTTCCTGATAATAATTGTAATTATGCTGATTTAACTCCTTCATGAGTTGAGCTATTTTCTCCCTTGCTATTTCTACTTGCATATTAACGATTTTGAAAGTACTAATTTATCCAATCCAAGTTTTAGTCACTATCTTTATTGAAAATAAATCAGATGAGTTTTTCAGAAAAATACAGCCGTCTTTTTAGCTATCTATTGCCCACTCCGTTTACCATTGCGTTAGGCTTGGCTATTGTTACCTTCTTTCTTGGAATTGTATTTTCATACCAAGCAGATTCTTCGATTATTGATCAATCCATCACTGTTTTTTCTTACTTTGAAAAAGGTGTTTGGAACAATGGATTAATGGTTTTTGCACTCCAAATGATGCTTATTCTCGTCCTCGGACATGCATTAGCATTGAGTAAACCTTTTGATCAATTTATTCAATTTTTTGTGAAATTCTGCACCACCACATCCAAATCTGCTGCAATTGTAGCATTTCTAACCATATTGATGGCCTATTTCAATTGGGGATTAGCACTCATTTTTGGTGCTATTTTCGCTAGAAAAGTTGGAGAAGCGGCTCAAAAAAATGGCATAGCTATCAACTATCCTTTAATCGGTGCTGCAGGCTACGTAGGGCTAATGGTATGGCATGGTGGAATTTCAGGCTCATCCTTAACCAAAGTAGCTGAATCGGGTCATTTAAAATCTCTTATGGTAGATCTAATGCCCACTTCAGCAATTGATTTACTACCAAATAGCATTACTTTTTCTGAAACGGTTTTTTCTTCTATGAATATTACAGCATCTATTGCTGTTCTTATCGCAGTTCCTTTTGGACTTTATTTAGTTGGTAAAAAAGTAAAAGAAGAAAAAGTAACTCACTTGATTATCCCAAAAGAAACGCACAAAGAAAACTCGGCTGAAGGGGCTGAGCGCATGGATCGTTCCAAACGGTTTGGCAGATTAATTGGGAGTTTATTTATTCTCTATTCTATCTATCAGGGTATAAAATCCTACCCTGACTCCGGATTGGGTTTTATCAATCTAAACTACATCAATTTTTTTCTTTTCGGGTTGTGCTTAGCATTTCATGAATCCATCAGAGATTTTTTATCGGCGATTGATGAAGGTATTGGTGGCGCTGCAGGAATTCTTATTCAATTTCCCGTCTACTTCGGAATTATGGGCATCATGAATTCTAGTGGTTTAATTCAGTCGTTTTCCGACTTTTTTGTTTCTATTTCATCTGAAACTACCTTTCCAATTTTTAGTCTAATCAGCGCAGGAATCGTCAATCTATTCGTGCCGAGTGGCGGCGGGCAATGGGCGGTGCAAGGTCCAATAATTGTTCAAGCAGCACAAGAGATTGGCGTAAGCTTGCCAAAAAGTATTCTAGCACTTGCCTATGGCGATCAACTAACGAATATGTTACAACCTTTTTGGGCACTTCCGCTATTAGCTGTCACCAAATTAAAGGCACAGCAAATATTGCCTTATACCCTGTTTCTATTTTTAATCGGATCAGTTATTTACGTATCAGTTTTGTTAATTTTCTAGCTTGGTATCGAGAGCATCACGCAAGCCATTGCCCAACAATACAAAAGCAAACACCAAAATAAAGATAGCCACACCGGGCAAAATTGCTAGATAAGCATCACCAGTGATAATGTATCCTTTATGTTCGCTAATCATTTTACCCCAAGTAGCTTGGGGTGGCTGTGCTCCTAATCCCAAAAAGCTTAATCCTGCTTCTACCAAAATTGCAGATGCAAAATTAGCTGCTGAAATAACGATTACCGGACCAATTACATTGGGTATGATATGCCTAAAAATTACACGTCCATTCAAGTATCCAAGTGCTTTCCCCGCTTCAATATATTCCTTTTCGCGTAAACTTAAAACTTGACCTCTAACCACACGAGCAACTTCTACCCACATCGTTAAACCCACTGCTACAAACACTTGCCAAAAACCTTTTCCTAATGCCAAAGCAATTGCAATAATTAATAAAAGCGTCGGAATTGACCAAATAACATTAATCAACCAAACGATGAAATCATCCACTTTACCTCGGTAAAATCCTGCAATACTGCCTAAAGTAATTCCTATTAATAAGGAGATAATAATAGAAATAGCACCTACGGTAAATGAAACCCAAGTACCTGCCATTAATCTACTCAAAACATCACGACCATATCGATCGGTGCCCAACCAAAAGGTTTGATTTGAAATTATTTTTTCAATTAGTTCATCTTTGGTGTGATCAGTATAATCGAGCTGATTATTTTGAGCTAATTCAGTGATTGAATAGGCTAAAATTCGGCCATTATTGATATCATCACCTGTATACAGCTCTACGCTTAATGAGTCACCCATTACTGAGTAATCATAAATTGGAAATCGATTACCATAAGTAGATTTACCAAAAATCCAGATGGTGTACCAAGGCTCTTTCTCATTAGGCGTATTTTCTTGCAAAAATTTTACTGAGAATCCAGGTTTTTCAATAGCGATTTCTAAATATTGGGCATTAGCCTTACTTGTGTCATCCTTACGCAGAAATGGACCAACAACAGCAATTATCAAATAAATGAGAATTACTACTAAACCAATTATTGCTAGTTTATTCTTTTTAAGGCGACTAATCGCCAATTGCGTAAGAGATGTAGAGGATGATTTCAATTGCTGTATGTTCTATCTTTCCATGTGTAACCACCCAATTGAGAGGTTATACCGACAAAAATAATATAGATTGGCAGTATAAGTTCTACGATTAGAAAATAGTTGAGAAGATTCAATTGTTGAATACCCTTTAAATATCTATGTAACAATGAATAATCGACTAAAAGTTTCACTACAAACAAAATTAAAAAAGGCACCCAAAGTCGATAATAAAATAAGCTTCCTATGCCACCGATTAAGATAAGCAAACTAGTAATGGCCACTACAAAAGCAACTCTTTTCATTTGTACATCAACATAATACTTTGTTTTAGATGCCCAACGTTTCCGCTGAAGTAAAAAGTCTTTCAATGTTTTCTTTGCAGCGGTATTCACCATTAATGAGGTTTCTTGGAGATAGGCAAACCCATTGGGGTATTTTTTTTTACAGGCTTCAAGTAAGAAGATATCATCACCCGTAGGAGAAGGAATCGCGTCCAACCCTTCTGAAACCTCTAAATAAAACTCCTTTCGATAGGCCATATTTGCGGCATTTAACATAATTGCCTTATCGTTATTGGCTGCACCGATTGAAGAAGCAATTAAACTCGCAAATTCTAATTGTTGTAGTTTTTCAAAAAAGGTATTTCCAGTGAGTGTCACAATTCCTGCAGCTAACTTTAAATGTGCATTTTTCTTAAATGATTCTTTCCAATGATTTACCCAATTTAAAGGTAGAATACAATCTGCATCTGTTGTTATGATTAGTTCATATTTTGCAGCACATATTCCCGCTTTTATCCCCGCTTTTTTCCCTTCTTGTTGCTCTAGGTCGATTAGTTGAAAATCCAAGAATTGCTCCTCATATTGTCTTATAATTGATAAATAATGATCGCTAGAATGGTCATTTACTAAAATTAATTGAAAATTTTGATCCGTCTGAATCAGCAAGGAATCAAGCAGCTGGGATAAACTACTAGCCTCATTTCGAAAAGCAATAATTACTGACGCATTCAAATCTGAAGTATAGGGTTGTGCTTTATAATTGAAAGCAGCACCTAAACCGACGAAATAGCCCAAAAATGTAATTGCATAAATAACAGCACAGGCTATGAAAAGAATCCCGATCATTTCACATGCCTTTTAAATGGATACAATAGAAATAAAATACCTCCAATCAATGCAGGAATAGCAAGATTTATAATCCAAATTAATGCAATACTCCATAGAATAGTTCCTTCATCTTGTAAAATTGGGGTAAAAATAACCAGCCCGATAGCTCCGCGAATGATTAGATCCGTAACAACTCC
>Ga0209653_1002835_pt1 | contig 12253 bp, 12 predicted proteins | sample SaaInl6LU_22_DNA_FD_184644 | JGI IMG/M metagenome (GOLD analysis project Ga0209653, IMG submission 184644) | Marine microbial communities from expanding oxygen minimum zones in the Saanich Inlet - ESP_116LU_22_DNA (SPAdes) (version 2) | ecosystem: Environmental > Aquatic > Marine > Intertidal... | reverse complement strand
GTCTTTTACATAAATATTAGACCAAATTGGTTCAATTCCTTGAGAAACCTGACCTAAAATAAAAGCAGAAGATGTCGTTGGCGCAATTGCATTTAAGGTTGTATTTCTTCTACCATAACCTTTTAAAATTTCTGGCTCTCCATATTCTTTTGCCATTGCTTCAGAAGCTGCATAGGACCTCTCTTTGATAAACTTAAAAATTTCATTATTTAAATTGTATGCTTCTTGGCTATCAAACGCTAACATTTTAGATTGTAGTAAAGAATGCCATCCTAAAGCTCCTAAACCTAATGCTCTATTTGCTTTTGCAAAGTTATATGCTTTCTCCATAAAACGGAAGGTAAATTGATCGTCTTTACTATCGGAATCTCTATACACTTCTAGTTTTGTAATAAACTCTTGCATTACTGCATCTAAGAAGTACGTTAGTGTTTCTACAGCATCAGTATCTTTCCACTTATCATAATGCAACAAGTTTATAGAAGATAAACAACATACAAAAGACCACTCATCATTAGATGGCAACATAATTTCTGTACATAAATTACTTGCATAGATCTCTAGGTTTTTATCTTTGTAGACATCTACAGTGTTATCATTGGCATTATCTCTAAATAAAATATAAGGATATCCTATTTCACCACGAGATTGTAACACTTTAGCCCAAATGCTTCTTTTCTCTACATCACCATCAATCATTTCTTGCATCCATTGGCTACCAACAGTTACACCATGTGTTAATTCTTGAATTGGATTCCCTTCTGTTCCAATTTCTAGAAACTCCTTAATATCTGGATGATCTATTGGTAAGTATGGAGAAAAACGACCTCTTCTTACAGAACCTTGACTAACCACATCAACCATCTTTTCAAACAACTGCATTATATGCACAGACCCCGATGAAGACCCATTATTTTTTACTTCTGCTCCTCTTGGGCGTAATTTACCAAAATAACCAGAAGTACCACCTCCTAATTTAGACATCATACCAACCTCTGATTGAGAGAATAAGATATCTCCCATATCATCTGCCACGTGAGAACCAAAACAACTAATTGGCAAGCCTCTTTTTTTACCAAAGTTAGACCAAACTGGTGAAGCTAAAGAATAATACCCTTCTGCCATATATTTTACGAACTTATCAGCAAAACCCTCTTTTTGTAAAATACGTTGAGCGTTTTCACCTATTTCTCTAATTCTTTCCTCTGGAGTTATTCCTTCTGTTAAATAACCAGACTCTAAAAACTTACGACTATTCTCTGTAAGCCAAGTGTAGTTTGGTGTATTCATTTTATCAAGAATTTCTTTTCTAGAAGAATTTCTTGCTTGAATTAGTTTTTCGTGGTCGGTGGTTGTTGTGTTGGTTGTTGTTTTTGTTGGTTGGTCCATGGTCTAAAATAAATCGTCGCTAGTTATACTTTGTGTTCTTTTACTATAGTTAATTGATCTCTTTACGAAGAAATCTCCGTGTTTTGTGCCAATAATTTCATCGTCAAACCATTCTGTCTGAGAAAGTAATGCTTCATCAATATCAAAAACGGCTGGTACGTCTATACTTTGTAAAGATTTGTTAAATCTATTTTTAACGAATTCATTGATTACATCTTTAGGTAAAAAGTCTAATTCTCCCTTTTCAAAAATCCAATCTATAATTTTACTTTCTGCAGAGAAAGCTTCTTTACACATTTCTTGAATCATGAGTGTATGGTCTTCATCAAACCATTCTGGGTTTTCGTTTTTAATGATTTTAATTAGATCAATACCAAAATCTCCATGAATTTGTTCTTCTTTAGAAGTAGCCTCTACAACGTTAGAAATCCCTTTTAAGGCATTTTTAAATTTGTTAAATGCCATAATAATTAAAAACTGAGAGAATAATGAAACATGTTCTATAAATAAAGAAAATAACAACACAGATTCTGCATAGTCTTTATTTTCTTCACTCTTAGATTTGCTCAATGCAGTTTCTAAGTAATTTACACGACGCATCATTATCGGGTTTTTCTTCAAGTTTTCGAACTCATTGTTTAACCCTAAAATTTCTAATAGGTGAGAATATGCATCATGATGACGTACTTCACTTTCTGCAAAAGTAGATCCAACAGAACCGATTTCTGGTTTTGGCATTCTTTTGTAAATATCTCCCCAAAATGTTTTTACAGCTACTTCTATCTGAGAAATAGCCAACATGGTATTCTTAATAGCATATTTTTCAGTTTCAGAAAGACGCGTTTTAAAATCTTGGATATCACTTGTAAAATTAAACTCGGTATGAATCCAATAAGAGTGCCTAATTGCATTAACATACTCGTTTAAATTTGGGTACTCGTAGGGTTTTAAATTCAAACGTTTTTCAAAGATGTTGGTTTTTCTACTTCTTGCTTGCTCATCTCTATACAGAATATAAGCTTTGGCAACATCTCTAAATGGACTATCCATTAATTTTACCTCTACAATATCTTGAACTTGTTCTACCGTTGGTATGTATAATGGTTCATTTAGCTTTCTTTCTAGTAATGCTCCATTTACGATATTAGAAATCGCCACAGCGTCTCTTCTAGTTCCATTATTCACATTTTGCATCGCTTTTTCTATAGCATTTGTGATCTTCTCCAACTCAAACGGTGTCGTTTGATAATCTCTCTTGATGATGTGCGTTATTTCCACGGGATTTGAATATTAAATTAATATTAAGTTTTTACCTCTTACAAAGATTGTAATTTTTACTCCAAAAAGAAAGAAGTACTTATTCACAAATCCCGTGAAGTTTTTAACAAATCGTTACTTTTAAGAAAAAAATATGTTAAAAATTAAAAGTTTTAACTATTTGATTTACAGTGTTTTATTAAAAAAATAATTGTTAAGAACCTTTGTTTTAAAGGAAATCTTAAAAGACGTCATTTTTTAACTTTTTTAGATTACTTTTTATCTTAAAATGATTGTTTATTAAGCACGGAAAAAATTAAAAAAATCATTATTAATGAAATAATTAGTTCCTTTTGTAAAAGGAATGATATATAAGTGTACCTTTGTAGCTTTATTAACAATTATTTATCATAAAGTGAAAAACGGAACAGTAAAATTTTTCAACGAATCAAAAGGATTTGGATTTATCGTTGAAGACGATTCGAAACAAGAGCATTTTGTTCATGTATCTGGATTAGTAGATGAAATTAGAGAAGGTGATGCAGTAGAATTTGACCTGAAAGAAGGTAGAAAAGGTTTAAACGCAGTTGACGTTAGAGTTATCTAAAAGACTATTTAGAATTTTTTTACATAAGAAAGAGTCGCTTAATTTTTTTTAAGCGATTTTTTTTTGCCGTATTTTTGAGCAAAGATTTTTATGATGCATAAAGGGTTTCAAAGAGTTGTAACAATTGCTATAATTTCTATTTATCTAATTTTTTTAGCAGGCGCTATTGTTAGAATGACCGGTTCTGGAATGGGATGTCCGGATTGGCCTAAGTGTTTTGGATACTTGATTCCGCCAACAACGGAAGCACAAATCACCTGGAAACCAAATACAGCATTTAAAGAAGGTGTTATCATTGTAAAAGACGAAGAACTTTATGTTGCTCAGCATGATGTATTGACTGACGCTGATTTTAATCCCACAAAGTGGGAGAAATACACAAGACACGATTACGCTGTATTTAATGTATTTCATACTTGGACAGAATATATCAACAGATTGATTTCTGTTTTAGCTGGATTTGTATTTCTCTTTTTAATTTATGGTGCTTTTAAACTTAGAAACACAAACAAACGCATCCCTATATTATCCTTTTTAGCATTTATCTTGTTGTTGTTTGAAGCCTGGCTGGGTAAAACCGTAGTTGATTCTAATTTATCTCCTACAAAAATTACCATTCACATGGTAATTGGTTTAGTAATTATTGCTTTATTATTGAGTTTAAAGTACACGATTAGCAAAACAAAAGCTTATCCTTACAATTCGCTTTTTAACAAGTTATTGATTATTTCTGTAATCTTTTCTATACTGCAAATTGCTATGGGAACACAGGTCAGACAATTTATTGATGAACAGGTAAAGTTATTTGGTTTCGAAAATAAAAACTATAGCTTGATGAATCCTAACTTTAAATTTTACTTTCATAGATCGTTTACGATAGCTATTATTTTAGTAAACTTGGCTTTGTTCTATATAAATCAAACCAAACAACTGGGTTACAAACTGGTCAACTGGATTTTAATCTTAATCTCCTTAGAAACCATAACTGGTATTTTAATGTATTATGCTGAATTTCCTATAGGGACACAAGCCATTCATTTACTTTCTGGCGCAATTTTATTTGGCTTACAATTCTATCTTTGGGTGCAAAGTAGAAAAACGGCAACAATTTAAACTACAAAAAACCATTTCGATACTTACTTTACGAAGCTAAGTTTCTCGATCAATATAGATTCACAAAATTAAAATTCTTTTCAGAAACAATTTGTTTTCTGAGTCATTTGTGTATTAACGTAAAAACCTTTGTTTTATGTGGAGAAGGAATGCATAAGTCTACCCTTAAAAAATTGTTTTAAACACCTTTATAAATGTAGATATTCAAATCCTAAGCTTCCACTAGCAGTCTCTATTTTAGACAACAGAATTTTGCAATTAACTTTACCAACAAGATCAATTTTAGAATACTGAAATACAATTGTTTATTCCTATTGCTATAATAAATAAAATAACCTATATTTGCACCCGCATTTTTCATTTATAAATGCAAAATAAACAGTATAAATACGCAAAACAAACAGTATGTACGCAATCGTAGAGATAGCAGGGCAGCAATTTAAAGTAGCGCAAGACCAGAAAGTTTACGTTCATCGTTTACAGGGAGAAGAAGGTAGCAAAGTAACATTTGACAACGTTCTTTTAACTGAAGATAATGGAGCAGTAACTATTGGCGCCCCAGCTATAGAAGGAGCCTCAGTAACGGCTAAAATTTTAAATCACTTGAAAGGTGACAAAGTAATTGTCTTCAAAAAGAAAAGAAGAAAAGGTTACAAAAAGAAGAATGGACACAGACAATATTTAAGTGAAATCCAAATTGAAGGAATTTCTTTGTCTGGTGGTAAAAAAGCTAAGTCAAAAGCAGCAACTGCTCCAAAAGCAGAAAAAGAAGAACAGCTTAAAGAAGCAGGTAAAGATTTTGCTTCTATGACTGTTGCAGAATTAAAAGCTGCTGCTAAAGACGCTGGTATTAAAGGATATACTTCTTTAAAGAAAGCAGAATTAATTGAAGTGTTAAGCAAATAAGAATTTTAAAACCATAACATCATGGCACATAAAAAAGGAGTTGGTAGTTCGAAGAATGGTAGAGAATCAGAATCGAAACGACTAGGAGTTAAGATTTTTGGAGGACAAGCTGCAATTGCAGGTAACATTATTGTTCGTCAAAGAGGTACTACTCACAATCCAGGTGAAAATGTATATATGGGAAAAGACCATACATTACACGCTAAAGTTGATGGAGTTGTTGAGTTTACAAAGAAAAGAAACAACAAATCTTACGTTTCTGTTACCCCTTTTGAGGCATAGTAGCAAATCGCTGAGAAATAAAAAAACGCTCAAACAAAATTTGTTTGAGCGTTTTTTTATTTAAATCGTAATCTACTGTTTTGTACTTTTACAATTCATGAAACACTTGTACAATCTTATTGTTCTTTTTACGCAAACACTTTTGCCAGTAATTGCTTTGGTTCATAAAAAAATACATTTTTTTGTAAACGGTAGAAAAGAGACATTCGAGAAATTAAAAAAACTCAACCACCAAAAAACAATTTGGTTTCATGTTTCCTCTTTAGGTGAGTTTGAGCAAGCAATTCCTATTTTAGAAGCACTAAAAAAACAACACAAAAACCATAAAATACTTGTAAGCTTTTTTTCACCTTCGGGCTATGAAAACCAAAAAGATTATCCGCTAGCTGATGTTGTTTGTTATTTACCTCTAGACACCTTAAAAAATGCCAAACGGTTTATAAATAGTGTAAACCTTTCAATAGCTATTTTTATCAAATACGAGTTTTGGCCAAATTTTTTACATCAATTACAAAAAACTAAAATTCCTACAATTTTAGTTTCTGGCATCTTTCGAAAACAACAAGTCTTTTTTAAACCTTATGGTGGCTTTATGAGAAAAGCTTTGCAATGTTTTGACTATTTTTTTGTTCAAGATGAAAACTCTAAAAAATTGCTGCATTCTATACATCTTTCAAATAGTAGTGTTGCAGGAGATACACGCTTTGATCGAGTTTCTCAAATTGTAAAACAAAATAGCAACCTCGATTTTATAGAAGTATTTATCGATAAAAAACACTCCTTTGTAGCAGGTAGTTCTTGGATTGAGGATGAAAATATAATTGTGAACTACATTAACACAAAAGCTACAGAAAATGAAAAGTTTATCATTGCCCCACATAATATCAAAGCAGAAGGAATAAAGAGGCTTCAAAAAAGTATTCAAAAAAAAACAGTTTTGTATTCGGAGCTTCTACAGGATTGGTTTGACAAAGATTTAAAAGATGCTCAAGTGTTACTCATTGATGCCATTGGTTTTTTAACAAAAATCTATAGGTATGCAAATGTAGCTTATGTAGGTGGTGGTTTAAAAACTGGATTGCATAATATTTTAGAACCAGCTACCTTTGGAATTCCTATAATCATCGGCAAAAATTACGATAAATTTAAAGAAGCTAAAGAGCTCGTAAAACTTAACGGATGTTATGCTATTGAGAATCAAAGTGATTTTGATATTGTTTACACTAAACTAAAAACGGACGTTTCTTTTCGAAAAAATACTGGTACAATAAATGGCACCTATGTAAAAGAAAATACTGGTGCTACAGAAAAAATAATTAACTATATAAATAAACTATTATGATAGATTTTTTATCGCAACCTTGGCCTTGGTATGCAGGAGGTCCATTGATTGCTTTGGTACTTTTTACCCTTTTTTACTTCGGTAAATCTTTTGGTGTTTCATCAAATCTAGATCATTTGTGTTCTATTGCTGGTGCAGATAAGTTTTCTACTTATTTTAAAATTGACTTAAAAACAAAAACTTGGAGTTTGTTATTTGTCGCAGGTATTATCATTGGAGGTAGTATTGCTCATTTTTATTTATCGAATCAAAATGCTATCAACTTAAACCCAAACACAGTTGAAGAATTAGCAAATCTTGGTTTTGCTAATTCAGGAGTTGAGTATTTGCCTTCAGAAATTTTTAGCATCGATAAATTATTGACTCTTAAAGGTTTTTCGATTCTTTTGGGTGCGGGTTTTTTAATTGGTTTTGGAACACGTTATGCAGGAGGTTGTACTTCTGGACATGCCATTACTGGTTTAAGTAGTTTACAATTCCCTTCTTTAATTGCAACCATTGGTTTTTTTATTGGTGGTTTAGTTATGACATGGTTTTTAATTCCTATTCTTTTTAATGCTTAAATCATCAATATGAAAAATAGTAAATTTTTAGTTTTTGGAATTCTTTTTGGAATTATTTTAAGTAAAAGCGAAGTTGTTTCTTGGTATAGAATTTATGAAATGTTTAAATTTCAATCTTTCCATATGTATGGCATTATTGGAAGTGCTGTTGGATTAGGGATCATACTAATCCAATTGTTTAAAAAAGAAATTATAAAAGATTTTTGGGGCAATAAAATAACCGTAAAAAAGAAAGACTCTAATTTTGTAAGAAACTTAATTGGAGGAACCATTTTTGGTTTGGGTTGGGCATTAGCTGGCTGTTGTCCTGGACCAATTTTTGTGTTACTTGGTCATGGATATCTAGCAATAGTAATTGTGTTATTTGGAGCTCTTTTAGGAGCTTTTGTTCAAGGTATTTTAAGAAATAAATTGCCTTAAATACATTTTGATAAATAGCTTAATAGATTCTTTTGGACGACAAATTGACTACGTAAGATTAGCTGTTACAGACCGTTGCAACTTACGTTGCAACTATTGTATGCCTGCTCATGGTATTGATATTGTTCCTAGAAAAGAATTGCTAACTTTTAAGGAAATGTATCGCATTGTTCGTGTGCTTACGGAATTAGGCGTACAAAAAGTACGTTTAACAGGAGGAGAGCCTTTTGTAAGAAAGGACTTCATGTTTTTTTTAGAAATGTTGTCTTCTAACGATTTACTGGAGACCATAAATATTACTACAAATGGGGCTTTAATTGCAAAGCATATTAGCGATTTAGAAAAGCTTCCAAAAATTAAAACAATCAACTTAAGTATTGATAGTTTGCAAAAAGAAAAATTTGCTGACATCACGAGAAGAGATGTTTTTGACGATATATACAGAACACTTGAATTGCTAGAAAAAAGTAGCTTACAACTTAAATTAAATGTAGTTATTCAATCTGGTAGTAATTGCGACGAAATAATAGACTTTGTAAAACTTACTAAAAACAAGAACATTGCTGTTCGTTTTATAGAAGAAATGCCTTTTAACGGAGAAGGATTGCGTGAGGGAAATGAAAATTGGAATTTCTCTAAAATTCTAAACGAAATCACTAAAAATTTTAATGCGGTCGAAATCTCTTCTGAAAGATCTTCTACTTCTAGAAATTATCAAATAAACAATCATTTAGGTACTGTTGGAATTATTCCTGCGTTTACTAGAGCTATTTGTAGCGACTGTAATCGAATTAGAATTACAGCTATTGGCACTTTTAAAAACTGTCTGTTTGATGATGGTGTTTTTAACTTGAAAGATTTTATTAGAAATGGAGCTAGTAATAATGATTTAAAGGAGCTCTTTTTATCTTTAGTAAAGCAAAAGCCTGAAAATGGTTTTATTGCTGAAGCCAATAGAAAAAAACACATCTCTGAAAGTATGAGTACTATTGGTGGGTAGTTTTTTTCTTCGTAAAGTAGAAAACGTTCGGTATACTAACAATTTACATAAAGAACCCCTTCATGGTTCATAAAAGAATCCTCTTTTTTATTTAGGGCTAATGGTTTTCCAAAAAAGTTTGTGGCTTGTAGATTCAATTCGATAAAAATACAAGCAGTTGCTGCATAATCCCAAACACTACCTCCACCCCTTTCTTTTTTTGGCATTTTTAAAAAACATGCCGGTCTGTTTTCAGCAACTAAGATTGCATTTAGTACAGCACCAGCTCCTGAAATTTCTTTTATTGCTATCAATTGATGTGTACTCCTATAGTTGTCTAAAAATTGTTGAATTTCCTCCAATCTAGGAGTATCTTTCAGCTTTTTATCTGTAAAATAGGTCAAGTAATTGTTGGTGTTTTTTACGTTCCATTTTTTTTTGTTTTTATACGCTCCTTGCCCTTTTATGGCATGATAAATTGTATCAGTACTTGGATCATAAACCACACCAATATGAGAAATTCCATTTTTATCAATTAAAGCAATGGCAACGGAAAAACCCGGGTAATTATTAATAAATGCTAGAGTTCCATCAATAGGATCTACACACCAAAAGAACTCTTTTTCAAACCGACTTTTATCATCGGGAGTTTCTTCAGACAACAAGGCAATATCATACCGTTTACATGTAGGTTTTAAATGAGATAAGATTATTGATTCACATTCTCGATCAACCTTGGTAACGACTTGAGACGCGTAACTGTCTCCTCCTTTTTTGTTTTCGACAACAACCTCATCATGCTTATATTTTTGAATGATTTTACCTGCAGCAAGTGCGGCTTTTATGGCTATAGTTGCTAAATGTTGAAAATTCATTTTACAGGTTTTTAATAACTTGTGAAGTAATACGTTCACTATAACTATTGAGTTTCCAATGACCAGGACTCCATCCTTTTAAAAACCGATAAAAATCTGCCCAAGCAACAGGATATAGCGCACGCCACTCTTTTTCTAATGCTTCATTTTTAGAACCTATTGCTACATGTAAATACTTAAAATAGGTGGCTAGTATTTTACCTTCTAAACGTTCGCAATCCTCTCCCTGCAAACAACTTCCTATAAAATAGGCTACATCTTTCATTCCACAGCCACCACCCACATATTGAAAATCTAATCCGGCCACTTGTTGATTTTCAGCAAAACAAAAATTAGCCAATTTGGCATCTCCATGAACAACTGTTTTAAACCTACAATCGTTTAGTTTTTTATCGATAAGAGGAGCAGCTTCTTTCAGTACTTTATCTTCCAAAACATTCAATTCTTGAGGCCTAGTGGCTAAGTGCCAATAGGTTCCTGTTTGCCAAAGTCCATTAGGGATATCTCCCAGATAACTGGCATGAAACATTGCCAACCATTCCAAACAAGTTTCAATTAAGTCCCAATCTATTTGATGTTTTCTTCGTGGAAAACCTGCCGTATCTAAATCTTCTAAAACGATCAAAATTTCATCGTCTTTCGTGTTGATAGCAAAACATTCTGGCAAACGGGCTTTACTACTTTTGCTGTAATTTTGGTACCAATAAGTCTCTACTTTGTAGGAATTTAATTTTCGTTGATGCCCAATATCCGTATGCCAGCCTCTTGGATGATGCTGACCTGTTGATAATTGCACATGTTTTACCACAACAGTTTCCAACACACTGTTTTCTAATGCAACACGAACTATTTTACCATAACCACTCCATAAGCTTTGAATGACTTCTTTTTCAATTAAAGAAGAAGCTCCAGTTTTTTTTAAAATAATAAACTTAAAATGTGGATTCATAGAACCTCAAAGGTAGCTAAAAGCTGTTCTTATAACCTAAAAAAAGAAATGTATCAAAAGTTGACCCATCTTTTTATAAAACAGTGTCAAGAACTGAAAGGAAGAAACGCTTTATAAAAGAGTTAACAAATCTGATGGGATATTTAATATCCTTGCAGCCCCATTTTTAATCAGTTCTTCTTTAGATCTAAATCCCCAAGAAACACCTACTGGCAAAAATCCTGCATTTTTTGCCAATTGCATATCTACATCAGAATCACCTACATAAATAATTTCTTCTGGATTTATACCTAGACCCTCAGAGAGTTGCAGTGCAACTTTTGGATTTGGCTTTTTTAACGCTTCTTCTTTTAACCCTAAAACAGGAGCAAAAATATTTGGTAATACAGCCGAAGCTACCTTTTTGGTTAAAGAATCTTCTTTATTGGAAAGAATACTAACCTTTAACGGAAGTTTTTTTAGCTCTTCTAATAGATCAATTACTCCGTCATAGGGTGCTGTTTTGTTGGTGCAATTTTTACTATAAATTGCTAGCATTTCTAAAAGACAATCTTCTACTTCTTTAGTCTTTGAAAGTTCTGAGGGCAATGCCCTTACCACCAATTTTTTTAACCCACTCCCTACAAACGTTTTGTAAATGTCATAGGTATAAGTACTGTAGTTTTTTCTAATCAAAACCTCATTCATGGCATCTGCAATATCCTTTATTGAGTTTACCAATGTTCCATCTAAATCAAAAATTACGGCTTTGTATTTCATTGTAGAAAATTAAATCTATATTGTTTTCTACAAAAATAAAAAACAATAGAGGTTAATTAAGAAATCTACGGTATTGTTTTATTCGAAAACAATGTGGTAATTCATGAACATCATTCTAAAAAAATAAATACCTTTATGACCAATAGCATTGCAATTGAACACATGACCATTAAAAAGAAAACATCAATATTCGGAAAACTATTTATTTTATTTTTTATTTCTACCATCCAAATATCTAATGCCCAAGAATTTAAAATAATTGCACATTCAGACAATAGAATTACCACTCATAAATTAACATCAGGTCCATCTGGTTTTGAAATAGGAATTACCGCAAATGGTGGTGGCGTTATCAACTATGTGAATTTTCCCGGTATAGGAGATATTATGAAATTGGCTTCTGACAGGTATGGAAGAGCTGGTCAGCTTGCTTTTAGAGATACTTCTCATGGAGGAAGCTATAACCCAACTCAAGCAGGTTATAATGAAGACATCGGCACCAAATGTAAAGTAATCAAAGAAGGAAACAAACTTATTGTTCCTCAAAGAGGAATGGCGCTTTGGTTTGGCGACAAAAGAAATGATTTTACCCAATGGGAAAATATAGGTAGTGATTCTTATGATAATGATGCTGGTAACAGCGATACTGATGGTTTAGACGAAACCAACTTAGAGGGTAAACAAGAGACTGAAGTCTTTAGTGAATTTGATTATTATGGAACTTATGAAGATGTTTATGGTCAAAACAACATCGCTATTGCTGCTATTCGTCATTATTTTGAAGTTTCATTTATTAGAGAACCAGGTCATTG
>Ga0209653_1002832_pt1 | contig 12279 bp, 18 predicted proteins | sample SaaInl6LU_22_DNA_FD_184644 | JGI IMG/M metagenome (GOLD analysis project Ga0209653, IMG submission 184644) | Marine microbial communities from expanding oxygen minimum zones in the Saanich Inlet - ESP_116LU_22_DNA (SPAdes) (version 2) | ecosystem: Environmental > Aquatic > Marine > Intertidal... | reverse complement strand
CCCAACTCGTTGCCATAGGTGCCCAGGATGCACACATCGTCGGGAAGCCCGAGGTTTCCTTCTTCCGTTCCAATTACAAGCGTCACACGAACTTTGCCCAGACCGTCGAGCGTCAGGTGATCCAGGGTAACCCCACTAGTGGTGGTATGTCCACGGTTCGCTTCGAGCGCAAGGGTGATCTCCTCAGCTACGTGTACCTCGCACCCAACGACGGTACGATGGCTCTCAGGTACAGTGCCAGTGACTGGGTGAATAAAATTTCCAAGGTGGAGCTGCTCATCGGCGGTCAGGTGATTGACGATCAGACGTCCACCTTTTCGCAGTTCATTGCACCTACTATCCTCGCTCAGAGTCTCACCAAGTCCAAGTCTGGTTTCGCCGAGGCGACTGGTAAGTTCTACCCCCTTCGATTCTCTTTCTGTGAGAATTGGCAGTCTGCCCTCCCCCTAATTTCTCTCCAGTACCACGATGTTGAGATTCGCATCACATGGAATACTCTTTCTTCCCCTGAAAAGTGGGAGTGCTACGCGCATTACGTGTACCTCGACACCGATGAGCGTTCGGTGTTGGCTGGTACCCCCCAGAACATGCTCATCACCCAGACCCAGCGCGCGATCGCTTCGCAGTCTAGGATTCAGGAGATTAACTTCAACCACCCCATCAAGCTTCTGGCTGCCGCTGATGGTAACGCACTGACCATTGCGGATGACAACAACAAGCTCAAGCTCCAGATTAACGGTACGGATGTCACCGACTTCAAGTATGTGGATCCCCATTTCACGGCTATCCCTGCCTATTACCACACGAACGCTTCTAAGGATGAAGGCAACAGTGGTGAAAACGATAAGCTCTTCCTGTACCCCTTCTGCCTGGATACCTGCAAGCTCCAGCCCACGGGTTCTCTGAACTTCAGCCGCATCGATTCGGCCCGATTGGTCTGTGACACGGAGAATCATGAGGATGACATCTACGGCGTGAACTATAACATTCTCAGGATTGAAAATGGCATGGGTGGCCTCATGTACTCGAACTAAATCCCGACTACTCTACGTAGTCAATTTCTTTTCCCATTTAACAATAAACCATGTGGTTGATTCTCATATTGATTGCATTCGTCTTTTTACTCACGTATGATCCCAAGTCGGGTACTTTAAATAAGTACGTCGAACTCCCTAACGCATCATGTAAAGATGGTCATTACCAGGAAGTTCAATTTGCTCAAAAAGGATACCAGTGTCCCAAAAATGATAAAACACATATGGGTGCTATAATATCTACTTAAAAACAAAATGTTATATCAGGGTATAATGTTTGCTTTTGATCGTGAAACCGCAACTATGGTTGCAGTCGTCGTGTGTATCGCTGCCACCGTCTATATGTTCAGGGAGATGCGAAAAACAAAGGATGAACTATCGGCGGCGATCGCCGCGAAGCAGCAGCCGATCGTGTACATGGAACCGACACCTGTCGCAGCGGCTCCGTTGGAGGAGCCTGCTCCCGAGCCTGCTCCAGCCCCAGCCCCGCCTCCGTCCAAACCACCCACGACACGAAAGAAGCAGGTTACGATTTCTGAGCCGAATCCGAGTGAATAAACATATTCGTAAATGTTAGAATTGCCATGAGCAATGAAAAAACACAAAGCCATAGCGATACCAGTTTCCTTCACGGGGGGAACACCACGTTTCCTCACCGTGAGGGACAAGAGATTTAAAGAATGGATATTCGTGACGGGAGGGTGTAGACGGCGAGAAATTTTTTATCCTCTTCGTTGTGCCCTCAGGGAGTTGGAAGAGGAGACAAGAGGGGTCGTATCCCTCAAGAGGGGGGAGTATACGAGTTTTACGTTTACAGTGAAGGAGAGTCCCATGGTGGATTTAGAATACACGGTCTTTATATTCTTCGTGAATTATTCGAGATCTGAACAGGTGGAGCTTGTAAAGAGGTTTAACGAGGAAAAATATAAGATGAATACGAAGAGGATACAGATGAGGCGTACGTACGACGAGAATGATTATATGAGTTTCGATACGTTAACGGAATTTAACGCACGTAATCAGTGGGACAGAATAGTTCAGCACGTGGTGAGGAATCCGGAATTTTACGCATGCGTGAGTTCCTTGAATAGAAAAACGTTTGTAATAAAATAATGAAGGCGAAGAATATGATTTTACTGGACATCAAGAATATCCTCATGGATAGGAAGGATTACTCCAGTGATAAAGCAGATGCATGGATAGAAGAAAATAAAGGTAAGACTGTGTATGAACTTTTAGTACTTAAGAAGACCCTTAGCAAAGTAGAAGAAGAATATAGAGATGTCTCGTGTCGGACTTCCATCTGGCATGAGGAAGAATATTAAAAAAATAATCCGATACAGGTATAAGTATGTTTAAGGGTTGGTGTAAACAACAGGGTTTTTGTAACAACTCCAATCTATCACACGTGCTCATGGATGGCGGTGTGCTGTCCGTGCCGTTTGATAGATTGAATGACTTTTACGTGGCGTACATAGACGCTGTGAAAAGGGGGGAGAAAATTTACGTCGTGGAACAGAAGACTGACACCTTTCACTTTTTCGTTGACCTCGATTACAAGAGTAAAGAGAAAGTATCATTTGATACCATCGAGGAAATCTGTCAGACTATATGTGACAGGGTATCCAAGTTTACGGATAAAAATGCTTTGGTTTCAGTGGCACAACCTAAAAAATGCGGAGATCTGATGAAGTACGGTGTACACGTTAACTGGCATGGGTTTGTGGTAGATCATGGTTCGGCAATGGCTCTTCACTCTCATATCGTATCAGCGCTGAATTTACTTTTTCCAACTACGAACTGGAACGAGGTGGTGGATACATCGGTATACGGAGGTGGAAAGAGAAACGTCAAAGGGAGTGGGTTCAGGATGCCGTGGTCACACAAGAGGGCGAAACACGATGCCTGTGGAGGAACTGGATGTTCGGGTTGTGAACATGGAAAGGTGACACAGGGTCCTTACAAACCTATTCTCATGTACGATAATAAACTGACTCGTATTCATGACAAAGAACCGAGTGTAGATATACTTCACATGGCCACGTTACGCACGGAGTCTAAAGATTTTTCCGTCATAGAAGGCTCCATGAGGGAAGAGGGAACGTTCAGTATCCAAGAGACGAAAGATACATTCAACGATCCTGAAACTCAGGCAGCTCTTGAGACACACATTCAAAAGTATATGGAGGGTCAGGCGAATGCCGAGATTACCAAGATGTACTCACACGATAACATGTATCTCGTGTCTACGACTTCAAAATATTGTGAAAATTTACAGAGAACTCATGCATCAAACCACGTATGGTTCTTCATAGAAGGTGATTCTATTCGACAGAAATGTTTTTGTAGATGCGAAACTATCAGGGGGAGGAAGAGTGGATTTTGTAAAGATTTTTCAGGGCGAAAGATTCTCCTACCAGATGAAGTGTACAAGAAGCTCTACCCCAACGGTAGTCAAAAGCCTCGTGTACAGCGGTCACCGTCCCCCAAACCACCTGACATGTCTCCGGTGTCAGTCATAGATGAATTTATGAATAGACACGTGTCTAAAGAACCCATGAAAGTCAAGAGTATTTTGAAAAAAAAGACACAATACAACGTCACGACTTCAATGACATGCCAGGGGTGTAAGAAGACTGAGGTACCATTCATCATCAAGAAGAAGGATTCAACTCTCAAACAGAAGTGTGATTGTAATACTCGTGAATTCAGACTTATAGATAAAATACTTGATATATTATAAGATGTACATCATAATACTCATCGCAACTTTCGCGTACATTATTTCACAAATATCAAAGTTTCAAGTATCTCACGATGTTTTGGACCAGCTCATAAAAGAGACACACGTGTATTCTGGTATACACGAAGAATCGTATAAACTATTTTATGCAAATATACAACTGGCTCGAGAGTACTTGTCTTATGCATTTTTACAAAAAGCGCTTCATCATCTCAACGAGATACCCTTATATATGTCCCCCATAGACCCCGATATTCAAAATGAAATAGCAGAATTTGGTCAGAAGATCGCTGTTTCTTTTGAAAGGACTGCAATGAAAGATGCCATGAATAAAAACAAGTATTTCAGTCCAAAATATATTTAAAAGGTAAGATGCTTTATGGTGTAATAATGACTTCCGTTGTTACAAGGTCCGGACGTATCTCTAAAAAACCGGAGCGTCTCGACCCAGAAGAAGAAATCGAAGATGACTATGAGGAATCAGACTACGATGATGATGAAGAATATTCCGATGATGAAGATCTTTGTGAGACTGATGACGAGGAAGAGGACGATGATGAGGATGCCGATGAAAATGGAAATCTAAAGGGTTTTGTAGTCGATGATGAAGATGAAGATGAAGAAGCTTAAAAGAAACATTTTATAGAAATTATATATGGACACGGATATAGGCAATCCTATAGAGTATAATCCAGAAGTGACCGAGGAAGAAGAACCACCTGTCCCATCTCCACCTCAGTATTATTTTCCACAAGCCATGATGGCCCCACCACCCCCTCCTCCAGAACCTAAGAAGGATTTTTTAGCCAATCTAGATAAAACGGCGTATCTTGTCATATTCGCTGCGTTCATCTTGGGGTTCTTCATGGGGAAGACTATGCAGCCAGTCATCTTGAGACACGGGTGAGTAACCAGTAAAATCACCGATGGGACCCGTTACTGGTTCGGTGAAATACGCGCGACTAGTTACCAGAGGATCTTTGAGCATATCCACTAAAACATCGGACGCTTTGGGGCGATCTTTGATGAGAATTTCACTCTTTAAATACACAAATAGTATCGCCAAAATACCAATGGCTATTAATAAGAATGCCGCTAGCATCAACATTTATTATTAGTATATTTTTTATTTTTCATTACCATGATGAATACAGTCGTGAAAAATAAATAATTGTTTTTTTTATTACGCTTCCTCCTCCTCGTCACCTTCCTCGATGGTATCGCGTGCCTTTCTGCGCTCTTCAATTTCCTTCGCCACTATGGCGTCGGCCTCTTTGACGAGTTCTTCCATGGGGGTATCGGGCTTCTCGCGCTTGAGACGTTCGATGATATCCGCCGGGTGGCTGATGGGAGGCTCGTCGGGCTTGTTGTAGTACTTCGAGTTTTCATCACCCGGTTTGTGGAAGATGGCTTCACCACCAACCTTAGTGGTCATCATATCACGTTTACGCTCTTCGAACATCTTCGCAGCCATGGCTTGATTCTCTTTGTAACCAGTCATGAGTTCTTCGAGTTTTTCGTTTGTATAATGTGCATCCTCAATCTTCGATGGATCGGGGGGAATGAGCAGCCACTTGTACATGTCAACCACATAAATATCAAAGGTGGCATCCTCCTTCTGAAGGCGCTTGGCGTGATTCGCAGCCTCTTCACGGGTGGCGAAGGCTCCTCTGATCTTAATACCAAACTTGTCATTCTTCTGGGGGGCTTCTGGGCCGACGACGGAAAGACATGCGTAGATTTGTCCGGGGACGGTGGTGTAATCCTGTTCGAGAGACATTATACATCTTAATGTATTCAAAACTTTAAATAACCTAAGTAATGGTTAAAGTTTTGAATAATTATGATACTATGGAAGAGATCCGCCGATATCACAACGATGAAAAACGGAGGCTCATCGAACACGTGGCACGGGCTGGAAACAGTGTGTTGGACGTGGGGTGTGGGTTCGGCGGTGATCTTCAAAAATGGAGGCATGCGAAGGTGAATCTGACTATGTGTGAACCGGATGAGGAGGCGTTGACAGAGGCTAAGAATCGTGCGAAAAACTTGAAAATCAGGGTAAACTTTTATCTCGGTGATATACACTCGTGTCCACATAGAAAATATGACATCGTGTGTTACAACTTTTCTTTGCACTATGCTTTCCAATCACGGGAACTTTTCATGAACACTATGAGGGAGGTGAAAAAGAGAATGAAACCAGGTGGTGTACTGATGGGCATCATACCCGATTCGATGCAGATTATATTCAGGACACCCCTCAACGATGCAGCCGGTAACTTTTTTAAGATGAGGAACACGAGTAATGGTGATTTCGGGGAAAAGTTGTACGTTCATCTCGTCGACACACCCTATTACGCAGATGGACCAAAACCTGAACCATTGGCGCACAAAGATCTTCTCGTGACGCATCTCGAAAATAATGGATTCACTCTGAAACTCTGGGAGTCACTAAAGGGAAATGACATTTCGAGACTGTATAGCAAATTTATATTTGTATATAGAAATGATAGCCATAATCGTGTTGCTCATAGTTAATATTCTAATTTTTATTAATACAAAAGAGGATTCACGGCTAAAGGAAGTCAAAGAGCGCTACAAAAAACTGAGAGACCATCTCAAATCTACAAATGCTGAAGAATTCAGAATGCTTCACAAGGAGATTCCCATCACGGGACACTACGGTATGTCGAAGGCTATAGGATACAACGCCAACAAGGGAGTTGAAATCGGTTTGTGTATAGACGGTACGGTCAATGATATATTCCATGTACTTCTTCATGAATTGGCTCACTGCACGGTCGAAGAATATTCACACAGTAAACATTTTTGGGCCATGTTTGATAAGCTCAGGAAAGAGGCTGTGTCGATAGGTATATACGAAAACATACATACCAGAACCCCCTTCTGTGGTAAACATATCATGGATAAATAATCTTGTACATATAATATAAAATGAGTAACGTAGTCAACAACGTATCTTTCGCCATGCCCGGTATCGCACAGATCGGTATATCACTCTCTACGTGGTTTGTCATGTTCATCGGTCTACTCGGTGTTCGTGCGGAAACACACCCGTGGATGAACACGGTTATTCTCACGGTTCTCTTCCCGATGTATCTGTGGTACATGGCCCGAAATAACATCCTCGGTAGTGTTTCCCAGGGAGCTATGCTGGCGACAGTCATAGGTGCTGGTCTCTTCATGACGTTGTTATTAGAGGCGAGAAGGAATTCCAAATTTTCCAAGAATCTCAAGAAGAACCTGAAGGAATACGGAAGGGAGACTGAGGGAACCGCTTACGCTTCTCTAGCCATCGCGGTGAGTCTCATAATCGGTGCGGGTGTTTCGTATACCATACTGGGAGACAACTTCCTCAGGGCTTAACGTATTTATGAGCGAAATAAAAGAGGATGCCCGCGACTAAACCAGTAGTGGCGAGGCCGACGAGGCTTCTGTTACCCTGAGCGTTGAGAAATTTCGGAACGGTACCAGCGAGCTTCTCCTGAACGGGTTTGCTGATGGCGGCGGCGGTACACGCGGCGACCACGAGGGCCGTCATCTGTTCATCGGTGAGGTTGAGGGGGTTCGCCTTCTTGGCGGCAGGGGCTTCCTTGGCTACGGGAGTGGGTGGAGCCTGAGGAGCCTGCATCATGCGAGGATCCATCGCCATCATGGGCGGTTCGAGGGGTTCCTGGGTCTGTCCCATAATATCGGCGAGAGGTGTAGAATCCATAGTTTCTTTATGTTCACTCACATTTTTTTCAGCGTTTTCCGGCACAAAAGTTGTAGACGGTTTATCATTTAAAGGAACCATGCCATCATCGGCATCCGACAGGTTTAATGTTCGCACGTCAGACATTTTATGTAAAATTACATTTTTTAGTCTCTATGTTTTCGCAGCCCACGTGAGGATGTCTTTTATAGACCAACCCGTCGTGTCAACCATATCTATTTTTTCTACTCGTCTGATGAATGATTCCTTTTTTGGAATTTGAAACGTATCATTCCTCATTCGCATTCTAGTTCCATCTGTGTTCCACGTAGACATATAATACGGAAAATGTTCTGTAAAATATCTCCAAATCACACCCTCTCTCGGCCCCTTATAAAACTTGTGTACGAATCCCCACGCCACACGCTTGATGAACCGAAGTCTTTCCCTGGGATCATCGGGTCCCTTTCGATACATGGGAAGACTATCAAAAGCCATGGCCATGAAAGCCTCGATGTAACAGAAATGATGTTGTGAAAGTTCATCATACTGCGAAACTTTCCACGCCCTGTTTAGATACCCTGGTTCTCCTGAAACATACATGGCACCAGCCATCTGTTCTGGAGAATCCTGAGTAAATCCACCCGTGGGCTGGAAGCCTATAGATTTATCCCTGATTTTGTACTCTGGATACGTGTCACGAACAACATCCTCAAATTCATTTAGGTACGCATCCTCACCCATCGAATCATACACGGTAATTTGTTTCGTTTTATTGTTCACCTTTAGATAAATGGCATGGCCCCCCGATTCATCTATGGTGGTCTCGAGATGTACATACTCTATGTCATACGATGTCCTGACAATATTATCGGTGTTTTTACATCGGTAAACCGCATCTTCTTTCTTTGTACTTTCCGAACGAATAGCCCTGAGGATATCTTCGTAGTGTCCCTGAATGATTTGCTTTGCGATTTCAGTAGCATGTTCGATAGTCAAAAGTTTTTTGGCATCTTCGGAGCCGTTGAGTGCCTCCCTTTCCAAAAAGTCATCGGTGTCAGATGATGGTTCCGTGGCGATGAGTTTGAGAAGTTCTTGATTCCTCATTTTATAATGTATGATTTCGTAAAATGTTTAAGTTACTTAGGTTATTTTTGTTTTGTTATTCTTACTTGCGTTGACTTCCCCTTGACATTCTTGGGGTTGGCCGCCGTGGTGCCCTTGGGGTTGAACATCTTTTTATGCGCCTGCCAGTATTCAGGGGCACCCACCTTGAAGTTTTTTCGAAGCGACGCCTTGTACCAGAACACACAATCTTCTATACGATTACTCTTCGCGGTGTTGTCCAGGACTAAACATTCGTAGTTTTCTGTACACGCGTCCATGACTTTATTGAACATGTCGAATGACGGAAAGATACCGAAGAAGGATTTGTACAACTTTTCTCTGTTCTGTATGATATTTTCTCTGAGGATAAACACGTAGTCAACATTTGCACGAAGAGCGGGTGGGAGGTCCATGCAGTACTGCATGGTCAGCATGAAGAATATCTTCCAGTGTCTACCGTTCATGAAACACTGTCGAATACACGTGTCTCGCATGAACTTGTTATCGTACATACAATCGTCGAGGAGGAGGAACGCCCCACAGTTTTGTTTTCCCGCACCCACCAGTTTTCTCTGACGGTCCATGACTCGCTCTATGGCTTCCCTGTCGTAGTCACCGTATATGAACAAATCTGGGATGAACTGTTGATAATAATGATTACCCTCCTCTGTCGCGGATAAGACGATACCCGCTGGTAGATGTTTTTTGTGATACAGAATGTCTGTCACGAGAGTAGATTTTCCTGTGTTTCTCTTTCCCACGAAAACGCATACCCTATCGTCAGCCATCGTGGCTGGATTAAATTTCCTGAGTTTTAAATCCATCTATACTATTGTTCTCTTTTATTTAATAAAATTTTACTCACGTGTATTAAGAATGGCAGGTCGCTTGAGGCTCGCTGTCACTGGTATACAGGATCAATGGCTCACGGGAGAGCCACAGTTTTCGTATTTCGTCATGAACTATAGGCGACACACCCGTTTCTCGACAGAAGCGGTGGAGAGACCCTTCGATGGAGACGTGGGATTCGGTCAGACCGTCACTTGTAGGATACCCAACAATGTCGGTGATCTCGTGAGAAGCATGATGCTGAAGGTGACTCTGGACCCCCTCCCGGTGGCTGACGGTACACTCGTGTCCAATACCTATAACACATCCATAGGTTCCAGGATCATAGAGTACGCTGATCTTGTCATCGGTGGTCAGACCATAGAGAGGCTCACAGGTGAATACATATACATGTACGATCAACTTCATAATAATCTCGATGACACTTCACAGACACTCTATTTCCTCACGGGCCACGGTAATCACATCGTATTTTCAGATCCATACACCTTTTATGTCAACTTACCGTTTTACTTTTTTAGACATCCCAGCCTGGCTATTCCCGTGTGTGCCATCACGAAACAGCTCATCGAGGTTCGTATACAATTCAAACCATCCGATTATAAAATATCTTACTCATACGAAAGACTCAGTGAATCGGATCCCTGGGAGGTGTACCCCACGAACGACGGTGGAATCAAAAACGTTTCGCTCATCACGGATTTCTATTTCGTGACGGAAGATGAAAAGAATTTCCTGTTGACTCGTCCCGTGGAGTATGTCATCACACAGTTACAGGTTGCCACCATACCCTTCGGTCCAAACGTCTCTTCGCGATCAGTCATGCTCAATTTTAAAAACCCAGTCAAAGAGTTGTATTTCATGGCGACGCTCCAAGAGCGCATTCAATTGGAAAAGAACGGTAGAAAACTACTCAACAACATTGTAGCAGAGACCGATCAGACACTCTACTTATCGAATGACATAAACATTCGTTCCGATGCACGGTTTATAAAAAATATGTCTTTAGAATTTAATGGTGCAACAATATTCGATCACGATGGAAAGCACATGGCGTATCAACAGGCATTGGATCATCACACTGGATGTCCTTCCCCAGCTCGTGAATTCTACATATATTCGTTCGCCATGAAACCTGAGATGTATTATCCAACCGGGCAGGTGAACATGAGTCGTATCATGCACCAAAAACTCAATCTGGAACTCGATGAGATAGATGACACGAACGATACATTTGTCAGTGTATACGCAGTTAACTACAACGTACTGCGGATCAGTAGTGGATTAGCAGGTTTAAAATTTTAGAGAGTACTAGTAGTAATGGCTGGACGCGTGCAGCTCGCCACGAGGGGTACACAGGATGTCTTTTTCACGGACAATCCAGAGTATACCTACTTTATAAAAAACTTCAAAAAGCATACAAACTTTGCCAACTTCACAGTAGATCATGATGTTATCGGTGAATTAGAATTTGGTCAGACACTTCGATGCACCATTCCTCAGGATGCGGGTGACCTTCTCAAAACGGTGAGGCTTCGGGTGACGTTGGGTCCTATAGAACAACCGGGAATACCCGGGGTAACCAGGGGATACGTAGAGTCCATAGGCCACGCCATGATTGATCACGTAGACATACGCATAGGTGGTACACTCGTACAGCGAGTCACGAGGGATTTTATGCAGATACATTCAGAGCATTATATAACACAGACTAAACAAGTTAATCTTTCTAAACTCATCGGTAAACCACCCCTCGAACTCTCTGGAACACCTGTGGATAGCTTTACCATATTACCATATTTAGAACCATCGAACACCGATGAGACGTACATCATAGATGTCCCTTTTTATTTTTACAACAACCCTGAACTGGCTGTACCCCTGTGTGCCATCACGGGTCAGGAGGTGGAGATTGTCGTGCAACTCAATAAAATCGATAAATGTATATATCAGACATTCATATTAGAGGATGCCGATGAGGGGGAGTGGGAAAAGGGACTCTATGTGTCCGACCAAAAGGGACTCATAAAGGGTTTCCAGGTTCAAACCGATCTCGTGACACTCGATACACCGGAACGCATCAGGTACCAAGAGGTTCCCATGGACTTTATCATCACCCAAGTACAGAGTGACACTTCTAGAATTCCATCGGGTGATACCACATTCAGACAAAAGTTACAGTTTGTAAATCCAGTCAAAGAGCTGTACTTTATCATTCAGAGACTCGGAACTGGTGTGTCCGTATTCGATTACGACAATACAAATCAGGTCGCCGGTAGCGTATACAACAACTACGAGCATTTGAAAAATCTTCAGTTGCGACTAGATGACGACGTGATACTAGATGAAAAGACGGGTAACTTGATTCACATCAGGGCAGTTCAGAGTGGTATACATCATTCGAGAACACAATTGTTCAGGAGATTTTATTCATACAGCTTCGCCCTCGAACCAGAGCGATGGTATCCCACGGGTCAAAGAAATTTCAGTCTCGCAAAAGAACAACACGTGACTCTTTCTCTCAACACAGAATCTTCAGAAAGAGAACTTAGAGTTTACGCACTCAGTTATAATATTCTGAGAGTTGAAAATGGAACCGCACGACTTCTCTTCGAAAATGGCACAGGCGACAATTGACATAGTGACCCCCGTCCTAGAACATGCCATGGTGTTATCAGGGCAATACGCAAAGGCGTGTGGACGGTCAGCCGTCTTGGCGAAAGATATCGAATACTGCATGAAATATTGCGCCATGCACACCGTGGGAAAACAGATTGGATCATACTTTCCTGATATATACGATAGTGATGAATCAGACCTAGATGACA
>Ga0209653_1002831_pt1 | contig 12280 bp, 15 predicted proteins | sample SaaInl6LU_22_DNA_FD_184644 | JGI IMG/M metagenome (GOLD analysis project Ga0209653, IMG submission 184644) | Marine microbial communities from expanding oxygen minimum zones in the Saanich Inlet - ESP_116LU_22_DNA (SPAdes) (version 2) | ecosystem: Environmental > Aquatic > Marine > Intertidal... | reverse complement strand
AGATTGCGATGGAGATGATTATATTAATTCAGTTGATAAATTTCCACTCAACAGACTCGAGTGGATTGATACTGACAACGATAGTATTGGAAATAATCAAGATTTAGATGATGATAATGATGGAATCGAAGACACTAAAGAAGGTCTCGGCGATATAGATAATGATGGAATTCCAAATAGTCAAGACAAGGATAGTGACGGAGATGGGTGCTTTGATGCAATTGAAGCTGGTTACTTTGATCTTGATTTAGATGGAATATTAGGTAGCGGAACCCCCGTAATTGATTCTAACGGGAAGGTTTCTTCAAGTGAAGGATACTCAGAAATCGCAGATAATGACACTAATGGAATATTAGATTTTCTGGATGCAGGCTCAAACACTTTTGAAATATTTAAAGAGCCTTATGAAACGACAAGGATTATTAGAGAATCAGAAATTGAAATTTCGATTTTAGTTAATTCAGCAAATGATATTTCTTATAAATGGCAGGTTAACAGAAATTTAAGCTCTTCTTCGGTTATAACAAATGAATGGATCGAAATTACAGATAGTAATATGTATGCCGGAACAAAAACTAATAAGTTAACAATTTCTAATCCTTTATTTAGTATGGAAGGTTGGGGCTTCAGGGCTATAGCTAATTCTCCAAGCTATCTTTGCCAAGAAGAAATTATTTCCAAGCCAAGCAAATTAATAATTACCAATTTAATTATTCCAAACGCATTTTCTCCCGATGGAGATGGAATAAATGATACGTGGACCATCAGAGGAGGTTTAAGTGAAAATTATCCAAATAATCAAATTCGGATTTTTAATAGATGGGGAGTAAGTGTATATGAAACCAAAGGATATCAAAATGACTGGAATGGAAGTAATTATAATTCAAGTGGAAGTACCTCTTCAAATCTTCCAGTGGGTACCTACTTTTATCTTTTGGACTTAAATGGAGATGGATCAAATGTAAAAAAAGGATATGTCTATCTAACACGCATGAATAATGAATAATTATAACTTCAGAATAGTTGTATTTTTTATATTCTCTAATATATTTTTGATTCGAGGACAGCAAGAGCTAAGCTTCAATCACTACATGTTTAATAGCCAGTTGTTTAATCCTGCTTTTGTTGGGTTGGATGAAAATTTATCAATAAGCTCGATTCACAGTATACAAATGGTAGGCTTTGATGGGAATCCAGTAACAAATTCAATTCTTTTAGACACCCCTTTTAAAAATAGTTTGGGAGCTGGTTTAGAAATAATTAGTGATAAAATCGGACCGGTAAATAATAATTTTATTGCGATTAACGCCGCTTATCATCTTCAACTAAATTCAAATAATCACAGACTTTCACTAGGTCTCAAACTAAGTGGAAACGACTATAACATTAATTATAGTAGTTTAGACTTTGATGACTTATCTGATCCAAATGCTGGAAAAATAGATAGTTATTTTGTTGAGAATATCGGATTTGGATTATATTTTCAAACCGATAAATTATATCTAGGCTTTTCTATTCCATATTTTTTTGAATCTAAAAAAATAAACAAAAAAAGACATTACTATTTATCAGGTGGTTTCACAAAAGTACTAAGTGATAAATTAACAATCAACCCTAACTTTTTATTAAAAAAGACTGCGAACACTCCTACAAGTGTTGATGTCTCCTCTATTATTTTTTATGAAGATTTATTTTGGTTTGGTGTAAATTATGGGGGGAGTCAAAGGGGTTTTTTTACAAATAAATTTGGTGAAAGTATAAGTGTTATTTCTGGAGTTAAATTAAATTCTTCTTTTTCTATAGGGTATTCAATTGGGAGACATTTAGGGGGTTGGTCGGCATCCACTAATAGTCCCTCTCATGAAATATACATGAAATTTAGTGCATCTAAAAAAAGATCGAAATCAACCACTGAAAATTCAACAGAAGTGATTGAATAGATTAAACTAAGTAGTAATTTCAATATTTTACCAACTGCAAAATCAACTAAACCCTTCTATTAATTCCTATTTATTTTTATATCTAAATAATCAACGGGTTTATTTATTTGCATTTTGACTATCAGAAAACATTTGCCGAAATAAACTTATATAGATTTCAGGGAAAATATAAAGAATAATCTCTGCTTTATTTTAATGTTGATGTAGTGATTTATCTCGGAAAGAAAAGGAGTTGGATATGCTGATGATTTGATTACAATAAAACAATCAATGTATTCAATACAACAAAAGCGATACCGGTAACTCTCATTGCGTACTTATTCTGCTCTAAAAAACCAAAATTTATTTTATTGTTTTTTTGGACTATGACTATTAAGATATTTAAAATAAGTAATAATAAAATTAGATTATTTATCATATCGGCTTTAGTTAAAAACTGAACAGGAGGTATTGTAGAATCAACAAAATATCTGTTACCAATTGCACCAAAAATACCACCAACAGTTAAACTAATTCTGGAATCAAATTCTTCCTTAGGTATTAAAAACACGATCCATGAGATTATAAAAGACAATATAGACCCTAAAAATAATTTAATGAATAGCCAAGAACCCTCTCTTGAAACAATTATGTTAAAAACACCTAGTGGATAAATTATATTTCTTACAAGTGTGGGCGATAAACTCAATTCTTCCCAACCATTTGTATAATCAGTATTGAAAGTAATCTCTTTTATTTTAAAGCCATCCTTAAGACCAATCATTTTTTTATTAAATGTAGCAGGAAATTTTTTCGATTCATTGAATTTAAATATCGTAGAATCAAGAGATGACTTAAATCTAACTTGGATATTTTGTTCATCAAAAGGATAGTCTCTTAAATTCCAATTATGGTAAAAACTACTTTCAAGTGATCCTTCGTAACTATATCCAAAAGTGTTTTTAATGGAGTCGTAAACTAGTTCACTAGCTTTCGTTTGATCAGAATTGATGTAATCAACTTTTACTATCTCCCTTATATCTGTTATACTATTAAGGTTTTCGTTTTGATTATTTATATAATCTGCTGGATATGGAGAGTATATTATATATTTGAATCTTAAAAAGAATTGATCGTTTTTAGTGTCAAAATTAAAAATGTCCTCTATAAATAACTCTATATCAGTTTGTATAGGAAATTCTAATTCCTCGTCTTGTGAAAGAACATAGGGATAATGATCACCCTTAGTGTTATATTTTATAGCACCATCTGAAGAATCAAGTTTTTCAGCAATAAGATATTGAACTTTTGCCTCTTTAAATTTTTCGCTTTTTTCTAAAGCATCACCTAAATTTTTATAGTAAAGTGGTTCTAAAGAATCAATAGTTATTGAAGCTTTAAAATCAGCTATAGCTCCTTTATAATCAAGTGAAGAATATTTTGCATAACCTCTTTCGTAATAATATTCTGCAATATCTGGCTTAAGTTTTATCGCTTTATTAAAGTCAGTTATAGCTTTATCATATTCACGTAAAAAATACCTTGACTTACCTCTTGAGTTGTAGTATTCAGAATTGTCTGGCTCAAATTCTATAGCTTTAGTATAGTCTGCTATTGATCCTTTAAAGTCATCTGAAAAATACCTTGATTTACCTCTTGCGCTATAGTATTCAGTATTATCTGGCTCAAGTTCTATTGCTTTAGTAAATTCTGCAATCGATCCTTTGTAGTCATATAGACTATCTTTTACTAAACCACTATTAAAAAAATCTAGAGAGGTCTGCCCAAAACATATTAAGGGAGTTAATAATAAAAAAAGAAGTAGTCTTTTCATTTCAATCTGACGGTAATAGAAAGTTAAAAGGAGACGCTAACTGGTCTTCCACCATTTATTTTTATAGCCAGCAGGCTAATGTCATTTCTCTATATATTAATCAGTTACTCTAATAATATATTTTTGTAACCGCATTTAAGCTATAATTTATCTTCTTCTATTTTTTTCTTAATATTAATTATTTCTTCTTTTGTATATCTTTTGTTATTCCAATACATAGTAATCATTTGTTCAATAACAATTAATTCCTTAAAAAAATGTTTTTGAGAAGGATCCATAACAAAATAAATGATATTAAAAGTATAAGTTGCTATTTGAAAATCAGAATTTTATTTATCGCTTATTAAGTAACTTATTAAAAAGTGACTGAACATATTGATGAATTATAAAAAAAGGACAGGAAATGATTTATTTGATCATAAAAGAAAGACTTTACATATTATAGAATAAGCATAAAGTCATGAAAGCAGAAGTGGGTGAATAAATAAAGAAGTAAATAATATTTTTGATGAAATAAAGCTTGTTAAATAAGGTGAAGATTTTAAGGATAAAGAAGTTGCTTATGGAGAAGGATGTAATTGAGCTTACTGAAGATGATATGCCTGTCGTTTAAAAGAAAACACCCCTAAAATTAATTAGAGGCGCTTCATGAAAACAAGACTAAATAGAAAAGCAACTATTTTATTCGTCGTCAGTTGATCTAAAGTAAATTAAAATTTCATCCATTAAAATTGTTGTACCCCCGTCAGCTCTATAATAACCCGAAGAACCTTCATGTAATTTTGTTGAAATTTTAGCAGCTTTTAAACTCTTGTACATTTTGACACCAAACAAGCTTTCGTCTGGCTTTCCGTTTTCGTCAAGTGCTCGCTGGCTTTCTAAATACTTTTCAATCTCTGTCATGGTACTTATCAAAATTCTCCTCTGGAACCTCCATTAACCTTTGGATATAATATGATGTCCGAAAAGGAACGAGAAAAAATAGACCTTCATAAGTATTTGAAATTCTTCAAGTCATTTTTTATTGGATTAATGATTTCTTCTTCTATTATTTTTAGTGTGCTTTATTTTATTTCCGACATCAAAACCGCTGGAATAGGATATATAGCCTTTAAGGGAATAATGTTCTTTTACTTTATTATCAAAGGACATTCTTTCAAAGTCAAATAGGTTTATAGACTCAATAATCATCTGAAGCTTTTCTGCTTTTTGAAATTTTAATATTTTTTTAGCATTTGACGATGTAACTTTTAAGTCAAATCATTGTCTATTATATAGATTGGTTTATTGTTAGCCTACTCACTTATAGCATTCATTTTGATAATTTTTTGATTTTTGTTTAATAATTCTGCTATAAATAAGTGAGTAGGTTTTTTTACTTCCATAAAAATACTTTTCATTAACTCTTCCTTGATTCTCTTTAATTTTTATATTTTAGGGAAAAAGATAACATCCATGACAAAAATTGGAATAACAGATCGTTTTGCACTTTTAATGGTAATTATATTTTATATCACCACTGTTGCAATTGGTTTCTTTTATCACCCCAAAGCTATTGAAAGAGCTGAAGGTTTAATTAAAAACAGCAAAATGTTGAACCATATAGTTCTTGTGAAATTTAAGCCAACCCTTACTTCGGTAGATCTTCAGTTGATCACTGACGGTGGCTATAGTTTGCAAGAGATCGAAGGAGTTAAAGACTTGAATTTCACGGAAAATGTTTCACCTGAGGGATTGAATCAAGGTTTTACCCATAGTTTAACAATGAAATTTGCAACAGCAGAAGATCGTGATAGTATCTACCTACCACATCCGATACATCAAAAATTTGTAAAATTGTTTGTGCCTTTTACGGAATCCGTATTGGTCTACGATTACTGGGATTAATTTATTTCCCGATTAGCTTTTGAATTTTTTCAGACTCTTCTTTTGCAAGTTCTGCATCTACTAAAATTCTTCCGCTGTGTTCATCCATTATGATTTTGTTGCGAGAAGCAATCTCCAATTGTACTTGAGGAGGAATCGTAAAGTATGAACCTCCAGAGGCACCACGTTCAACAGCTACAATCGCTAAACCATTTTTAACGCTTCCTCGAATACGTTTGTATGCGTTAATTAAGCGTTCCTCGATCAGTTTTTCAAATTGGTCAGATTTCTTTTGAAGAAGGTCTTCCTCTTTTTGAGTTTCTTTTAAAATGGCATCTAACTCACTGTTCTTAGCTTTCAAGTGTGCTTTACGTTCATCCAATTTTTCATTGATTGTGAAAAGTATCTCCTGTCTTTGCTCGATACGTCCTTTAAATTCTTTTATTTTCTTTTCAGCCAATTGACTTTCGAGGTCTTGAAATTCTTGTTCTTTAACGATAGAATTATATTCTCTGTTATTTCGAACATTTTTTAATTTCTCCTCATACTTTTTCAACAACTCTTTTGCCGTTTCAATAGTTTGCTTTTGTTCCGTAATTCCATGCTCGTTTTCTTGAACTTCAGCTTTTATTTTATCCAGTTTTGTTACCAATCCTGCAATTTCATTTTCTAAATCTTCCACTTCTAGTGGTAGTTCACCTCTAAGGTTTTTTATTTCATCTATGCGTGAATCAATAAGTTGTAAATCATATAGTGCTCTTAACTTATCTTCTACTGAGATTTCTTTTTTTTTGGCCATAGCTAGTAATAATTAACTGGGTTGGTTTTTGTACTTGATAAAACGATTGCAAAATTAGTCATTTTTTTGCTAAGAAAGTCAAATATCAAATTTTTGGTAAATTGTTCACTTTCATAGTGCCCAACATCAACTAATATAAGGTTTTCTTCTCCCATGTAAAATTGATGATATTTTAAATCTGCTGTAATAAAAGCATCAGCACCTTGTTGTTTGGCATTCTCAATGGCAAAGCTACCAGACCCTCCTAAAACGGCTACCGTTTGAATTTTTTTAGAAATAATAGGGCTGTGTCTGATTACCTCCGTGTGAAGTTCATTTTTTACAAAGCTTAAGAAATCAGACGGTTCCATTGCTTTATCTAGTATCCCAATTTTACCCATTCCCACATTTGGGTTGGGATTGTCCAGGCTGAAAATTTCAAAGGCTACTGTTTCATATGGGTGGAGATCTTGAAGTGCTTTTTGTACTGCTAGATTGAAATGAGATTCAAAAACTACTTCGACATGAATTTCTTCAGTTTTTAATTTCTCTTTTGGATTTCCTTTAAACGGGTTGCTTTTTTCATTTCCTTTAAAACGTCCTATTCCTTCTGAAGTAAAACTGCACTCACTATAACTTCCAAGTTCACCTGCTCCAGCCTCATGAAGACCTTCTAATATAGTTTCTAGATGTGTTGATGGAACATAGGTGCTTAATTTTTTTAGACTTCCTTTTTTTGGAATTAAAACTCGGGTATTAAGTAACCCTAAGCGTTTGGATAAAACATCGTTAACTCCCTCGGGGTGATTGTCCAATCGGGTGTGAAGGGCTATTATGCCAATATTATTTTGGATGGCTTTGATAACTACACGCTCAACATAGTTTTTGCCAGTTATTTTTTTTAATCCTGAAAATATAATAGGATGAAAGCAAACGATGAGGTTACATCCTTTGATCATTGCTTCATCAACAACAGCTTCCGTACAATCTAAACTGACTAAAACGCCGCTACATTCTTGGGTTTCATTTCCTATCAGTAATCCAACATTGTCAAAGTCTTCGGCATAGGCTTTGGGTGCCCAGTCTTCTAGGATTTCAATAATTTTTTTAATGATCATAACAGTGATGAATTATCACAAATATAATATTTATCTTCATGGGCATGAAAATCTTGATAACGATGTTATATCCATTTGCATTTATTTATGGTCTCATTGTTAGGTTCAGGAATATATTGTTTGATAAAAAGGTTTTAAAGCAACAGTATATTCCTCTACCCAGTATAGGTGTTGGAAATCTATCCAGCGGGGGAACGGGAAAGTCTGTAGTAATTGATTACTTAATTACCCTTTTAAAAAAAAACTACCCAATAGTTGTTTTAAGTAGAGGTTATAAAAGAAAAACTAAAGGTGTTGTTGTTAGTTCCTCAAAAAGCACTGCGGCTACTATTGGAGATGAACCCTATCAATTTTTGAAAAAGCACTCAGATATTTCAGTAGTGGTTGCTGAGAAGCGTGTTTTAGGGATTCAGAAAATTAAAGAATTTTCAGTGCCAAATTCAGTTATTCTTTTGGATGATATAATGCAACACCGATATGTAAAGCCCTCGTTACTGATTTTGACGACAACATACGAAGCCCCTTTTTTTTTAGACAGAATACTTCCTGTAGGCAGTTTAAGGGAATCAAAAAAGGGAGCTAAACGAGCGGCTGTTATTTTAGTAACAAAATGCCCCGATACATTGAATCATATTCAAATGAATCATTTTAAAGAAGAGCTTATTTTAGAAAAACACCAACAACTTTTTTTTACCAAAATACAGTACAGCAATCGAATAGTGAGTAATTCTGGAAGTCAATATATTGATCAAATTTCGCAACCTTTTGTATTGGTTACTGGAATTGCAGATCCAAAACCCTTAGTCGAATTTTTAAAGGAAAAGGCACTGGTTTTTGAACATTTATCCTTTCCAGACCACCATATTTTCAAGCCTTCTGAAATTGATCAGATTCAAAAACTTAGAGCAAAAGGAATCGTACTTACAACAGAAAAAGATTATACCCGACTTTCACCGTTAATGAATGAATCTGAGTTATACTATTTACCCATTACTATGGCGTTTGTTAATTCAGAAGATCAAATCATTTTTGATGAAACAATTCAAAAAACTATAAATCAATTTTAAGCAATATGTTTGTGTGCCTTGTAAGAAGATCTAACCAAGGGACCACTTTCAACATGTTTAAAACCAAGGTCTAAAGCAAAAGTCTCATATTTTTTAAACATATCGGGAGTAATAAATGAGTGGACAGGAAGGTGTTTTTTACTGGGTTGTAAATATTGTCCAATAGTTACTACATCTACAGATGAGGCTCTAAGATCATGAAGCGATTCTAATACTTCCTCTTCTTTTTCACCTAAACCGAGCATGATACCAGATTTTGTTCGATTGATTCCTTCTTCTTTTAGATAATGAAGTACCTCAAGACTGGTTTGATACTTTGCTTGAACACGTACTTTTCGGGTCAAACGTTTTACGGTTTCAATATTGTGTGAAACCACCTCAGGTGCAACCTGAACAATACGATCTATATTTCTTTTGTTTCCTTGAAAATCAGGTATCAGAGTTTCAAGAGTAGTTTGTGGACTAATTCTTCTAATTGCATTTACTGTTTCAGCCCAAATAATCGAACCCATATCTTTCAAGTCATCACGATCAACCGATGTGAGTACGGCATGCTTGATATTCATTATTTTTATGGAGTTTGCTACCTTTTCAGGCTCTGTCCAATCTACCGCTCCAGGGCGTCCCGTTTGAACACCACAAAAACCACAAGAACGGGTACAGATGTTGCCCAGAATCATAAAGGTTGCAGTTCCTTCAGCCCAGCATTCTCCCATATTGGGACAGCTTCCTGAGGTGCAAATTGTATTAAGTTTATATTTATCAACTAAGCCTCTAAGTTCTGTGTATTTTTTACCAGTAGGTAATTTTACACGAATCCAATCTGGTTTTTTTTTGTGTTTAATAGACTTATCTTGAACCTCCATCTTCAATCTTTTTTACAAAGATAATCTAAAGCTTATAGACTAAAAAGATAAAAAAGAGTAAAGCCAGTCAAAAACACTAAACCAAAGACACTTAAAATACGTAACCCTTGTTTTGGCTGGTGCTTTTTAGGCATTTGACTGCTTATTACAAGTCTGTAATTTAAAAAGGCATACAGTGGGGCAGTAATGAAAGAAAGTACAGTCGCGATTTGAACTAATTTTCCCATTTCAGACAATAAGAAAAGAAAAATACACCCAGTTCCTACAGCGAGAATAATCATCCAATGTATGTAGAAGTTGGTGGTTTGTTTATCAAAAAGCAGCTGAATGGTTCTTGACATAGCCCTTGGCGAGGCGTCGAGTGTAGTTAGTGTTGTACTCAACATTGTGGTAAAAGCAGCAATACCAATAATACCATAAGCAGCTTCTCCTAGGCTTGAGGTATATAGTTGAATTAATTGCCCAGCAAAAACACCTCCTTGACTTGAAAATTCTAAGCCTGTCCCAAACATTACTAGAGCCCCTAGACCTAAAAAACATAATGCTAAAATAACTGTTGCTATATATCCTACATTAAAGTCAAATAAACTTTCTTTTATACTGGATTTGTTAGCATTTGTTTTATTTTTTTCTAAAGTCCAAATGGAATGCCAAATGGATATATCTAGAGGTGCTGGCATCCATCCTAAAAAAGCTATTAAGAATAAAAGTCCTCCTTGATCAGGAAATACTTGCTGAAAAGAAATAGGTTGTTCATTTTTAAAGAAAGCAAAACCTACTGCAAGAATACTACTTACAGCCAAAATAACCATAATCACTTTGATCAGCTTATCAAGCCAATTGTATTTCCCTAAAAGTAAAAGAATTCCACATATAAGAGTAATAAAGACACTCCAAGTCACTATATCGTCAGTGATGCCAAACAACGTAGAAGCAATACCAGCAGTCACAACTGTTACTGCACTTTGAATTGTAAACATCGTTCCAAAGTTCAAAATGAAATAGGCCCATAAATATCCTTTTCCTAATTTATAATACCCATCTAGAAGTGTTTCACCCGTTGCTTGCGCATATCGAGGACCATATTGAAAAAAAGGATACTTAAATAAATTTATTAGTAAAAGTGCCCATACCAATCCCCAGCCAAAATCAGCTCCAGCTCTAGTTGACTGAACCAGATGGGAAACACCAATTGCTGCGCCAGCAAACAACAATCCCGGGCCTAGTTTAGAGAGTTTAATTTGCATCGTAGTTTAATAAAGTAGCCAACATTTTTTTTGCTCTAAACAATTTAACACGAACGGTTGATGCAGATTCTCCTAATTGAGCTTCAATTTCTTTGTAGGATAAATCCTCAAAATACCGCAATCTCAGGATTGTTCTATATTCAATTTTCAAAGACTTTATATGTCGCAGAATAAGATCTAAATCTTGATTTGAAATCATTAGTTCCTCCGGAGAAGGTTCTAAATCTCGAGGTTCATAGGAGGAAATGTCGTCTATTTCTTTGTGTGTTTCTTGATTTTTTTTGGTTTTCCTAAAACGATCAATATGGTGGTTTTTCGCAATGGTCAATATCCAAGCAATAAAAGGTTGATTTTGATCATATAGCGCAAGTTTATCAAAGGCTTTTGCAAAAGTTTCTATTGCAAGCTCTTCAGATAAAGTAGAATTTGAGGTACGGTCGTTTAAAAAAGACAATACAGGATCCCAGTAAGAATTAAAAAGAAGATTGAAAGCAGTTTGATCATCCGCTCTAGCTCTTATGATTATTTCTTTTTCTTCTAAGGTCTTCATTCTTTGCTTTATGCCTTTTCTAAAATTTCAGGATTTTTACATTCAGCTTCTTCTGGCATTTTACCACAAAGACCACAAGGTTGATTGTCTTTGTTTAAGAAAGGACTTTGACTGGCACAAGTACCTGAAAATTCTCCATCTTTTTTTGCCCATATTTTTATTGCAATACCGGCAAATGCTAATCCAAGAAGTAAAAAAGTGATTAAAAATAATTCCATTACAAAGCTTATATGATGTAAAAATAGTGATCTTTATTGGAAGAATAGCTTTGGAATAAACTTGTAGGATTTTACTTACAAATAACATATTCCATTTTACCCCAGTTATCCACAAATACATACCGTACAATACCCGAATGTCTCACTTTATTTGATCACTCTGATATAGCCTGTATTTTTTGCATATTTGAGAACAATAACCCCAATACCTCGAACTAAATTATATTTTATGCATACAAAGTCCTTTCATGGTGTTAAACATTCTTTAACAAAAAATGAGATGGTAATACTAAAATCAATTGCACTTGGATTGGATTGTGATACCATAAGATTATTAGTTGAAATATCTGAATATCAATATCAAACCCTTTGCAAAAATATTTTTTCCAAACTTCAAGTTGGCAATAGCTATGCTGCGGTTCAGTATGCATTTAAAAACGGATTATTGAATCAAAAGGAATACAACAGTGAAAAAATAAAAGGAATTACACTTGAATTTGCTACTCAAAATATTGAAAGATTAGAATCACTAACAGCTGGAGACCATAAAAGGAATCTATGGGAGTTTTATGAATTTAGATTGGTTCATGACAATCAAATTAATGAAACAGACTCTCCAAATTATATTCGAATTAATAATTTTGGACAACGAAAAACGGGTTGGTTAACCTATAGTCCAATTAAGGTAAGAATGAATTCTATTGGAAAACTAGAGTATATAAACGAAATAAATCAATTTAATAAAACCCAAAAAACTTATCTATAAAGTAAATCCCTTTTACAAATAGCCCGTGTATTGTTATACTTTACATAGAAA
>Ga0209653_1002828_pt1 | contig 12285 bp, 14 predicted proteins | sample SaaInl6LU_22_DNA_FD_184644 | JGI IMG/M metagenome (GOLD analysis project Ga0209653, IMG submission 184644) | Marine microbial communities from expanding oxygen minimum zones in the Saanich Inlet - ESP_116LU_22_DNA (SPAdes) (version 2) | ecosystem: Environmental > Aquatic > Marine > Intertidal... | reverse complement strand
TTCAACCTATGGTACAAAGCGTTTAATGTTCCAGAGAGTACTAACTTTGACCCTAACGTAGCTGGTTTAGGTATTGGTAACGGTCAAGGATTTGATTACTTAAACGGACCATCTTCAAGACGTTACGGATTCAGTATCAAAGCTTCTTTCTAACAATAACATTTAGTTACAATTATTATGAAAAATTATTTTAAAGTATTAGGTGTCGTTGCGATTGCAGGAGCTTTAAGTTTCCAATCGTGTGAGACAACTGAGCTAGATCTAAGAACCAACCCTAACGCGTTGTCTGCAGATCAAGCCAGTCCTGACTTCCTATTGAACCAAATCCAGCTAAGCTTTAGAGGATTAGTTCAGTCAATGGGAGGATACGGTTCTGAATTAACCAGAATCGAATACATGTTCGGTAAGAACTACGTAAATGTATATCAACCATCAAGTTTTCAAGGTGCATGGTCAACTGCTTATGCTACCCTTTTAGAGGATATCAAAGCGATGGAGGCTCTAGCATCTGCTAATGGACTTACTTACCACTCAGGTATGGGTAAGTTCATGAAGGCATTTACTATGGTAACTCTTGTAGATTACTTCGGTGATGTACCTTACTCTCAAGCAAACCTTGGAGGAGAAAACTTTAACCCTGGTGTTGATAGCGGTGCTGATATTTACGCAGCAGCTCACGCATTATTAGATTCAGCAATCGCTGACTTTAACGCAGGTGGACCAACCCCACAAAACGATTTCTACTATGATGGTAGTGCATCTAAATGGGTAAAGGCTGCAAATACTCTAAAACTTAAAATGTATGCTACTACTCGTGCTCACGATGGTGGTATCGATTCAGGTTTTGGTTCAATCATCGCAAGTGGAAACTACATTTCGTCTGTAGCTGATGACATGCAATTTACCTATGGTACTAATCAAGTACAACCAGATACACGTCATCCCGCATACTCTGCTGACTATACAGTGAGTGGTGGTGGAAACTATCGTTCAATCTCATTAATGTCTTACATGGATAATAATGATGATCCAAGAACAAGATATTTCTTCTACCGTCAGAATGCAGTTACTCCAGGCCAAGATGGTTCAGACCCAGCGTTAGAGACGCTACAATGTTCACTTCAAACACCTCCAGCACACTATGATGGATATCCATTCTGTGGACTTCCTAATGGTTTCTGGGGTAGAGATCACGGTAACGACGAAGGTATTCCACCCGATGGATTCCTACGTACCCTAGTTGGTGTATACCCAGCAGGTGGTGCGTTTGACGACTCACGTTTTGATCCACTAGGTCTTGGAGCAGGTGCCGGAGGAAATGGTATCACACCAGTTCTTCTTTCGTCAAGTGTACACTTCTGGGAAGCAGAGGTTGCTTTAGCAGCAGGTAATACTGCCGCTGCAAAAACTCACATGCTTGCTGCATTATCTGATTCGGTAGAAAAAGTAATGTCATTTGGAGCATTAGATGGTACTGCTGATCAATCAGCTGCACCTACTGCTGACGATGTAGCTGCTCACGCTGCTGCTATCGAAGCTGCTTTCGATGCGGACGCTACAGGTGGATGGAATGTATTAGGTCAAGAATTCTTCGTATCTCTTTACGGGAATGGTTCTGACGCCTACAACTTCTACAGAAGAACAGGATATCCTAATAACTTACAACCAAACTTAGAGCCAGATCCAGGAGCGTTCGTACGTTCAATGTGGTATCCTTCAAACTTTGTGAACACGAACTCTTCTGTTAACCAGAAGGCTGACGTTACGCAAACCGTATTCTGGGATAATGGTTCAACTTCACTATATTAATTAAGAAATCATGAAAAATATCTTTAAATACACTCTCGGAGTAGCTTTAGCCCTAGTATTAGGAGCTTGTGAAAGCGAAGAAAAGGTAGTTGATTTTGTATTTGATAATGCAGTGAATGGTGCTTTCTTAAGAATCACTGATTTCTCTGGTACGTCAATTAACAAAGGGGACACTTCTTCTAGTGCCTCGGTAACCATTGAGTACGCCGGTCAACCTGACGCGCTGCTTCAAAATATCGAGTTCACTATTTCATACAGTGGGGTAGCGGGTAACAAAGGCCCTGTTGCACTTTCAACTGTAACACCAGATCAAATGGGAACTGGTCAATTCGGAAACCTAAATACGAGCTATTCGTACACTTTAGGAGATGCATTGGCTAAATTAGGAATGACTGCAAACGACATCACAGGTGGTGATCGTTTCCAATTAGGTTTCACCGCAAACTTAACTGATGGTCGTTCTTATGGCCCTGGAGATGCTAATGGTAACGTTGGTGCCGTTGGTGGATGGTATTCATCTCCTTACGCTTTAACATCGTCTGTAGTAATGGTATTCATCTCCTTACGCTTTAACATCGTCTGTAGTATGTATTCTTCCTCCAACGCCAGGAACTTGGACTATCGAAATGTCTGATTCTTACGGCGACGGATGGCAAACTGCAAACTCATCAGGTGGACCTGGTCTTCAGGTAATTAAAGCTGATGGTACTGTTTTTGCTGAAGTAGGTTTATGTAGCCCATACGCTGACTCAAGCTATGACTGTATCCCAGAAGATTCTGAAGCTACTGCAACTATCGAAATTCCTGCTGGAATCGGTTTAGTTGACTGGTACTTCCCTGGTGATGCTTATGCAGAAATCTCTATCAAAATTACTTCACCTTCAGGTAATGTAGTTGGAGAATACGGTCCTGGTACTGCTGCAGGTAATCTTGCGCTTAACCTATGTAATGAGCCAGTTCAATAAGAACCGCACTTATTATAAAATAAAGCCGCTCGTTTGAGCGGCTTTTTTTATATTCATTAATCAAAGAACTTATCTTTGCACTCATGAAAAAGAATTTATTCGGAATAATTACACTATTGTTTCCTTTTACAATCTGTGCTCAAATCAACTTAGAGAATTTCAGCGGTTCGGCAACAGAAGGAGCAGTATTCGCTACAATGAGAAAAACCCGATCCTATGGTAATGATTTACCTACAGTTGGATCCCCCTATGTAAATGAAAACTTCGCCGAAGGAGAAGTATTTTATAAGAATAAATCATTAGGAATTTATCTCTATCGACACAATGCTTTTAATGACGAGGTAGAGGTGGTGAAGCCAGGAGATGAGTCCATCAAATACGTTAAAGACGAACAAGGGAATTTTGTACCTGCCGAAGGAGAAAGTAGTTCTTTAGCAACTATAAAAGAGATCGTATTGAAGGATAAAGAAAATGGACTTTCACTATCATTAACGACGATTAACAACGAAGATGGAGCTATACGAAATGCATATTTATATACTCTAGCCTCCGGTAAAAACTACAATCTATATTTTCAAAATCGAGTAGGTTTTAAAGAAGGTGTTAGAGCTGTAAATTCGATGGTGCGAACAACACCCAATCGCTTTACTCATTTTGAAGAATTCTATATTCAAAAAAATAATGAAGAAGTAGCTTATTTCTTTAGTGGCAAAAAGAAAGATTTGGAAAAAGTGTTAAAACAAGAGGATACAGATCGGGCAATGAAAACAATCAGTGAGCAACGCCTAAAAATTAAAAACAGAGAAGATCTTATTATCTTAATAAATGGACTAAATAAGGACTAAATGAAATTTAAGGTTTTTCTATTACTATTAAACTTAGGGCTCAGCACCTACGGTCAGACTTTATTGCAAGAAGCTCCAAAAGGTGATGACATATTGAATTATGCCAATTTTATGTCAAGAAGAAATCCTTTAGGTGATATGATGTTCGCTGAAGTTCGTAACAGAAATATTGTATTCGACCCATCAACCGTTGGTAGTCCCTATTTCAATGAAGAATTTCAGCCTTGTCAACTCTACTACAAAGAAGACTTCGCTGAAAAATTGTACTACCGTTATAACATGCATAATGACGAGGTTGAACTGAAAGAATCTCCTATAAGCGAAACGGTTTTTGCGCTCAATCTTGATCGAAACATTACCCTAAAAGCCGAAGATCTAATCCTCAGCTTAGAAACCTTAAATACACCTAAACAAGGAGTTAGAAATGGTTACGTTAACGCGCTCTACAGTGGAAAGAATTTCAAGGTATACGAACGCGTTAAGACAAAGTTCAAAGAAGGTGTTAAAGCTGTGAATTCTATGGTAAGAAGTACGCCGGATAAATTCAATCAATTTATCGAGTACTACTATCAAATTAACGATGAAAGACTGCTTCAATATTTACCTAATAAGCGAAGAAAAATTGTAGAATCGTTACCGCAGGATTATCAAATAAAAGCGACTGATTTACTAAAAGAAAATCGCTACACACTAAAATCACAAGAAGGTCTGATTCAGTTCATTTCTGACCTCGACAAATAATGACCAACAACTCCCAATATATTTATGGTATCCGAGCGATTCAGGAAGCCATAGAATCAGGCACTGATTTTCATAAAATCTTTCTTCAAAAAGGCGTAACAAGCCCTCTGTTTAAAGCATTAGAAGGACAAATACACGATCGCAAGATTCCTCACTCCTATGTGCCAGCTGAGCGGCTTCAACGCATCACCACTCAGAATCATCAAGGAGCTATTGCAGAGATTTCGGAGGTTGGTTATGCAAATTTCGAAGAAACTGTAGAACGCATTTTTCAAGCGAAGGAACACCCCATGTTTCTGCTACTTGATGGTCTAACCGATGTGAGAAATTTTGGTGCAATCTTAAGAACTGCGAGTTGTACTGGAGTTGACGCGGTGATTGTTCCTAAACAGGGGATGGCTCCGCTAAATAAGGACGCCATTAAAACCTCTGCTGGAGCCGCCTTTACCCTACCTGTAGCAAGAGTAGACCATCTTAAAGACGCGGTATATTACTTGAAATCATCAGGGGTTCAAATTGTGTCAGCAACAGAAAAAGCAGACGGCCATATCTACGAGGTAGATTTTAAAAAGGCATCAGCAATTATAATGGGATCAGAGGATATAGGTATACATCCTTCCCTATTAAAGCTCAGCGATAGCCAGGCTAAACTACCTATGAGTGGCACCATCGCTTCACTGAATGTTTCTGTAGCTTGTGGCGTATTTCTCTACGAAGTCGTAAGACAGCGTTTAAATTAGGTTACTGTTCAATTTGGGGATTCGTTGTCACCTTAGCTCCCGATCCGTCGGTTAACTCCATGGTCCATTTACCTTCAGCATTCCTGAATAGAATTCCTGAAATTTCTTCGGCATTAACCAGATAAACATCGGTTGCAGCTGATTTGGTTAATCTGAATATAACAGCACCAGAATAATCAACGAGAGAATAATCATCTCCCCCATTGCTCATCAGTCGCATTCGATCGACCGAACTCGCTCGATCAATTTTCTTGGGCTCAGACACTCCTTTCCCAGATAAAACACTAGAAAACGCCTGTCTTATCGACTGGTGATAGGCCGTTTTATAATCTTTACTCTTACTTTCTCCTGCATAGGTTTTAAAAACTAATTGATTTCGGCAATCTTTAAAAAGAATTTGAAATTTAGTTAGAAGCAACCCTGAATTTTCCTCAAGATCTACCTTAACCCCTTTACAGGGATTCTGCAGGGCATACTCAGGCAATTCATCTTCGTAATAAGCTTCGTACCCTGCTTCGGTAAGAAGAAACTTTAAAAGCGTGCTTGTTCGATAGGCATTAGATTCAAAAAACACATCAAACTTAGTTGGAACTACTACGAAGTCATATCGATCAAACTGGGCATTTAAGCTAGAAAATAGACTGATCGAAAGAAATACAGAAAGCACAAATGACTTCATATGACAGAGATTGTTTATTGAGGTATTAAAGATATTGCTTTATTTCACTTAGACAGTTAACGATTAAGCAGTGATTGTGACTATGAACATTATCAACATCAAAGTGAAGGGCCTCAAACCCACAATTTTTTGCTCCTAAAATATCTGCTTCGAGATCATCACCGATCATCAAACTTTCAGAAGCTGTTGCATTGGCTTTGTCTAAAGCAAATGCAAAGATTCTGGGATCTGGCTTTTTAAAACCCACATCTTCAGCATTCACTACGGTTTGAAAATAGCCTTCTAAGCCGGCTCCTTTTAGCTTTTTAGACTGAATTTCGGCGAAGCCATTAGTTAAGATATGCATTGGGTATCGCTCTACGAGATAATCGAGCAACTCCTTGGTGTAATCGAAGACATGCGTAAACGAGCTTAAATACTCGATGTATCCATCTGCCATTTCTCCGATCATACGATCGCTAACTCTATAATTGCAACGATTAAATACGTCACTTAAGCGACGGTAACGCAACTCCTCCTTAGCTATTTTGCCCTGGCGGTAGAGTTTCCAATACTCCATATTGGCTGGGACGTAGACCTCGAGAAATTGAGCAAGATCTAATGAAACATTGAACTTATCGAACAATAGTTCGAAGGTAGCCGCTGAATTCTTTTCAAAATCCCAAAGAGTGTGATCTAAATCGAAGAAAATATGTTTGGGGGCGAGCTTATCCATCTATAGCCTTAATCAGATTAATAAAATTAGTCACTCCTAAAGATCCTATAGAGTGATTACCAAATTGCAGATAAAAGGTTCCGTCAACCTCAGCAACCTTATCCTTTACAGCTCGAAGCTTTTCCACAATTTTGTCTTTTTCTTCAATAGAAAAGATGACATCCGAAACAACAAAGGGATGCACTTTTAGGGGCTGTTCTAACTCGAGGCCTAGGTTGTAAAAAGGATAAGGAGTGCAAGTGCCTGACTTAAAGCCAATAGCATCGTCGTATCCCATAGAATAATCGTCTGAAATTTCTTGTGCAACCAACTCTTCATAGGCATCTGGGAGTAAAACTCTATTTTGGGCAATGATAGCACTACTTACCTTACGGTGGAGTAATTGATCGAGGCGATCAATTTCAACTTTAAATTGTTCGGCGCTTAACATCGCTCCTTGAGAACGATAGTATCCGATACTCGTGTAATCAGAGATGTGTTTCAGGAAATATCCGAATCGAAGGCGATTCCAAGAAATATTACGATCTCTGACATGATACGGAGCAAACTGAAAGAAAAAGCCAATTTCGATACCTAATTTTTGTAATGATTTTCTAAGCTTCAAATAATGATCATAAGGATCGTTTGCAATACCAACCATTACCTTAAAACGCCCAGCAATTGCAGAGAAACGTCCAGCAAGCAAATCTTCAAATGATTCAAAAATATGTCGGCCGAGCCCTCTAAAACTATACGCATGAGATTGAATAACAGGAATACCCAAAAAGAATCTAAAATTGCGCTCAGTGTAGGGTTCATCAGGAAAGTACTGAGAAAAAATCTTTCGAAGACGATAAGCCCATTGATCCACTAAAGGGGTTGAAAAAGCACCACGACGATCACTCAACACGCTTTCAATCGATCGAAAACGGCCCAGTTCATCTTTCTGATGTGGCAAGTACTCTTCATATCTACTTAATAGATAAAAAGAAGCAGCGAGAATATCAAAAGGAATAGAACTCCTAGCATCTACATCAAAAAAACAAGGGGTTCCTTCCCACGACTTCCAATTGATATCCTGAGGCTCTAGTATTCTCTCGAAAAGTAAATGATTGGCACGAATAAAAAACTCATTCTGAAGGGGCTGTTTAGCGTAACTTAGTTTGGCCCCAGTATGCTTGATGAAAACATCAACGGAGTCTGTGATAGAAACCTCGTAACCCATAATACGACGAAAAAGCTGTTTAACCGTAAAAGTTAAACGAGGAGTTATTTTATGGGTATAGAGCAGTACCATACTTAGCCTCCGTAAGGTTTAAGATCGATACCACCATAGTTTCCAGAACTCATAAATAAAAGGAGTGAATTGCCTTCAAAGTAATCCTTGACCCGAGTTTCTAATTCGCCCGGATGGGTAAAAACCTGAAGATCATCTCTTCCAAAGGCAATCTGAATCTTCTCCTTATGCATCGGAGGTAATCCCTTTATTTCAAGCGCTTCGGGGTCGTAGAAAACAACAGCCTCATCTGCCGAGGAAAGCGTCCCTTGATATCGTTGAATAAAATCAGGATTGAGAGAACTATAGGTATGTAATTCTAGAATAGCCACCACATGGCGATTAGAATATTGCTTTTTAACCGCAGCTGCCGTTGCCTTTACTTTAGAAGGAGCATGGGCAAAATCCTTTATCCATTCATAAGAACTACTCTTTACTCTTTGCATCCTTTTAGCGGCGCCTTTAAATGTTGCAATCGCCTCATAAAAGTCGAAAATATCAACTCCAAGTTGTTGGCAAATCCAACGTGCACCCTCTAGGTTTGAAAGATTGTGATCTCCAAATATTTCTAAAGGTAATGGCCCCTCTTCAGTTTCAAGATAGGTTACCCCATCGATAATTTCATGTCTAGGCAATGTATAGGGAAACTTTCGGATAGTAGCTGAAGAATTCTCTACCATTGCTCTCAGAGTATCATCCTGCTGGTTATAGGTAACCGATCCACCCGCAATGATACTTTCGATAAACCTTTCGAATTGAAAGTTGTAATCTTCCTCTGTTTTGAAAACATTAATGTGATCCCATGAAATACCGCTTATTAAAGCAATGTTGGGCTTATACCATAGAAACTTAGGCTTCAAATCTAGCGGAGAAGTTAAGTACTCATCCCCCTCTATGATCATAAAATCAGCATCATCACTGATACGTACCATTCGATCAAAACCTTCCAACTGTGCACCGACCAAATAGTCGACCGATCTAGACAGATAATTCATTACATGAAGAACCATTGAAGTGATGGTGGTCTTCCCATGACTACCTGCGATTACTACGCGTGTTTTATTTTCGCTTTGACGGTAAATAAGTTCGGGATATGAAATCACCTCAATACCCATTTCAAGCGCTTTGTTTAACTCTGGGTTATCAGCCTTGGCGTGCATGCCTAGAACTACACAATCAATAGATTCGTCGATGCGAGAGGTATCCCATCCGAGGGTCGCAGGTAATAATCCTGCAGCTTCTAATCTGCTTTTTGAGGGTTCGAAAATGGCATCGTCACTTCCTGTGACTTCGTTTCCGTTGTCGTGGAGCGCTAAGGCTAGGTTATGCATAGCACTGCCGCCAATAGCGATAAAATGATACTTCATAAAGCAAAAATAAGTACTACCTTCGATAAGGTACTAACTTAAATAGAGTAATGATGAATCTTGAGACGATTAATGAGAAAGAGTTTTTTCCAGGTGTTTTCGGACGTTTTGTACATGGCGAGAAATTAAGTTGGGCGTTTTGGCGGATTGAAAAAGGAGCTGAAGTTCCCCTACACCATCATGTGCACGAACAAATGATGCATGTTGTCAGTGGAGAATTTCAATTCGAGCTTGATGGTAAATCAACGATTTGTAAAACCGGAGATATTGTAGTCATTCCATCAAATGTACCTCACTTTGGGAAGGCTTTAACTAATTGTCAATTGATGGATGTTTTCACTCCAGCAAGAGACGAATACCGTTAATCTTGTAGCTGATTCCAGAGTAAATCTTTAAGCTCCTGAATTCCTTGCTGTGCCACGGCAGAGATGAGTATAAATGAAATTTCTTTAGGTAAAGTCTTCTTTAACTCTTCGGTTAATTCGGTCTTCAACTCCTGGTCGAGTAAATCTGCTTTAGAAATAGCAATTACTCTATTCTTATCTAACAATTCAGGGTTGTAGCGCTCTAATTCAGAGAGTAGTATATGATATTGTTCAGCCACACTATCAGAATCTGCGGAAATCAAAAATAAGAGCGTTGAATTACGCTCAATATGTCTGAGAAAGTAATGACCTAAACCTCTACCTTCAGCAGCCCCTTCGATGATACCCGGGATGTCAGCCATTACAAAACTTCTGAAATCACGATACTCAACGATACCTAGATTCGGTTTAAGCGTCGTAAACTCATAATCAGCAATCTTAGGCTTTGCCGAGGTCACCACTGAAAGCAATGTAGATTTACCCGCGTTAGGAAAACCGACTAGCCCAACATCGGCTAAAACCTTTAATTCTAGGATTAATTTAAGCTCAACTCCGGGAATTCCTGGTTGTGCATAACGGGGAGTTTGATTGGTTGAAGTTTTAAAATGCCAGTTTCCTCGTCCTCCCATTCCTCCTTCTGCAGCCATATATTCTTGTGACTCTTCAGTAATTTCGGCAAGAACCTCATCGGTCTCTGCATCTTTTATCACCGTTCCTAAGGGCACATCAACGTAAACATCCTCTCCATCGGCACCCGTACTTCGGTTTTTACTACCGTGTTCACCATGCCCAGCTTTGAAGTGCTGCTTGTGTTTAAATCCAACCAGAGTCCAGAGATTTTGATTGGCACGAATAATTACGTGACCTCCGCGACCTCCATCACCTCCATCAGGGCCTCCCTTAGCGACAAACTTCTCACGATGTAGGTGTGTAGAGCCCTTGCCTCCGTTTCCAGAAGCAATATGAACCTTTACGTAATCAACAAAATTTCCGTCGGTCATAAACTAGCAATAATCGAGGCGATTCGTTCTGTAATTTGATCGATTTCACCAATACCATTTACCGTATGAAGTTTATTCTGCTTTTTATAAAACTCAATAAGCGGAGCAGTCTTCGCGTTATATTCTGCAAAACGTGTTCTTATCTTAGTCTCATCGGTGTCATCGGTTCTTCCGCTCGTCTTTCCTCTTTCTAACAATCGAGCAGTAAGCTCATCCTCATCTGCCTCGAGCGCAATCGTAGCATCAACCTGCATTCCCTTTTCAGAAAGAAGGGTGTCTAAAGCTTCGGCTTGAGCAGTAGTTCGAGGAAATCCGTCAAAGATATATCCCTTAGCCTTAGCGATTGAGCGATCCACTTCGTCTGCAAGCATATTGATAGTCACTGAATCAGGCACTAATTCGCCCTTGTCCATGTAAGACTTAGCTAGAGTTCCTAATTCAGTTTGATTCGAGATGTTGTATCTAAACACATCTCCCGTAGAGATATGAACTAATTCAAATTTTTCCTTTAACACAGAGGCCTGTGTGCCTTTTCCCGCACCTGGCTTTCCGAATAACACAATATTCTTCATGAATTTTTTAAAATATATAAGTCGTTGAGTTCTCTTCCCTTTTCCTTGTAATCTAGACCATATCCTACGACAAATTCATCGGGTAGATCGATTGCCTTGTAGTTAATCTGGTATTCTTTTTTATACTTAGAAGGTTTAAAAAACAGGGTAGCAATCGCAAAGCTTGAAATGTTCTGAGAAGAGAATAAATGAATCAATTCCTGAAGCGTGCGTCCAGAGTCGATAATATCTTCTAAAACCACGATATCCCTTCCCTTTACTGACTCTGAAACGTCTAGTAAAGTCTCTACAATACCCGTTGAGTTCTAAAACCACGATATCCCTTCCCTTTACTGACTCTGAAACGTCTAGTAAAGTCTCTACAATACCCGTTGAAGAAAGACCTTGATACGATGACAACTTTACAAAACTCACTTCACAAGAATGAGGATAGTGCTTTATAAATTCAGAAACGAAACGAAACGAACCATTTAAGACTCCGATAAAAAGTGGGGTTTTATCTTCATAATCCTTAGCAACATCAATCGCCACCTTCTCAATAGCTGACTCTATCTCGCTTTGATCTAGGAAGGGTTCAAATTCAAGGTCTGCGATTCGCATGATAGGCTGTTATTAAGGGGGTAAAGATACAATTTTAGAATTGCCTTATTTTTGTGTCGAATTCAGTTTTTATGCATTATTTCTCTTCAGATTTTAAGTTAGGTATTTTAGGAGGTGGGCAACTCGGAAAGATGCTGCTTTACACCACTAGAAGATGGGATGTTCAAACCTTCGTTTTAGATCCTTCTAGTGAGGCCCCTTCTAGATTTGCCTGCAACCATTTCGTGCAAGGTGACCTGAAAGACTTTGAAACCGTTTATCAATTCGGAAAAAAAGTCGACGTCTTAACCATTGAAATCGAGCATGTCAACGTAGAGGCCCTTAAAAAATTAAAATCAGAAGGAGTAAAGGTTTATCCAGAGCCTGAAGCTTTAGAAATTATAGGCAATAAGTGTTTACAGAAATCACATTATGCCGATCACCAGATAGCAACCGCTCCATTCCAAAACTTTAAGAGCACTTCAGATGCCAAAAAGGCAACCCGTAGCTTTCCATGTGTATGGAAGTCTGCAACAGGCGGATATGACGGCAAAGGAGTTAAGATTTTAAAATCAATCGAAGACTTCAACGAGCTGCCTAATGTTCCTTGTCTTATCGAGGAATTAATCGATTTTGAAAAAGAACTGGCAGT
>Ga0209653_1002825_pt1 | contig 12306 bp, 15 predicted proteins | sample SaaInl6LU_22_DNA_FD_184644 | JGI IMG/M metagenome (GOLD analysis project Ga0209653, IMG submission 184644) | Marine microbial communities from expanding oxygen minimum zones in the Saanich Inlet - ESP_116LU_22_DNA (SPAdes) (version 2) | ecosystem: Environmental > Aquatic > Marine > Intertidal... | reverse complement strand
AGAAACCTATCAACTCCCAAATCAGCGCTGGCCGCATTCAAGACAAGGTCAAAATGATTTACCTTTGATTCGAAATCTTCCTCGGTTACCAAAAACTCGCTCGCTCCAAACTCGAAGGCGTCTGATTTTTTGGACTCATCCCGACCAATCACACTGACCTCAGCCCCCATTGCGTGAGCAAACTTCACGGCCATGTGACCCAAGCCACCAACTCCAACCACCGCTACTTTCTTGCCGGGCCCCACTCCCCATTTTTTCAATGGTGCATAAGTAGTAATTCCCGCACACAGCAAGGGCGCTGCCGCGTCGAGTGGCAAGTTTTCTGGGATGTGGTGGGCAAAACTTTCACGAGCGTGAATTGTGTGAGCGTATCCACCTTTGGTTCGCTCTCCGTTTGGCAGAGGTGCGTTGTAGGTCTGAGTTCGACCCTTTAGGCAATAGTTTTCTCTGCCAGATTCACACATCTCGCATTCGCCACAGGAGTCTTTGAATACCCCCACCCCGACTCGATCACCAACTGCAAACTTTGTGACACCCGTTCCAATTGATTTCACTACCCCGGTTACCTCGTGGCCTGGAACCAATGGAAAAAAGGCTCTTCCCCAATCATTTTTTCCCTGATGAATATCTGAGTGGCAAACCCCGCAGAAGTGAACATCCACTTCAATTTCATCGCTGGCTAGTTCGCCACGATCAATCTCACCCCGAGTGAGTGGTTCGCCCTCTTGGGTTATAACCAAACAGTTCGGCATTAGATGCTGGCGGTGTCGATTACGAATCTGTAGCGGACATCAGCTGCCACCACACGCTCCCAGGCTTCGTCCACCTGGTCGGCGGTGATTACCTCGACATCGCTAACAATTCCGTGCTCCCCGCAAAAATCCAACATCTCTTGGGTTTCAGCCATCGAGCCAGTGTTGGAACCTGCAATCGAACGTCGCTTATCTGCAACGCTGAATGGGCTAAAGCTTTGATCCTCCGGTGGCAATCCCACATACACAAGTGAACCGTTGACAGTCAGTGTTGATAACACCAGGTCGATATCCAAGTTGGCGCTGGATGCATTGATAATCAAATCAAAGTTCATGCGGAGGTTTTTTAGATTCTCCTCATTCCCAATCACGTAGTCTTTCGCTCCCATGCGAATAGCATCTGCCTTTTTGGATTCGCTCATACCGATAACGGTGACATCCGCGCCCATTGCGTGAGCAAACTTCACTGCCATGTGACCCAAACCGCCCAAACCGATAATCGCAACTTTTTTGCCAGGTCCTGCTTGCCAGTGCTTCAGCGGCGAGTAAACGGTGATGCCCGCGCACAAAAGCGGAGCGGTTGCGGAAATCTCCAGGTTCTCTGGAACACGGTGAGTGAAAAACTCCCGGGCAACAATTTCGTTTGAGTATCCACCGTAGGTGACGTTGCCCTCATAGTCGGTGGCGTTATAGGCCTCGATTCTGCCCGTTGAGCAGTACTGGTCGTACCCGCTTGTGCAGAAATCGCAGGTCCCGCAGGAATCTATGAAAACACCAACTCCGGCACGATCGCCAACCTTGAATTTGGTGACTTCACTACCAACTTCAGTGACAACTCCGACCATCTCGTGACCGGGAACCATTGGAAAGATTGATTCAAACCATTCTTCTCTTCCCTGGTGAATATCTGAGTGGCAGATACCTGAATACTGAATCTCAAGTCGAACATCATCTGAACGGAGCTCTCGACGCTGAATCTCTCCGCGTTCAAATTTGGATGTTGGTGAATTTAGTAAAAGTGCTTTAGTCATAGCTTCACTATAGAACCGTTCGGCTAAAGCATCGAATTCGCATAACTTTTCATGCCTGCCGCTAAAAACTCACCCAAGCCTGGATTCATGCGCTCATAAAAACCTTGGTAGCGGGGTTCGTGCAGATACATCTCGGCCAGCTCCAGATATGACTGCTTGTCCAAATTCCAGACCGTGTTTGCCCACAAAAAATGCTGGGCGATAACCTTTTGGGTTTCAGTGTCGCTGGGCTCAAAACCTTGAGCCATGCAGTTGATGAGATTTGCATTCACCCAATCTCCGAGCTGCTGGAAACTTTTAGCCTCCGACTTTGAAAGCCTGGATAGTCGTTCCTGGCTTTCAGCAAACTGCTCGGGGCTTCGAAAGCTTGGCTGGTTTTCAAACTCATCCACTCGAAATTCAAATGGCTCTCGATCGCTCATCCGGCCCCCTTCTTGGAACAAAAACTAGCTGTTGAAATGGTGAGATTCAACTGCGGGGTGTGGATAACTGACTCAAAACACGAAGGCTGGTTTCATGGCTAGGCTTTAGTTTGTGAGCAATTACGGCTACATATTTCTAGGTGGCGCCCTCGGAGCGATGGCCCGCTACATGCTCATGGAGTTAGCAATCATCAACTTCCCCAACGAGATTGGCCAACTGGTATCGCTCTTTGTGGTCAATCTTCTAGGTGCCTATTTACTTGGACTAACCATTCGTCATCCAAGATTCAACGAAGGTTGCCAATACTTATGGGGGACTGGTTTTGCAGGCGGATTCACAACCATGAGTGGTGTCACTGTATTTATGGCGGTGACCGATCTTGATGAATGGATTTGGGGCATGTTAATAGCCGGGTTCATCGCATTCTCGATTGGCTTCCGCCAGGGAAGACTTGCCCAGCGCAAACAAGAAGTTGAATTCGCATGATTGAATCCACCCTCCCGGATAACCCTTTATTTGCGATTGCCGTAATTATCGGCATTGGAATCCTCGGAGGAATCGCCAGCGTTGTCAGGTCAACGGTTACCACTTGGAAGGGAATCCTTCCTTGGGGAACAATGCTTGTAAACCTGATTGCGGTGGTATTCATTGGTTTTTGGTACGCGTTTTATCCAACCGAGTCATCGGTCGCTTGGGTGAGTGCACTTCTGGTTGCAGGTTTCGCTGGCGGGCTCAGCACATTCAGCACCATGGCTGGAGAATTGGTCACCTATTTTCAGCGAGGAAGAATGCTGCAAATGATTTTTACGGCGGCCGGGAACATTTTTCTGCCACTCACAGGTTTATTAGTAATTACCGCAAGTTTCTAGCTTGCGATAGTCTGTTCGCCAGAATTGTTTTGTAAGGGGCTCGAATTGGGTCGAGGACGTCAAAAAGCTAAGCACACGAAGGTGGCTCGCGAGCTGAAGTATTACAGCCCGAACACCGACTACAACGCACTCGAGGCGGAGCTGAAGAATACCGGTGGGGATGAACCCGAAGAGTTCGTCGATCACTGGGGTGACAGCATTGAAAAGCCAGCCAACTCTGAAGATGAGCGCGAAGTCGATTTAGACGAGGACCGCTAAAGAACTCCAGCCTGTGTGGCTTTGTGGATAACCTCTGTCCGCTTGGTGCAATTGAACTTCACACAAATGTTGTGCACGTGAAACTTCACGGTTGATTCTGAAATGAAAAGCTTGCTGGCAATTTCTTTATTTCCCAAACCCTCACCGACCAACCTGAGTACCTCGAGTTCCCTGTCGCTCAATGGCTCAACACTAGTTCTTGCGCCAACGCTTTTTGCCAAAAGGCTACTTACCCCAGTTCCCAAAACAGTTTCGCCGTGTTGAACCTGCTTGACGGCTTTTTGTAATTCATCAACATTGACCTGATCTTTAATCAAAAACCCGCTTGCCCCACGCCTGAGGGCCTCCACCAAAATAAATTCGCTTAGCGTCCTTGCCATCACCAGAATCTTGGTCTTATCGCCATATTTCTCACTAATCTCTTCGCAGAGATTCAATCCCTTTGTGGTGTCGTCACCCAGATCTAGATCGATTACCAAGACATCGGGAGCGTGCTCATCCACAGCCATCAGTGTGGCTTCATAGCTTGCTGCCTCAGCTACAACAGCGGTTGAGGAGGATCTTTCCAAAATGGATCTGATGCCCACCCGGGCAATAACAGTTCGGTCTGCGACCACAATCCTGGTCTCTGCCGAGGGGGCTCGCAGACCTCGAGCGACATCGTCTCGAGAAGCCATAACCAAAGGATAGGCATAAAACCCCTCACCTGTCCATAAGTACAGGTAGACACCTATCCCCAAGGCGGGCTACGGGATAGTTCGTATCCCTACCCCTAAACATTTGGACCCAGAAGATTTACAGTCAAACCAACTTCGAAATTAGGGAAATGAGAAGTTAGTAAAGGAGTCAATGATGACTGTTTATGCACAACCCGGCCAAGCCGGCGCGGTAATGGAATACCGCTCAAGATACGACCACTGGATCAACGGAGAATACGTTGCTCCATCATCTGGAGAATACTTCGAGAACGTAAGCCCGGTAAACGGCAAGGTGTTCTGTGAAGTAGCTCGAGGAAACGCTGCTGATATCGACAAGGCTCTAGACGCAGCTCATGCTGCGGCTGACGCATTCGGCAAATCCTCACCCGGTGAGAGAGCAGTAATGCTCAACAAAATCGCCGACCGCATGGAGCAACACCTGGAGGAAATTGCCGTTGCCGAATGTTGGGAGAACGGAAAGCCGGTCAGAGAAACTTTGGCTGCCGATATTCCTCTAGCGATTGACCACTTCCGTTACTTCGCAGGCGTGATTCGCGCTCAAGAGGGAACCATGGGAGAGCTAAACCATGACACCGTGAGCTATCAGTTCCACGAACCACTCGGTGTTGTTGGTCAGATCATTCCTTGGAACTTCCCAATCTTGATGGCCACCTGGAAGCTTGCTCCAGCACTGGCTGCGGGAAACTGTGTGGTTCTGAAACCAGCCGAGCAGACACCAGTCAGCATTTTGTACCTAATGGAACTCATCGCTGACATCCTGCCTGCAGGTGTTGTGAACATCGTCAACGGATTCGGTGTTGAGGCCGGTAAGCCACTTGCTTCATCACGTCGAATTGCGAAGATTGCATTTACCGGTGAGACAACCACCGGTCGATTGATCATGCAGTATGCGGCTGACAACATCATTCCAGTGACACTGGAGCTTGGTGGAAAATCACCCAACGTGTTCTACCGCGACATTGCAGACCAAGATGACGCTTTCTATGACAAGTGTCTAGAAGGTTTCACCATGTTCGCTCTGAACCAGGGTGAGGTCTGCACCTGTCCTTCACGCGCTCTGATTGATGCACCGATCTATGACAAGTTCCTAGGCGATGCTCTGAAGAGAACACAGGCAGTCAAGCAGGGTAACCCGCTGGACACAGACACCATGATTGGTGCGCAGGCATCGAATGACCAGCTGGAGAAAATCCTCAGCTACATCGACATTGGAAAGCAAGAGGGAGCAAAGTTGCTCACCGGTGGTGAGCGAACTGACCTCGGTGGTGACCTAACAGACGGTTACTACATCGAGCCAACAGTGTTCGAGGGACAGAACTCAATGAGACTGTTCCAGGAGGAAATCTTTGGACCAGTGCTGGCGGTGACCAAATTTGATGGTCACGACCACGCAATGGAGATTGCCAATGACACTCTCTATGGTTTGGGAGCTGGAGTTTGGACCAGAAACATTAACACCGCCTACCGTGCAGGACGCACGATCCAGGCTGGACGTGTTTGGACCAACTGCTACCACGACTACCCAGCACACGCTGCATTCGGTGGATACAAGTCATCTGGTATTGGTCGCGAGAACCACAAGATGATGTTGGATCACTACCAGCAGACCAAGAACCTGTTGGTCAACTACAGCGAATCAAAGCTTGGTTTCTTCTAAAAACTAGCCATCGATCACAAACCGGCCAGCGTGGAACATGCTGGCCGGTTTGCTAGTTAGGTTCTTTATGTCTCAAATCTTGGAAACTCGAAGTGTGAAGCTCAACACCCGAGTAAACATTGAGGTGAGAAGGACAATCCCAAACAGAAAGCTCAGAACCATTGGAGCTTTCTGTTTTGTTGATTACTTCGGCCCAACCGAGCAAACAGAAGCCATGGTTGTTGCAGCACATCCGCATACCGGTCTGCAAACTGTTACTTGGCTATTTGAAGGCGAGGTTGAGCACCGAGACTCTATCGGGAGCGTTCAGGTGATTAAACCAGGTCAGCTAAATCTCATGACCGCCGGCAAAGGAATCTCGCACAGCGAGCTTTCAAAGAAAACCGAAGGCAGACTGCACGGTATCCAACTGTGGGTGGCCTTAGAAGACAAAGACCGCTTCACCGACCCGAGCTTTGAACATGTTGCCAACAACCAGGAGCTAGAGAATGACGGGATGAAGCTCAAGGTCTTCATGGGTGAACTTATGGGTTTTAGCTCACCTGCCAAACTTTATTCAAAACTGGTTGCCGCAGAGATCGAGCTTCAGCCGGGCGAGCATGTATTGGAAGTAAACCCTGAATTCGAACACGGTTTATTACTTGTTGAGGGCGATTACGAATCAGACGGGGAAAAAGTCCAGGAAGCTGAGCTTGTTTATTTCGAAACAGGCCAGTCAGAGATCAAGATCTCGGTGAAAACAAAAACCAAGCTGGTGCTTATTGGTGGTGAGCGATTCAAAGAACAGTTGGTCATGTGGTGGAACTTTATTGCCCGCAGTCACGCTGAAATCGAGCAAATGAGATTGATGTGGAATGACCAGCAAAACCGCGAAACAGGTCACGATAACTTCGGTGTATTCGAAGACGAGGTTGGAAGCTGGATCCCAGCACCTGAGATGCCAAATGTGCAGCTAAGAGGCCGTGGTCAACAGGGATAAATTGTTTTATGCTGAAACAAGTCAAAGGAGACAACCATGAAGCCAAACAGAGTTGAGTTCACTGAAACCGCAATGGAGCTCATGCGAAAACTATCAAACCGTCACGGAACAGGTTTGATGTTTCACCAATCAGGTGGATGCTGCGATGGATCGGCCCCTATGTGTTACACAGCAGGAGAATTTAGAACCGGTGGCAGTGACGTCATGCTCGGAGAATTGGAAGTAGAAGGTGTCCCCGGAAAGATTCAGTTCTGGATGAGTGCGGAGCAGTTTGAATACTGGAAGCACACCCACCTAACAATCGATGCAATCCCGGGGCGAGGATCTGGTTTCAGCCTTGAAGCTCCCGAGGGAATGAGATTCCTGACAAGGTCCAGGATGTATTCGGATGAGGAGTGGATGCAGCTAAAAGACGAGCAACTCCCAACAGGTTTAGAGGTAAACGCCTAATACGCAATTCATGGCCTCGAGATGATTACCAAGCATCCGCCACAACAATGACGCCAAGACGTATTTCAATGTTGATGCGATCAAATCTGTAGTCCTCAGTCAAAGCAAAGAACTCTCCATCGCGAGCCGCAACTCTCACGGTTACATCTCTGGACTCGGCGTATGTAACTCCAGCCTCTTCGGTCATGCCAGTGATCTCACACGCCACCAATTTGGTTTCAGCGTGTACGGGATCCTCGGCATTGGGGTCCAGAAAGCAGTTCTCGTTCGGCTGGTCTTGAATTAGTGCTCCGCCAGCATTGCTGGCACCAGTGATGATCCCCAAAACAAAGGCAATGCTGGTTGTCAATAAACCAATTGCGGCAACAACTGCAATTGCCTTATTTCGCATACTCCCCGACCATTCTTGCCCCACCACCGGTTGAACCCTTGCCTCCGAATTCATAACCTTCGGCTGAGACCTGTTTCTCGATCTGGCCAATCACAAAACTGTCCATGCCCTGAGCTTTCAACGACTTTCTAACTGAATCAGCACCTGGCTCGCTAACAACCACGGCAAACCCAAGGCCCAGGTTCCAGGTGGATTCGAGTTCAGATAATTCATATCCAGCGATCTTGCTCAGAACTCTGAAGACACTGTTCGGGCTCCAAGCTGAGCGGTCAATGTCCAAAACAACACCCTCAGGCAAAACTCTGCCGATGTTGGAGACAATGCCACCACCGGTGATGTGACTGAAGCCGTTTATATGGTCTCTGTTTTCATCAAGGGCCTTATTCAGAATTCCTGTGTAGAGCTCGGTTGGGGTGAGCAGTTCCTCACCCATGCTCTTTCCAAACTCAGGGATGTGCTTTTCTAATTCAATCTTGTGATCGGCAAGGATTTTTCTAACCAGACTGAAGCCGTTGGAGTGAAGCCCTGAGCTTGGAAGTCCCAAAACAACATCCCCGGCTGAAATTTTTTCCGGGGAGAGCAAGTGCTCTTTTTCAACAACACCGACTGCCGCTCCCGCAACATCGTATTCACCAGGTTCCAATAACCCCGGGTGTTCGGCTGTCTCCCCACCAACTAAGGCAACGTCAACCTTTTGGCAGGCGTTGGCAATGCCTTCAACGATTGAGGCAATAACTTCTGGGGTGAGTTTGCCGGTTGCGATGTAATCGGTCATGAAAAGGCTTTTAGCACCAGTTACAACAATGTCATCAACAACCATCGCAACCAGGTCTTGCCCGATGGTGTTGTGGATTCCGAGTCTCTGCGCAATATCCACCTTGGTGCCAACACCATCGGTTGAACTAACCAGGATTGGATGCTCAAAAGCTTTCAAAGCGGAGGCATCGAATAATCCAGCAAATCCCCCAAGGCCTGTGAGGACCTCTTTGCCATGCGTTGCGGCAACGGATTTCTTCATAAGCTCAACGGCTTTGTCACCAGCCTCGGTGTCAACGCCGCTGGCCTGATAAGGATTACTCATGAGGTCTTTCCGTGGATGTGGTCTTCGGACTTAATCGTTGCCACTCCTCGTTCCAACAGATTTTTGCCCAAACGTTCCTCAGCTGGCAGGGCGATTGGGTATTTACCTGTAAAACAAGCTGTGCAGAGCTCGTTAGCTGGCTGCTCGGTGGCGCTAATCATTCCCTGCTCAGAGAGGTAGCCCAAACTATCGGCACCAATCGATTTCTGAATGTCACTTACCGCCAGCCCGCTGGCAATCAATTCGGCACGGGATGCAAAATCAATTCCATAAAAACATGGCCATTCAATCGGTGGGGAGGAGATCCTCACGTGAACCTCTTTGGCTCCAGCCTCCTTGAGCATCTTCACGAGCGCTCTTTGAGTGTTGCCTCTTACGATGCTGTCATCAACAACAATCAGTCTTTTGCCCTTGATGGTTTCTCTCAAAGGATTCAGTTTCAGTCTGATTCCAAGTTGGCGAAGAGTGTCTGAAGGTTGAATAAAGGTTCTGCCGACATAGCTGTTTTTCACCAATCCATGCCCAAAGGGAATCCCCGACTGCTCGCTATAACCGATGGCAGCCGGTGTTCCACTCTCAGGTGTTGGCATCACTAGATCTGCCTCCACCGGGTGCTCGCGAGCTAACGCTCTTCCCATCTCAACTCTGGCTTCATAAACAACCCGGCCATTGATTGAGGTGTCAGGTCTGGCGAGATAAACGTATTCAAAAACACAACCGGCTCGCTTGGTTTCAGCAAACTTAGAAGACCTTAGACCGTTTTCATCAATGGCAATCAATTCACCTGGCTCGACCTCGCGAACAAAACTTGCACCAACAATGTCCAAGGCAGCACTTTCGCTGGCGACAACCCAGCCTCGCTCCAATCGACCCAAGACAAGTGGTCTGACACCTTGCGGGTCTCTCGCTGCATACAAAGTGTTCTCATCCATAAACACCAGGCAAAAAGCGCCGAGGACTTTTGGCAAAAGCTCCAAAGCGGTTTGTTCCAGGGAGCTGTCGGGGTTACCTGTTAGCAGGGCAGTTAGAACCGCTGTGTCAGTGGTGGTGCCCCCGCGAAGGTCGCCTGCGTGCTCGGGATAGCGCTGCTCCAAAAGCTCTAAGAGATCTTGGGTGTTGGTGATGTTTCCGTTGTGCCCAAGGGCAACAGTCCCGAAAGCTGTTCTGCCCATGGTCGGTTGAGCGTTTCTCCAAGCGGAGGATCCGGTTGTTGAATACCTGCAGTGGCCAACTGCCAGATGCCCACCAAGGGATTCCAAGGTGGCTTCGTCAAAGACCTGGCTGACAAGGCCCATGTCTTTATAAACCAGCATCTTTTTTCCATCACTGGTTGAAATTCCTGCGGATTCTTGACCGCGATGCTGAATTGCATAAAGACCAAAATAGGTCAGTTTGGCGACTTCTTCTCCCGGAGCCCAGACTCCGAAAACTCCACATTCGTCCTGAGGTGCTTTTTCCCCTGGGAATGTCTCGTGGGTGAGTTTTCCGTCGCCTCGCATCACTCCCCAACTTTATCGTTGTCGGGAGTTTGTTCACTCCGCTCGGCTATGACCTTCTTGGTTTTTCTAACAGTTATCCAATCAAGAACAATTGCAAAAATCACTCCAAATGCACCAAAGGTCCCGGCCCCATAAACAAGGAACAACCCGAGGGCGTTTTCAGGAGAGGCGTCTGTGTCTGGAACGAGGAAATAAACCAATACACCCAGCACGGCTCCGATGAGGCTTCCGGTCAATCCGAAGGGGAGCAACTTAGGTGCTCTGCGGATATTGACCTCTTCTTGCATAATTCAATTATTTCGGAAGAACTCACAAATGACTAATTTTTAGTGGAAACAGTTCGGCCAATAGTTCAACTCTGTTGCCACTGGCACTTATCAACCCGGCTTCCATAAGCTCCTGCCAGCTAAGTTCACCGGTTACCAAATCTAAAAAGCTCTCCGGTTTCATCTCAACCACATTGGCCGGTGTTCCACGACGATGATCGGGGCCTTCAATGCACTGGGTTGCCCCAAAGGGAGGTATTCGAAGTTCAACGCTGTTTCCCGGATGATTCTGAGCGATTTCCTCTAGGGCGTATCGGACCGCCATTGGGATGCTCTCTGGGTTACCGTCAACAAAACCTTGAATGGCCTCAGCGCCAACTGCTGGGTCAATTTTTCTCTTTGCCAAAGGTCTCTCCCTGCCCAAGTTTCAGACTACCCGCAAGCCTTAGCTAGACTTCCACTCATGCGCATATTGGTTCTAGGAAGCGGTGCTCGGGAGCACGCCATAATCAAATCCCTCATCCGCACCGGAACCGAACCAGAAGACATCGTCTGTGCTCCGGGAAACTCAGGTATTGCCAGAGAAGTTGAATGCCGAACAGATATCGACATCATGGATGAATTGGATGTCTCTCGAATGGCCATCAGTGAAAGAGCAGACCTAGTGGTCATTGGTCCAGAAGCACCTTTGGTTGCAGGAATGACAGATGTCTTGAAACAACAGGGTGTGCAGGTCTTTGGTCCCTCCAAAGAGGCAGCCCAGCTCGAAGGCAGCAAAAACTTCGCCAAAGAAATCATGAAGCATGCCGGAGTTCCAACTGGTGGGGCATCACTTTGCAAAACTCTCGATGAAGTTGAAAAAGCCATGGATGAGTTTGGTGCTCCCTACGTGATCAAGGCTGACGGGTTAGCGAGTGGCAAGGGGGTGATTGTCACAGAAGACAAAGATGCCGCCTTGGAGCATGCCAAAAAATACATCCACGACGGAATCCTGGTTGAAGAGTTTTTAGATGGCCAAGAAGTAAGCCTGTTCTTTCTGTCCGATGGCAAAAACGTTATGCCGCTGTCTCCCGCGCAAGATTTCAAGCGCGCATATGACAATGATGAAGGCCCAAATACCGGAGGCATGGGTGCTTATAGCCCAGTTCCTTGGCTACCAGAGGACTTTGTTGACGAGGTCCAGGAAATGATTGCCCAGCCGGTTGTTTCAACCATGCGGGATATGGACATCGATTTTGTTGGGGTCCTGTATTGCGGATTGATTGTCACCGAAAAGGGTACCAAGGTAATCGAATTCAACGTACGATTCGGTGACCCTGAAACGCAAGTGGTTTTGAGAAGACTGAAATCAGACCTTGCGGATCTCCTAATGCGCTCATGCACCGGAAGACTGAATCACGGCCCTGTGGCTGATTTCAGCTACCACTCAACAGTGACCGTTGTGTTGGCAAGCGAGGGGTATCCGGAAAACCCAGCAGAGCCACGAGAGGTAACAGGCATTGAAAAAGCCGAAGCCTTAGAAGGAGTCGAGGTTTGTAAGGGAGGCGACACAGGACGAGTTCTTAGTGTTGTCGGTCACGGAGACAGTGTGAAAAAAGCACGCGCCAAGGCTTATATGGGGTTGGAACAAATAGAGCTCGAGGGGAGCTTTTTCAGAACAGACATTGCTGAGAAAGTAAGCGAGTGAGCTGGGAACACATCTACTCCGGCAAGGTCCGCGAGTTATATGAAAACCCAGAGTTTCCAGAGAAAATCTTGATGGTTGCAACCGACCGAGTGAGCGCTTTTGATCACATCCTCTCTCCTGAAATCCCCGGCAAAGGAATCGAACTAACGGCAATCACCAACTGGTGGTTAGAACGTCTTCCGGTTCCCAATCAAACAACTGACCACCAGGTCCCAGAAGAGTTCCAAGGCCGAGCAGTTGTTGC
>Ga0209653_1002822_pt1 | contig 12313 bp, 12 predicted proteins | sample SaaInl6LU_22_DNA_FD_184644 | JGI IMG/M metagenome (GOLD analysis project Ga0209653, IMG submission 184644) | Marine microbial communities from expanding oxygen minimum zones in the Saanich Inlet - ESP_116LU_22_DNA (SPAdes) (version 2) | ecosystem: Environmental > Aquatic > Marine > Intertidal... | reverse complement strand
TGGCGCTGAGTCAGCAGCGCATCGCAGTTGAGCCTGGTGCGCTGGATAACTTGATCCATCAGATGGTGGAGGCAGCTGTTGCACAGCAACTGTTGCTCAGCCAGCTGCAAGCGGTGAGTGAAGAGCTCCCTAAAACTGAGTATCGCTCACTCAAGTTGGCCCATCAGCGTCAGCTAGTGCTTCTCGAGGCTCAGCAGCGTCAACTGATAGCCTTGCGTATGGTACCAATAAACAGTGTTTTACCGCGCTGGCGAGAGCTGGTTCGGACCGTCTCGGTTGATCTGGATCGCTCGGTTGAGTTGCGTATCGATATAGATACCAGCGCACAAGTCGACAGAACAGTTTTGGAGCAGCTTGTGCCGCTTGTCGAACACCTACTGCGCAATGCTATCTGTCATGGTATTGAGCCGCGCGAGCAGCGCAGCGCTGTCGGCAAAGTGCCGAGCGGCCTAATCAAGGTGAGTTGTGACTGCCGTGAGGGGGTATTGACGGTGGTCGTTGAAGATGACGGCCGCGGGATCGACTTCGACCGGCTCAGTGAGATTGCTGCACAGCGCGGACTACTGCACGGCAGCGATGCGCAACGTCAACCGCTGTTGGTCGCCGCGCTATTGCGCGGTGGATTGAGCGGTGCCAGCCAGCTGTCGGCGATTGCTGGAAGAGGTATAGGCTTGGCGGCTGTTGCTAGTAAGGCGCGCGATCTGGGCGGTGCACTGCATCTACACAGCGAACCGGGTGGCGGAAGTCGCTTTGCGCTGGATTTGCCGATATCAATAGAGCTGCGACGCGTCTTAGCGGTGCGAGTTGGCGACCGCGACTACCTACTCAGTGGTCGCGCAGTGCAGCGTGTAGCAACCTTCGCATCTCTCAGTGAGGGTCGCGAAATCTGTGGCGAGGGCTATCCGCTTGCCGATCTGGCCAAGCTGTTGGGCTCCAAACCCACCCAAGCGGAGCACTCAGGTGGCGCAGTTTTGGTCGATTGCGATGGCTGGCGGTTGGCGCTGCGTGTCGACAGCGTTGGCGACTACAGTGAGCAGCGGGTGGAATCGCTCGGCGCGCCGGCTACATTAATTCCCGGTATTGCGGGCGCCCTGTTAGGCGATGATGGCACCCCGCGCTTGGTGCTCGACCTGCTCGATCTGCTGCGCGCAGTGCGCGCGGGTCAGTTACCGCTGAGCGCCGAGCAGCTTTTAGACCACTAGTGGCGCATGCCCGTGTCCCAACGGGCGAAGATTGTTGCTAGAATATCGGACAAATTTAGCCACTTTACTAGGTAGTTCTCCATGTCAGACTTTCTCATCGCTCCCTCAATCCTCTCGGCAAATTTTGCTCGTCTCGGCGAAGAGGTCGACAATGTGTTGGCCGCCGGTGCCGATGTGGTTCACTTTGATGTGATGGACAACCACTATGTGCCCAATCTCACCATTGGGCCGATGGTCTGTTCGGCGCTGCGCAAGCACGGCATCACCGCTCCGATCGATGTCCATTTGATGGTGCAGCCGGTTGACGATTTGATCCGCATGTTTGCCGACGCCGGTGCTACCTACATTACCTTCCACCCCGAGGCCTCTGCGCATGTCGACCGCTCTCTACAATTGATTCGCGATCTCGGCTGCAAGGCCGGCTTGGTGCTCAATCCAGCGTCCAGCATGGACAGCATTGAGTGGGTGATGGAGCGTTTGGACATGCTGTTGTTGATGTCTGTCAATCCCGGCTTTGGTGGCCAGAAATTCATTCCCAGTACGCTTAAAAAATTGACTCAGGCCAAGTCATTAATTGAATCGAGTGGTTATTCTATTCGCTTAGAAGTCGATGGTGGCGTCGGTGTTGCGAACATTGCCGAGATAGCGGCGGCGGGGGCAGATACCTTTGTTGCCGGTTCGGCTATTTTTAACCGCGAAAACTACGCTGAGGTGATAGCAGAGATGCGCGCCGAGTTGGCTAAGGTTTAATATGCCGCAAACGCGGCCTTTCTGAGAGGTAACGGTTGTGTTCATTAAAGTTCTAGTTGCGCTGTTGACTGCCACCACTTTATTGGGCGCCGGCATTGCAAAGTAATCTCAGCAGCGATTTGATTGAGCTCGGGCGGGCTACGCATAAACCGCGCAACCCTGATAATGTCATTGAGCCGTGGATGCACTCTGCACATTTGAGCTATCTTCAGGGCGACAGCAGCCCGCAGCAAGTCGAGTTAGAAGATGGCGCAACCGGTTACATTGAGCCGATCTACGTAAAACCGGGTTGTCTGCAGTGCCACGGTAGCGTGCTAACCCCAGAGGTCCGCGACTATCTCGCCAAGCACTATCCCGACGATCGCGCCACCGGATTCTCCGCCGGTGACTACCGCGGTCTGTTTTGGCTGAAAACTGTCCCGCCCAAGCGCCCCCAGTAGTTGCATCTGCCAGCGCTGGGATAGCCAAGAGACCAATAGTTGGCTTACAATTAGACCATTCATTTCCAAGGTCGATCATGAACACTACCGATAAACTGTTGCCAATAGAGCAGCGCTGGCGATGCTCACGCTAAAAATGCCAAGCACTGCCGCGTCGATATCCGGACGCCTACCCAGCCGCAAACAGGACAGTTTATGACTCCCGAACTCCTCGCTAGTCTAGCAAGCCAAAATTTCAATCGTATTCCGGTGACGCGCGAGCTTCTCGCCGATACCGAGACGCCGCTGTCGGTTTATTTAAAACTGGCCGGTGGGAAAAATTCTTACCTCTTCGAGTCGGTACAAGGCGGCGAAAAGTGGGGTCGTTACTCGCTGATTGGACTCTCGACTAGCACGGTGCTGAAAATTACCGGCAATCAGTTAGAGATTGTTCGCGATGGTAAACCGCTGGTCAATCGCAGCACCGATGATGCGCTCGCGGAAGTAGAGCGGTTCAGGCGCTTGTTCAGAATGCCGGCGCTGGAAGCGTTGCCGCGTTTTACTGGCGGTTTAGTGGGTTATTTTGGTTATGACACCGTTCGCTATGTCGAGCCAAAGCTCGCGGCTTCAGCACCTGTGGACGATCTAGGTAACCCCGATATATTGTTGATGGCCTCTGACGAAGTGGCAGTTTTTGATAACCTAGCCGGCACCCTTACCCTGATTGTTCATGTCGATGCACGCGAGCCTCAGGCCTGGCAGCAAGCGCAGAGGCGCCTTGATGACATTGAGCGGCTGTTGGCAGAGCCGCTGCCGGCTCAGAGATCGCTCTCCCTGCGGCCAGAGCCGATTGATGATCAGTTTGTCTCCACTTTTGGCGAGCAGCCCTTTAAGGCGGCAGTCGACAAAATTAAAAATTATGTGATGGCCGGCGACGTTATGCAGGTGGTGCCGTCACAGCGGCTCAGCGCACCTTTTAACAGCCCGGCAATTGATCTCTACCGGGCGCTACGTCATACCAACCCCTCCCCCTATATGTATTTTCTCAACTTGGGTGACCATCAAGTGGTTGGCTCAAGCCCAGAGGTCTTGGCGCGACTTGAAGATGGCGAGGTGACTGTGCGACCCATTGCTGGCACCCGTCGGCGCGGCCACAGCGAGGCTGAAGACTTAGCGCTCGAGGCGGAGATGCTGGCTGATCCCAAAGAGATTGCCGAGCATTTAATGCTGATCGATCTGGGCCGCAACGACGTCGGGCGTATCAGCCAGACCGGCAGTGTCAGTGTCACCGAGCAGATGGTTGTCGAGCGTTACTCCCACGTAATGCATATTACCTCCAACGTCGTGGGTAAAGTGGCACCGGGTATTGGGCCTCTCGAAGCGCTGCGCGCAACGCTCCCAGCGGGTACCCTGAGCGGTGCGCCGAAGATACGCGCCATGCAAATTATTGACGAGGTCGAACCGGTCAAGCGCGGTATTTATGGGGGTGCGGTCGGATATATTGGCTGGGATGGCACTATGGATACGGCCATTGCCATACGCACGGCGGTGGTTAAAAACAGTACGCTCTACGTACAGGCGGGTGCCGGCGTGGTAGCGGACTCTGACCCGGCGCTGGAATGGAAAGAAACAGTTAATAAAGCGCGTGCAATAATGCGTGCCGCGGCTATGGTGGTTTAGGCGCAGCGCAGGCCTGCTTCACGCAGTGCTGCAGCACAATATCGGCCAGATTATCTCGCCTCGACAGACGGTAAAACTTCTATGCTAGTAATGATTGATAACTACGACTCGTTTACCTACAACGTAGTCCAATACCTGGCTGAGCTGGGTGCCGATGTGCGGGTGTTTCGCAACGACGAAATTACTGTAAAAGAGCTCAAGGAGCTCAGCCCAGACCATCTGGTGATCTCTCCCGGCCCTTGTGATCCCGATCAAGCGGGCATCTCTATGGCGGTAATAGAAGCGTTTGCCGGTAAGATTCCAGTGCTCGGCATCTGTCTCGGCCATCAGAGCATAGGCCAGGTATACGGCGGCGATGTGGTGCGTGCGGGCAGAGTCATGCACGGCAAAATATCCCCTATCTACCACACTGATGAAGGCGTTTTTAGCGGGTTGCCTAACCCGTTTAATGCGACCCGTTACCACTCTTTAGTTGTCGCACAAAATTCTCTGCCAGAGTCTTTGGCAGTGACAGCTTGGACACAGCGAGAGGACGGTAGTGTCGATGAGATTATGGGGCTCAAGCATTGCAGCTTAGCGGTCGAAGGGGTGCAATTTCATCCCGAGTCGATACTCTCTGAACACGGCCATGCGCTGTTGAAAAACTTCCTCGATCAAACTGCAGGGGTATAAAAATGACTATTATCGAGGCGCTCAATCGCATGGCAGCAGGTGGTCATCTCAATCAAGCTGAAATGTATGCAGTGATGAGTGAAGTGATGAGCGGCAGCGCCAGCGACGCACAGATCGGCGCCCTGCTGATGGCGCTGCGAATCAAAGGTGAAACCATCGACGAGATCTGTGGTGCAGTCGAGGTGATGCGTGAGCTGGTCAACGGCGTCGCAGTGGATGGTGATTACCTTGTCGATATCGTCGGCACCGGCGGTGATGGCGCCAATCTATTTAACCTCTCCACCGCCTCCAGCTTAGTAGTGGCGGCCTCCGGCGGGCGTGTAGCCAAGCACGGCAATCGCTCGGTAAGCAGTAAAAGTGGCGCTGCAGATTTGCTCGAGGCTGCCGGTGTGGCGATCGAATTGAGCAGCGCCGATGTGGCGGCCTGCGTTGACGAACTCGGTATTGGCTTTATGTTTGCCCCAGCTCACCACAGTGCAATGAAACACGCAATTGGCCCGCGCAAGGAGCTAGGGCTGCGCACAATTTTTAACATCCTCGGGCCGATGACTAACCCAGCAGGAGTCAAACGACAGCTGGTAGGCTGTTTTTCCGCTGAGTTGTGCCGACCGATGGCAGAAGTCCTCGGTCGATTAGGTGCCGAGCATGTGGCTGTGGTCCACTCTGAAGATGGCTTAGATGAGATTAGTCTCGCAGCCCCCACCACGGTCGCAGAGTGGCGAAACGGATCTTTAAGTGAGTACACACTTACGCCAGAAGATTTTAATATAGAAAGGCAAACCTTAGAGGGTTTAATTGTCAGCAGCGCGGATGAGTCACTTGCACTGATCCGCGATGCACTCGGCAAGCGCCGCACAGAGGCCGGTCAAAAAGCCGCTGAAATCATCGCTTTGAACGCAGGTATGGCACTCTATTTGGCAGGTGTTGCCTCTTCTGCCGAGCAGGGCGTTGCACTGGCCAGTGATACTATTGCCACAGGTTTGGCACTGAACAAACTCAGTGACCTTGTCGCTTTTACCCAATGTCAGGCCGCCCGTCCTGATTGATCCCAGAAAGAGAGAGATATGCCAAACAGCCCAGAAATTTCTGATACTACACCCACCGTGTTGCGCAAAATATTGGCGCGCAAACATCAAGAGGTCGCTGAACGCAGAGCTCTAGTTGACGAGCAGGAGCTGCGCCGACGCGCGGCACAAGCTGATCCGGCGCGGGGTTTTGTCGGCGCTATGCGCAGCTCGCTGGAGCAGGGGCGGGCAGCAGTAATCGCGGAAATTAAAAAAGCCTCGCCCAGTAAAGGTGTGATCCGGGAGGACTTTGATCCAGTTGCTATCGCCCAGAGTTACCAGCGCGGCGGTGCCAGTTGTCTGTCGGTCTTGACCGATATCGACTTTTTTCAAGGCAGCGACGACTATCTACAGCGCGCGCGTGCAGCCACCTCACTACCGGTTATTCGCAAAGATTTTATCGTTGATAGTTATCAGATAATTGAGGCTAGAGCACTCGGCGCAGATGCTGTTCTGCTGATCGTTGCAGCACTGGGCGACGCGCAACTGGTAGAATTCCACGCCTTGGCGGTAGAGCTGGGTATGGATGTGTTGATCGAGGTGCACGGCGAGCAGGAGCTTAACCGCGCGCTGCGAATTGATAATCCACTACTGGGTATTAACAACCGCAATTTGCATACGTTTGAGACTTCGCTAGATAACACTTATCAATTATTGGCGAAAATCCCCGCGGATAGGATTGTGGTTACCGAGAGTGGTATCCACACCAGTGATGATGTAGCCGCTATGCGTGGTCACGACGTTAATGCGTTCTTGGTTGGCGAGGCGCTGATGCGCCATGCCGAGCCTGGTCAGCGCTTGGTTGAGTTGTTTAATTAAAATAAGAGTAAGGCAGAAGCTATGCAAGCAACTGTAAAATGGGTCGATGGTCGCATGTTTTTGGGTGAGTCGGGCAGCGGTCACAGTGTGGTTATGGACGGGCCGCCAGACTTGGGTGGTCGCAACCTCGGTGTGCGCCCTATGGAGATGTTATTGCTGGGTGTCGGCGGCTGCTCTTCGTTTGACGTCATGGCTATGCTGGAGAAATCGCGACAAAAAGTGACGGATTGTCGCGTCGAGATCAGCGCTGAGCGCGCCGATGCGGTGCCGTCGGTCTTTACTAAAATACACCTTCATTTTGTGGTAACCGGAGTCGCCCTCAAAGAGAGCCAAGTGCGTCGCGCAGTAGAGCTTTCAGCAGAGAAATACTGCTCAGCCTCAATTATGTTGGGCTCAGCTGGTGTAGAAATTACCCACGACTTTGAGGTGCTAGAAGCCTAAACCAAGAAGGTCACAGGCGATAAATTTTAGATAAAAAAAAGGAGCCTGGGAGGCTCCTTAAAAAGTCCTTGGAAGGATCACAAGGGAGGGGTAGGGGTTTGAAAGAGAGCAATCTCTATCAACAAATCAGTTCAATCAATCTACAAATATGGTAGTTAATCTTGCGGTATCTATCCAATGCATTACATGCATTTTGTTCATTACGCTGCGTTATGAGTTATTTCGCTGTCGTTAGCGGCACTGCGCACTGAGCCGGTGTGGCGTGACTTAGCTAACTCATCCCGTGCAATTGCCGCGCCAGTTAAACCTGCAAAACTCATCATAATATAGACTAAAGTCATGGTCTTTCTCCTCACATAGTGAGCTGACTTCCTTGGCGTCTATAGTAACGTTGCGGTTCAGCTCTAGGAGCGTTGTTGCCCCTGTTTCAATAGTTGTTACTATAGAGATGAGCCCGGTATAATTCCAATGCATTGTTTTTATAATTAACATGACAATATGATATGGCAATGAGCTATTTGTGGTGAACCAATGAACTTACAGAAACTCTCGCGGTTAGATTTAAATTTACTGGTGGCGCTGCAAGCCTTGCTCGAAGAGCGCAGTGTGACGCGCGCAGCGGAACGCCTGTTTGTTACCCAGCCCGCGATGAGCCGGATTTTACAGCGTCTGCGCGATCAGCTCGATGACCCCCTCTTTACCCGTCGCGGCAATGTGTTGGTGGCCACACCGCGTGCAGAAGAGCTGGCTTTGCACCTGCCTAAATTGCTGGATGGCATCTTGGCCATTATTGCCCGCGAAGAGTTTGATCCGGCCACCTATGAGGGCGAAATATCGGTGGCGATTCCGGAGTTTTTTGCGTTTGAACTGGCGCCACATATCACCCAGCGTATGTCGACGATGGCCCCCGGTTTGACGCTCTCGCTCTCCAGCGATACAGATTCCAGCGTAGAACAAGAGCTCGCTCAGGGTGTGCTTGATTTTGCTATCGACTTGGATCGCGATTTTGGCGAAGAGCTACAGACGCGGCCTCTGACCCAAGTAACCCCTGCTATTTGGATGCGCAGCGGTCACCCGCTCGCCAGTCGGTCCGAACTGAGCCTAGCCGATATCCTCGCCTACCCGTTTGTGCAGTACTATCTGCTGATTGCCAAGCGAGTTAGCGCCAACACCAGCGCGCGGTTTGATCGTACTTTGGCGGAGATGGGGCTGAAACGGCGCAAAGCGCTGGTGACCAATCAGCTAATGACAGCGATGGAGACTGTGCAGCGATCCGATGCTTTGATGGTGGCGACTCAGTACGGCCTCAGCACTGAGCGTGAATTTTTTGATATCGCTCAGCGTCCATTCCCCTCGGACCTGCCACACCAAGGAAACATTCCTTTTGTATTGGTCCAGCATCGCCGCACTAGCCATTCAGCGGTGCACAGTTGGCTGGCTGAAATACTGGTAGAGTCGGTGCGCGATATGGACCGCGAATTGGCTAAGCCGTGGTAAAAAACACTTAGATTCGGTAGCTGGTGCGTGTCATGACTTGAGAAAGCGCACTCATGCCGCGCTGCACGGCGGTGGGAAACTTCACTCCTCCTGCTTTAATGGCATTCTCAGCATGGTGGGCCTCATCTTTGAGCATAGCTGAGACAATACTGCGGCTGCGCTGATCTTCTTCAGGCAGTTGGCCGAGGTGCTTTTCGAGATGTTGGCAAACTTGCTGCTCGGTCGCTGCGACAAATCCGAGGCTGAGCTTGTCGCTGATTAAACCGGCGCCAGCACCCATAGCGAAAGAGAGTCCGTACCACACCGGGTTCAGCACGCTGGGTCGGCTATTTAACTCCTCGAGTCGCTGTTCGCACCAAGCCAGATGATCGATCTCTTCGCGAGCGGCTTTCTCCATATCGGCGCGCACTGTTTCTAATTTTGCCGTTGCCGCCTGACCTTGATAGAGCGCTTGTGCACAGATTTCGCCGGTGTGGTTGACGCGCATCAGACCTGCTGCGTGTTGTTGTTGCTCAGGAGTCAGTGCGTCACCTTCGAGCTCGTTTGCCGGATTTGAGCGTTGAGGCTGCGGTGCACTGGCGGCTACTGTGCGCAGCGCGTGATCGGCTGTGGCGATAAATCGATCGATAGCAGTGAGTTGACGGTGCTGCATGGCCTTTGCCTCGGCTATTAACTGGGGAGCTAATCTTACATAATAACCGACTAACGTTTAAAGCATAAAAATTGTACTGTTGAAGCAGCGGAGGGGAGATGACTAAACGATTGCCAGTAACCGAGGTGGCCGAAGGCATTGTCTGCCTGGACACGGGTTACGTTCGAGAGGGCTTGGCCTGTTTCTATCTCATCGAGAGCGACGGCGAATACGCGGTGATTGAGTGCGGTACACGCTACAGTGTGGCCCAGTTAACCGACTATCTAAGGCAAAATGGGATCTCTGCGGGGCAGATTCGCTATGTAATACCGACCCATGTGCACCTCGATCACGCCGGCGGTGCCGGCGTTATGATGGCGCTCTTTAAGCGTGCACAATTAGTGGTGCATAGCAACGGTGCACGGCACATGATTGATCCCTCTAAGTTAGAGGCAGGTGCGCGGGCGGTCTATGGCGATGAGACTTTTAACAGCCATTACGGCGAGATAGTGCCGGTAGCTGCAGAGCGAGTTATCAGTCCCGCAGATGGGGAGGTTCTGTTATTGGGCAGCCGAACGCTGCAATTTTTTGATACGCCCGGTCACGCCAACCACCACTTTTGTATCTGGGACGAGTGCACACGCAGCTGGTTCAGTGGCGACGTGTTCGGCCTTCGCTACCCAGAATTGGCGGCGACATCCGAGGCGCCTGACTACCTGATTACCACCACGACACCAGTACAGTTTGATCCACAAAAACTAATCACCTCGGTGCGCTTGCTGGCTGCGAATTCGCCGCAGCGGATTTTGCTGACCCACTACGGTGCCGTTACCGATGTGGAGCGCTGCGCAGAGCTGCTCTGCGAGCAGATAGTTGCCAGTTGTGAAATTGCCGAACAGCACGCAGGTCTGCCCGCCGGCGAACCACGCTGTGCTGCGTTACAGCAAGCGCTACAAAAGTATTTTGGCGAGCAAATAGCCCAACAGCGCCCCGACTTAGATGGCAAGGCAGTGCTGGCGCTGTTGGCGATGGATATCAACCTCAACGCGCAGGGGCTCGATGTCTGGCTCGAGCGCCGCGCACGTTAGCTGCTAGCCTTCGCGGGCGATGGCGCGCCAGCCAATATCCGAGCGGTAGAACATGCCCTGCCAATCGATTTGTTCGGCGAGGCGGTAGGCTTGTTGCTGAGCCGCTGCGATGGTGCCGCCCAGGGCTGTAGAGCAGAGCACTCGGCCGCCGCTGGTGACAACGCGGCCATCCTTGAGAGTGGTGCCGGCATGGAACACCTTGCTATTAGCCGGGGCAGTTTTATCGAGACCTTCAATAACAGCGCCTTTTGCGTACTCCCCAGGGTAGCCGCCAGCCGCTAAAACGACTCCGACTGCGGGGCGCGGATCCCACTGCGCTTGTTGTTGATCAAGAGCCCCATCGATAGCCGCCAGGCAGTGTTCGACTAGATCAGATTGCAAGCGCATTAGGATCGGCTGGGTTTCGGGGTCGCCAAAGCGACAATTGTACTCAATCACTTTAGGGGTGCCGTCGGCCATAATCATCAATCCAGCGTAGAGAAAGCCGCGATAGCGATTGCCCTCGGCTTGCATGCCAGCGACCGTCGGTTCGATGACTTCGCTGAGAATACGCTGATAAATTTCATCGCTGACCACTGGCGCGGGGCTATAGGCACCCATGCCTCCCGTATTGGGTCCGCTATCAGCTTCGCCGACGCGCTTATGATCCTGGCTAGTAGCCATTGGCAGTAGCTGCTGACCATCGACCATAACGATAAAGCTCGCCTCCTCGCCGTCGAGAAATTCCTCGATAACAACGCGGTGACCCGCCTCGCCAAAGGCGTTGCCAGCGAGCATGTCGCGCACCGCCGCTTCGGCCTCTTCGAGAGTCATGGCAACAATCACCCCTTTGCCTGCCGCCAGACCATCGGCTTTAACTACGATCGGCGCGCCTTGCTCACGCAGATAGGCGAGTGCGGGTTCGAGCTCGGTAAAGTTGCCATAAAAAGCCGTCGGGATGTGGTGGCGGGCGAGAAAATCCTTGGTGAAGGCTTTGGAACCCTCGAGTTGTGCTGCTGCCGCGCTGGGGCCAAATATCTTCAGGCCGCGCTCTTCAAAATAATCGACGACGCCCTCGACCAAGGGTTGCTCTGGACCGACAATGGTCAGCTCGACCTGGTTAGCGACTGCGAACTCTGCCAGCCCAGAGAAATCGTCGGCGGCAATATCAACATTACTGACCGACGCCTCGGCGCCGCTACCGGCATTGCCGGGGGCGACGAAAACTTGTTCGACCCGCGCGCTCTGGGCCGCTTTCCAGGCCAGCGCGTGTTCGCGGCCGCCCGAGCCAATGATTAAAACATTCATAACGGTATCCTTAGCGTTGGCTTGATCAGTGGCGGAAGTGACGCATGCCGGTGAATACCATGGCCATGCCATGCTCGTCAGCTGCTGCGATAGTTTCATCGTCGCGCATTGAACCGCCGGGCTGGATTACACAAGAGATACCGGCAGCAGCGGCATTGTCGATGCCATCGCGGAAGGGAAAAAATGCATCGGAGGCCATCACCGCACCTTCAACGGCGAGACCGGCGTGCTCGGCTTTGATCGCGGCGATACGCGCTGAGTTAACCCGGCTCATCTGTCCTGCGCCGACACCGATAGTGCGCTGTCCTGAGGCGTAAACAATCGCGTTAGACTTAACCATCTTGGCCACCTTCCAAGCAAACAGCAGATCGGCGATTTCAGATTCGGTCGGTTGGCGTTTGGTAACAATTTTGAGATCGGCAGCGGTAATCACACCATTGTCGCGCTGCTGGATCAGTAAGCCGCCATTGACGCGCTTGTAGTCGAGGGCTTCTGGGCGCTGGGACGGCCAGAGGCCACAGGCGAGTAGGCGGACATTCTTCTTCGCGGCCACGAGTGCAAGAGCCTCTGTACTGACAGTGGGGGCGATGATGACTTCGACAAACTGCTGTGCACAGATCGCCTCTGCTGTGGCGGCATCTAACTCGCGATTAAAGGCGATAATACCGCCAAATGCAGATTCGCTGTCGGTGCTGTAAGCCGCCTGGTAGGCGTCGAGAATAGAGTCGGCGATCGCGACTCCACAGGGGTTGGCGTGTTTGAC
>Ga0209653_1002821_pt1 | contig 12319 bp, 18 predicted proteins | sample SaaInl6LU_22_DNA_FD_184644 | JGI IMG/M metagenome (GOLD analysis project Ga0209653, IMG submission 184644) | Marine microbial communities from expanding oxygen minimum zones in the Saanich Inlet - ESP_116LU_22_DNA (SPAdes) (version 2) | ecosystem: Environmental > Aquatic > Marine > Intertidal... | reverse complement strand
ATCTACCCACTTAATATCTAATTCAGGTGGATAGATTGTATAAGTGTCAGAACTATAAAATTTAAGATCGGGTACAACATTAATATCTGAACTATATTCTATACTCCCAGTCCATTTTACAATAAATCCATTGTTATCTATTGCTGTATATGGGTTCACTCCTTTAGACTCTGAATACCAAGTTTTAACTATATTAGTTACATCTGTATTTAAGTCTTTAGTTGTTTTAATATCAAAAGATTGTGTAGATGGTAAAACAAGGTTTGGGTCAGTAGATCCTGTATACCATACTCCTCCACCTATTTCTGTACTAAAATAAGATGCTGTTACATATGTCCCAAATGAACCAGAAGTCCATTTAGTTGTTGCATTTCTTTTAGACCATGTAACACCATCCTTAGTTTGTGGTGAATCTAAATATTGGCCAGTTCCATTTACCCAAGTCTCTGCTACTGGAAATATTTCTAATTTTGAGTTTTGACCTACACCTTCAGCAGTGGCAATATAAGATCTTAAATCAACTTGATTTTGTGCATTACCTACAATATTATCAAACACATAATCTATATCAGTCTGATCAAACTGAACTAAAAATCTTGATACAACAGAAGCGACAGATACTCCATCAACAGTTTTAGACCCTGTTACTATAGACTGAATATTTCTAACTTCATTCATTGCATCAAGTCCTGTATTCATGAGTGGGTACTCTGAATATATGGATGCGTCTTTGCTCGGAAATATTTTGTATACTGCCATATTAGAATGTTACTACCTTTCCTGTAATATCTGTTCTTGGATATTTAACCTCAAAAATAGAAGGATCAATGCTTGGGTAAATCACTCCATTTTGAGTTGCTCCCTGTATATCATATCCATATCTTGAATATCCTAAATCAGTACCAGCTTTATTGGTTATTGTTACTCTTTTAACTGTTTGTACTCCTTGTATTTGATCTAATAAAACTGATAAATTTCTTAATATTATTGGCTCATTTATTTGCCATTCATCTATATTGAAATATGCAATCAATGCTTCAATACAGTTTCTCAGTACCTCATTATTATTTACATTAGGTAATGTTATAATTTCAAAATCTACTGCTATATTTACTATGAATGCATTTTTGATTGTAAGTGAATCACCTACCATTCTATATTGATTCAAGTAAGTTTTTAAATTTTGTTTTAATGCATTAGAAGGGACTCTTAATTTTTTATTTGAATCAAAAGAAAGAACATAAACATCTAATGTTGTATTTGAGTACTCTCCTTTTGGTCTTTCTACAAATCCTTTAGCAATTGATCCAAACTTAGAAGGTAATGATAATGTTCTTACTAAGTAATCATCTGCAGTAACATTTCTCAACTGACTCGAAAAATTAGATATTGTATTTTGTCTAATTTGATTTATAGTGTCTCCACCACCACCTCCATTTGCTGCTGCTGGATTATTTGTTGAAATTGAATTAAATACGTACTGAGCAGTCGTTGAGTTCAAGTTTTGGTTAATAAACTGAATTCTTGATGTATCTATATTTGTTACAGTATTTGCTGGTGAATTTGAACTTACTCCCCCTCCTGTTCTATATCTAACAGTTAGTGTTGTATTAGATGGTGCTATACCATAAGTCTTTGTGAAAATAAAGTTTGTAGGTGAATATGCAGTTGTAAGTTTATCTTGATCATAGGGTAAACCTAATCCTACATTAGTTGGATTTGGTATTAACTCTTCATCATTATCATCTGAATTTCCTGCACCGAATTGAATCTGTAAAGTAAAATTATCTATGAATCTTGTTGCAAATCTTCTCTGTACTTTCTTCAGTTGTAATATGTACGGAGTATCGTCTGAATTTGTTGAGTTATTTGGATCATTCAGATTAGTATTCTTTATTCCATCATACACTGCATCTTGACCTAAGTAATCTACTTCATACCATACGTTTCCATCAGAATCTACAATATCAACTATTCCTGCAATATTTTCTCCTTCTATTGTTATAGTAGGGAATTCTTGATGTGCACCAAATGAATAAGTTGCAGTTCTTATAGTCCCAGCAATTCCTTTTCTTGTTTTCTTTAAAAGGTAATAGGTAGGATTTCCAGCTGATGTTTGTGCAACAGTCACAACAGTTGGATCTAAAGAAGATGAAGCAGAAAAATCAGTGCTATCTTGTATAGTAAAATTAGTTGTTGTTGTTCCCGTACTTGTTACAGATGTATTCTCAGGTATTTCTAAGGCATAAGAAAAATCAGGTATAGCAGATCCACTAACTGTCTTAGCAGGAACTAATTGAAATAATTCTAAATTAGCATTTGCCAGTGCTGTAACTCTAGGCTTATAACCAAACATGTAAGCCAATTCATACAGATTGTTAGTTTGTTTGGCAAACTGTAAGAAGTTTTCTTGTATTTGGTTATCAAGATAGAAGCTCATAACATCTCCAACATAAGATGCTTGCTCCATAAACATCATACCAGGTGATGATGGTGAGAAATCAGTATAAGTAGTAGGAAAATAAGTTTTAGCATAGTTGATTAAAGCACTTCTAAAATCATTAAAATCCTTATTTAAGTACGATATGTTTCTATTTAAATCTGCCATTAGCTAAAAGTTATGTCTACAGAGTCAGTAATTCCTGTTCTCGCAATAGAATAAAACAAACCTACTACTATTTCATTACTATCTTCGTTTGCTGTTACACTTACCCTTTGTAAATTTATGTTTGGGATATTATTTCTAATATCATCTTGTATTTTATCTTCTAAGAAGTCTAAGTTATCTTCAGTAATCTGTTCGAAAATGAAGTTTCTTAAACCAGCACCAAAATTTGGATTTGCTATCCTCTCTCCTGGATTAGTCAAAAGGTAGTTAACTAAATTATTTTTTAGAGCATCTTTACTCTGGTATGTAGAACGAAAGACTCCTTCAGCATTAAAAGGGAGATCTAGACCAATGGCTACATCAGGTCTGAAGTCTGTTGCGAATATCTGTCTTTCGTTAAATGCCATTATCTATTCATTAAACCCATTACTTGATCTAGAGATACTTCTCCTTCTGGTAATTTACCGTTTGGAGATGTCGTATCCATAGGACCATTTACTTGTAAAGGTTGTGGTATATTTTGAGTTGTAAATTGAGATTTCATATCTCCTAATACATTCATGTAGCTCTCTCTAATCTGTTTTCTATTCTCAACGGAATTATCAGAGCTACTTATATTTGGTTTAGATATAGGACTTGAGCTAACTTCTTGAATTGGCTGTTTATTGCTTTTGACAGCCTCTAAGAGAATATCTCTTAATTCTTCTCTTATTACATCTCTTACACTTTCTTTAATTATGTCCTTCAGTTGGTTGATTTTCATAATATGTCTTTATTTTTATAAATATAGATTTAGTTAGGTTTTAGGTCGTTTTGTTGTATGTAGAAAGCTAATTCATCAATTAGTATTTGATCAGAAGAAGATAAAGAAGGTTCTCCTTTTAAAAGAATCACACCATCTCTATTCTTAGCTACTGCATATCTGCGTTTCAAGGATCCTACAGGATTTTTTTCATCATCTTGTACATCCATGATAAAACCATTAACTTCTGTCAACACTGGTTGTCCATCTGCTGTTGTTTGTGCTCTTAATATTTGTAATTCAGCAGATAACTGTTCTTGTGTGATTGGCTCTTGTCCTGGTAAAGTGATTGTGTCTACATCTGTTCCACCTGTTACTATACCTAAAGTACTATCACCTACAGTTCTTCCCTGTGCGTCTTTTAACTGATCTCTGTCAAGAAAAAGTCCCCTAGGTACTTCTACTCCATCTTGTTCTAAAACTGCGACCTGGTCCCAGAATTCACCTATACATGGTGGACCTGTAACTCCATCCTCTGTTGCTGTATGGTCTGTATTACAAATATAAATTGATAATGTGTTCTGACATTTATGTCTTACTTGATCTCCTTGTTCATAGTTTACGACATTAGGTGGTAAACTTGCTCTCCAAAGTGGTGGATCTGGCAAAAGGTTGACTGTTCCATTTGCTTCTGCAGTACACTCTGTTATGAATGTATCTAAAACACTTAAATATTTTAAAGATTGTCCTAATGCTGCTCTTAAAAGAATAAGTGCACCCAAAGTTGCAGCTGATAATGTTTCATAATCATCCAATTTTTTTTGGATTTTTGTAACATTATTTGAAAATGTAGTTGTTATTCCAACTGGTATACCAATTCCTGGTGGTACTGACTGTGGGATTGGCAATTTTAAAATAACTTTTATTGCTACTTTTACAGCTGTAATCAGAGCAGTAATTCCAGCTACAGTCTTTGCTACTGCATCAGTAACTTTATAGGCATTATTTAACTGTCTGACTAATCTATTTTTTTTTGCAATGACAGTCCTTAAAGTTGCATTGTCTGGGCATGACTTTCCTTGTAGATTTTCAAGACTTGTTATACCAAACTTTGCAAGAAGTGCTATGATAGATGGGATTAATACACCATATAAAGCCATTACTTGCTTTAAAATGCCTCTAATTAGTGCTTGCTTAGGATCTTCAGGGAAAAGAGATTTAAGTTCGTCATATGCCTCCTGTGGAGCTAATAAGGCTCTAGGTAACTCCTGATCTAAAGAGTCTTCTACTCTTTCTAATCTAACTTGTTTTAAATTTGTTAGAACTCTACCACTTCTTCTAAATGGTGTTACTGATTGAGCTATGTAATCTTTTTTAGTAAAACTTACTTTTGGTCGTGTTTCACCATCAATCTCTACAGTTAATGAGTAAATACCTCTTTCATCAGTTTTAGTTCTTGCATTTAATATTTGCACTTTAACACCTGCAAGTAATTCTCTTGTGGTGTTATCTACAACTCTTCCAGAAAGTGTGTAAGGTGTAAGTGCCATTATGCTGTGTTTGTTACTTTAGAAAGTAAAGGTGATTTTTTACCATTCAATAAACTCTTGATTGCGTTTAAAGATGCTAAGAAAGAAGCAGCTTTACCATTTAGTGGAAGATTAGGTACTGCTGCTCCACCAGGATATATCATAGCTATTTGTAATTCTCCTGCTATTTGTATTAACCCATCAATCAAATTTTTAAATTGATCAAGGAAGTCATCTCCTAATAGAACAGGATGATCAGCATCAGGATCCCCTAGTCTTATTGTTCCAGCAGACACAACAAAATCTTTTGTTGTAGTAATACCAATATTATCTTCTGCAGCTAACGAAATATATTTCTTACCACTTATAATGACAGACTCAGTATTAGCATTCAAAACTAATCTACCTGAATTAAGTATAGCTTGATTGCCTGTATATTCATCTGTTGGTTCTGGTGCTTCCTTGAAAGCTTCGTAAGAATTTACTGCAGTTAATGGTATTTGTTGAGTTGAAGTTAAATACAGAGATGATTTATCGTTATCTATATTTTCTGTGATGGGAAGCCAACCATCATCAGAAACATCGTCAGGCTGACCATTTCTAAGTATCATTATTGGATCTCCATTTTCTCCAACTTCAGACCAATTATTTTTGTATTCAGAATTTGTTTTAGCTGTATTCCCAAGTCTTATGGTACTGCCGAATCTCCCTTCAAATAAAACATCTCCTGCAAATGGAAGTAAAGGATGTATATTTTTTTTCTCTACAAAAGTACCCTTTGAATCTCCATTAAAATCAAGTTCAGGTTCTTCATTGGAAGATTTTATAGTGGATCCTGCAGTTATCTGACTTGTTGATTTATTGCTAGAATCATCTACCGTTGGATCTTGTACTCCATTTGGGTTTGCATTTTGGTGAGGATGATTCCAAACTGAAAGTGGTGGTAAGTAATAATATCTACGATCACTTGGAGATATGTTACTAGTATCATCAGGTAAGTAAATACATAATACCAACTCATTAAGAAGTGGTATATTTCTCATGCTTGCTAATAATGGAAAAGCAGTACTAGTTGTTCTGTTTTTAGGTTTTTGATCATCTACTATTTCAAACTCTATTACACCTAATCCATCCCATTCTCCTTTGTCTGGAAACTTTTCAGAGTTTTCATCATAAACTATAGATGTAACACGACCAGTGACTAATTCAAGTCGAAGTTTTTTAAGTTCCTCATAGACTCCACTTAAACTACCACCAGAGGACAAATTGGATATTACAGAATTGAAACCAAAATCACCCATTTATTTTGTATTTTCATCAAGCTTATCAAACTCAGCCATAAGTTGTTTTTTTTCTTCTTCACTTAAACCAAAGGATTCGTCACCCTGTTCAGCATTTGCAGCTTTATAAACAAGAGAAGCAAGTTTTACAAGAACATCATCATTTTTAACTGCTATATCCATATACTTACTAATCAATGGTACAATAAGAGTAGCATCTCCTATATCATTTATAAGAGGCTTCAGCTCTGAAATAAGAGCCATGATTTGCTGGTTCCTTTGATTTTGCTTGTCGTGTATCTCTGAAAAGAGATTCTCTAATTTTGACTGAAAATCCATAAGATGTTTTCTTATAAATATTTAATAGTCAAAATCTACATATCCATATTCTAAGAAGTAGTTGTAATTATCTTTATAAACTTCTTTAAGTCTATTAGCTATTTTGGTAATTCTTGGAGTATTTACATCTGGTACCATCTCACGAATGTAGATATACAACGCTTTTTTGCTTATGATATCGAGTTGTTCTCTTCTTCTAAATAACTCTAAGATAGCATCTGCTATTCTCATATCCATCTGATTTGGAAACATATCCTCTAAGTTTTCTGCACAAAACTCAACAAAATAATCAATAAAGTTTTCTTGATCAGATCTATTAGAAGTTTTATCTAATGAATAACTATGTCCTCCATCATTCTCAACCCCATCTATTGGAGAAGTATTAATTTTCTTTTTGTAGTTTTTGGTATTTTGTATAATTAAATACCTCTTTGCTATTGTCCCAAAGTAGGAATAAGCTTTGGCTCCCTTGCTGGGATCAAACAAATGTATTTTTGACAGCAGAAAAGTTTCTACCTCATGATGTAGTTGTTCGAGATAGTCAACTTGTGTATGATAAAATTTAAATCTGTGGGTGATTGCTTCAACAAGTCTGTTGAAAGCATAGTGTATCTCCTCTTGGTATATTTTACTTTTTACTCCAGTATCTTCAGTATTATTATACTTGACTATTGCATTTTCTGTATCCTTTGTAAAATATGTATTTGAACTTGGTCTTCCTTTTCTTCTCTTCATTTATGGGTTGTCAACTTTGAAAAAGTTGGATAGAGAGTCGTGTATTGATTTTATTTGGCTAAAAACTGAACCAACTTCATCATCAGATTTGAACACTCCTCTAGAATCCACATCTTTTAGTTTTTTATCTGATTCGACAACCTTATTTAACAAAACTTCGAAAAATTTTCTGTAGGACATCATAACATCCTCTTGTTTTTCGACTTTAAATAAAAGATTGATGGTCGTATATCCTAAGACAACGACCAACAATCCTAATAGTGATATAACAACTGTTGTTGTTTGCATATCTTAGTTTGGCAATCTATCTAAAAAATCTTTAGGAATTGCTGGTTTTGATGTTGTAGAAGAAGAATCATCTAAAATAGATTCTAATTCTGCAAGTAGGTAACGTGTACCATTAGAAACATCCTCAAGAGAAGCATTTTGACGATCTTTAAAAAAATCTACAGCAGCTTTCAAACACGTTTGTGACATGATAGCTCTATTCGTATCTGCACTTCTTCTGGGTGCTGAAGTTTTGTTTGGAGTATACCCATTACGTGGTGCACTACTAGAAGAAGCATTACTCTTTAAGAACTTGATCTTCTTTTTAGCTGGGTCCTTTTTATCTTCTCCTGTTACTTCAAAATTAACATTATCACCAGGGTTAAAAGTGATAGGATATTCAGGTGATCTCCACGTGATGTAGGGTGTTTGATCATCTCTAAATTTAATTTCATAAAGGCTCATTCCTTTAAATTCTTGGTCTGTTTTGTTTACAGACTCTAAAACTGCAGTTTGTGACATAACTAATAATTAAAAATTAAACGTTTATTTTACTCTATTTATTTCATTCCCCTCTAAAGGCTCTCTCTGGATTGCATCATCAATATCTTGTCTGTATTTCTGAGCTTCTTCTAAATGTTTTACAAACTCTTCTTTTGGGTGTGATCCTGTCATCAGATTCAACACAGAGTTTATAGAAGATGAAAGTCTTCTCATATTTTCAGATACAATATCTGCATTTCTGTCTACTATAAGATTTTTGCTTAAAAAGTCAACAACCTTCTTATTGAAATCCATTAGCTCCTTAAAATCATCGAAAGACCATCCTCTTTCTACACAGAGAATTGATACTTGTAACTTAGATTCTAAAGCCAATAAAGATCTGTTTATTTCATCTCTATTCTTTACCATACTACATAATACAACATTATTCTGTAATTTCCAAATTTTCGTACTTATCTTCTAAAAATTCTATCATATCAAACAGAAAAGATACCTTATCGTAGTCTTGGAGGTCATAAAAATAGTTCTTACATATCTGTAAACAGTAACAAAGATCATAAGGATTTACTAAATCTAAATCCATCAAGTGTCTTTGCTTATAAATGTTAACTTTTGCTATAAAAGAAAATGCTTTGTGGTACCCAACCCACTCTGATCTTTCTTTTTCCTTCTCTATGTCAATACCAGACTTCTGCCTAGAAATCATAAGAAGTTTCATTTGAAAGTTTTTTAGATTCGTTATATACTTCATGAACATTCTGATATTGTGGTCAGCAGAGTTGATGATCTCATCTTCAATCTCTTTATCAGATTTGCCATCTATATTTTCGTTAAAAAGTCTAAAAATATATTCTGTGTTCATAATAGCATAAAAAAAAGGCCAGATAAGTTCGTTACCCTCAAAAAACTAATAACCCTAATACTATGAAGATTTACAGAACTGTTTGAATCTGGCCAAGAAAAGGAGTGTTTACTCCTTGTTCCTATTTATTTTCCTCTAAAGAAGTCTTTCTATACTCTTTTACAAGTTTAGAAATTTCACTCGCAGCTTTTCTGGCACGAGTATTACTTACTTTAGTTGTTGCATTGTGCTGTGCACGTAGCTCATCTGTAGATGCTTCAATAGCTTCAAAAATTTCTTGTGTTGTCATAAAACTTTATTTGTTTATAATATATAATAAATATCTGAAAAGTGCAATATTTAGCCCTTAAAGAAGTTTTTTCAAAAATTTATGTCTTAAAATTTGGATATATGGTTCCAAAACAGTAGCTTTTTGCATAGCTTTTTAGCTTTGATAAAAACATATAAAGCTAAATCTGAAATAAAAATAAAAAAATCTAAGCAACATCTACTTAAACAGTTGTTTCAGTTTGAAGGGGATGGTGTATTTTTAAAGAGGGTATACTTGTTTTCTCCAAAAATTAAAGTTATATTAAATAAAAAAGACAATGGAATTATTCTATTTTATAACAGGTGTTCTTGTAAGTATAGTAGGTGTAATGATATACAACTATTCTAAATTGAATTCAAGAGTAAAGGTTTTATTAAACCAAAATGATGTATTAGCTAAAAGAAATGCTGATCACAACATTACAATAGATGCTATCAACAATGTTCTCACCTCTGATGATTATAAGACCTCTAAGGAATTGGTAAATAAATTTAAAGAAGTTGAAGGGAATCTTAAAAAACTTGAGCAAAGTTTAAATACTTTAGCCAAAAAATCTAATAATGATGTAGATTCTATAAACAATAATATCCAAGAACTGAAAAGTTATGTAAAAGAGTTTACAAATCTTAGCACCTCTAATCGTGGTTATTAGATATGTATAATTAAAAGCTTTGGCAAAACTTGTTTTATCAAATTACAAAGGTAATAGTAGAAAGAAAAGACCTGGTGTTCATGCCAAGTCTAAGTCATCCAAACTGAAGTCATCTAAAAATTATGCTAAAGCCTATAGAGGACAAGGAAAATGACACAAGAAGAAACACAAACTTTACAAACTATCAGCCTTCAACTGAAGGAAATGAAGGAAGACATATCAGAACTGAAAGATAAACTTCTCGATCCTGAAGATGGTGTTATAGTTAAAACAAATCAAAATACTTGGTGGAGAAAAGAAGTTGAACCACTTGTCAAAGAAATTCCAGATCTTATTCAATTCAAGAAAACAACTTATAGAGTTTTATGGATTATAGTAACTGCAGTTGTTGCACTAGTTGTTAGGGTGATTTCTATGCATACCTAAATTTTAAGATATATGAATACCCCTTTTTAAGGGGTTTTTTTATGCTTTTATTTGTAATGCTCAGATTGATGAAGGAAAAATAGATGCTAAGGCTGCACAGAAGATGTGGTCTGCATATATCAGATGCTGTAAAGAATAATCTATTTTGGATGTCTGACAAACATATTTCTTGATAATGCTTTGTCACCCATTTCTTTCACTTTACTAAATCCAAACCTTCTATAGAATCTTTTGAGTCTCTCTAATGATGTTCCACCATATGAAGTGGATGGTGTTAAGAACACTGGCTTACCTATCCTATCTGAATACTCAGATATCTTAGACATAACTTCACTTCCTATCCCAACTCCTCTCATACCAGAAGGGACTAATATTTTGTCAAGCTCGAGATGAGTTCCTTTGTCAAAAAGTTGTAATTCTATAGGGTAGTTGTTTTCTAAACTTTTTAGAACGTAATTTTCTGTTACAGATTTAGATTTTGTTTTTTCTCCTCTCTGTCTTTTTTTTCTGGCATCGCAATGTGCTTTCTGAGAAAATCCTTTGGGGTTAGAACAATCAATACTTTTTTTGTATTTCTTACTCCAAGCTTCTCTAATAAGTTCTTTAAGTTCAGACTTTTTCATCTATTATAAATATGAAAAAACTGCTATTCAAACAGTTCTAATCATATTTCAAAGTATACTTAGCACCAGATCTATCAAGAGAAGCTATGAATTGATCTACATGGTCAAATAATACATCACGTTGATCTGTTTGATCTGCCCAACCATCACCGATATTATTACCAATTGATCTTTTATCTGCTTGATACCCCACTGTATATCTCAAATCATTTATTTTTCTAAAAAGCTCAACTGTGTAGGTAAGTTTTCTTGGGTTTTCCCCCTCTAATTCAACTTCAATAGAAGTGACATTTGAATGTTTCATAGTATCCTGGTTTTAAATTCTATCAAAGATAAAACGAAGAAGTGATGAAAACAATTTTAATTATTATTTTTTCTTGATCCTGTAGATGATCTTCCAACGTTAACACGAGTCTGAACATTTGGAGTTGTTCTAGTTCTTGATGGAGAATAATTTCTACTCCCTCTTGGACTATTTATTCTAGGTCTCTGTGGTCTTTGTGGGTTATTTGGTCTTGTGTTAGGCCTTGTTTTCGGTTTAACTTGAGGTCTGCTTGGTGTGCGATATCCCCTACTAGGATTAGTAAAGCGAAGATCATTACCCCACCAATATCTATTTGGTTGAGCAAACCACCAAGGTTGCCATCCCCAATTGAAATCGTACCTCCAGTTGTTCCAGTACCAATTATTGTTCCAATTAAATCTTGTATAACTATCATATTTCTGTCTTTCAAATTCTCTCACAGACACTGATACAGTATCACCTTCTTCTGTGATTGCTAATAAACTTTTAATTGTTGGTTGATGTGAAGTATGTGTGAAAGATCCACAAGAAGTGATAAGCAAAATAAATAAACCAGTAGATAACCACTGAAAAAAAGAATCTCGTATCTGTTTTAAAAATTTCATCATCTCTTATAAATATCAAATAAAAAACCCTCCATAAAGGAGGGTCTTTACACAAAATATAAGAGTATCAAAACCTTTTGAGGGAAATAACGTTAGCAGCTTTAACTGTTCTATACATATTTATGTCTTGATCCATAAAAATAACATTTCCTGCTTGTTCTAAATTATAGCCTAAAGCAGATCTCTCATCCTTAGTTAAGTTTGGTCTGCTACCATTTAGTATTCTTAAATCACCATTAATTTTCTTAAAAGTGATTTTATACTTTTCGTCTGTAGAAGTTTTTTTAATTAACTCTTTATATTTCATAACAAAACCTATTTAATAGGTCAAAGTTATAAAAAAAATAATTAAATAAAAAAATTAATTTTCAGAAAATATGGAAGCTAATTTTTCATCGGACATATCAACTTTAGATTTGTCGATTACTTCAGGTTTTCTTTTAGATAAAATTTTAAGAGTTGGGTAATCAGAATAATCAATATTATTCCAGTTTACATTATCCTCACCAAATCTTATAGCATTTACAGCTTTT
>Ga0209653_1002818_pt1 | contig 12335 bp, 11 predicted proteins | sample SaaInl6LU_22_DNA_FD_184644 | JGI IMG/M metagenome (GOLD analysis project Ga0209653, IMG submission 184644) | Marine microbial communities from expanding oxygen minimum zones in the Saanich Inlet - ESP_116LU_22_DNA (SPAdes) (version 2) | ecosystem: Environmental > Aquatic > Marine > Intertidal... | reverse complement strand
TAGTAGACAATATGAGTTATTTTAAAGGTGATGATGGAAAAAAATATAAAATTTTTGGTGAAGGTGGTGTTAAAAGAACTGCTGAAGAATTCAACAAAGAATTTTTAGGTGAGATACCTATCAACCCTGAGGTTGGTAAAGCTGGAGATAATGGAAAGCCCATCGTTGAAGAAAATCCAGATCATGAAATTTCTAAAATATATTTAGAATTTGCAAAAAAAATTAAATCAACTTATCTTTAAGCTCAAAAGCTTCCATTAATTCATTCCACTCTCTCTTTGAAAGACCTGAGTCATCAGGTGAAATATTTTTACCTTTTATAAGTTTTTGAATTATATTTTTACCTTTAGCTGAAACCTCAGTACCTCCAACTCTATAATCCATAAATGCTTCATAGGTAATTGGTACCCATTTTTTTAAAGTATCCATCATTATATCTGCATAAACTCTTATTTCATATTGTGCATGACTATCTGCTCTTAGTCTCAAAAAATTCATTAGATTTAATAAATCTGTTTTCCAGTACCACTGCGTATAGGTATTTAATGTTAAATTCATTCTTGCAAGTTCTCTTGCTAATCCTTTTTTATTTTCATCAATAGTTGAACCATCATATCTTTCATTCAACATAGTTTCATAATTATCATAAGTTCTCTCAGCATCATTTTTTAGAAGTTCTAATACCTCATTTGCTTGTTCGCCCTCAAGAACCTCACCTCTGCCTTGCCTGTTACTTTGTGATTGAGCTGCTAAATTTTCTTTAGTTGGTAAATAAAATTCTTTATCTAAAATTGAGTATCGAGCAGAATATTCATTAACATTTGCTGTTCTATGTCTTATCCACTGTCTAGCTATAAAAATTGGAAGTTTGATGTGATATTTGATTTCACACATTTCAAAAGGTGTGCTGTGCCAGTGTCTCATTAAATATTTAATCAAACCTTTATCGGTCGACACTTGTTTGGTGCCTTTTCCATATGAAACCCTTGCAGACTGAACAATTGAAGTATCGTCACCCATATAGTCAACCACTCTTACAAAACCATGATCTAAAGCAGGAATTGCTTCATACAAAATTTTTTCAAGTTCAGGAGATGTCACTCTTTTAGTTTGATTTCTTTGAGCTTGTTGATTTTTAATCTCTTCTGATTGTTCTTTATTTAATTTCATTATTGATTGAGTCTTTTTTTATGTTCATATATCAATAAATATTAATTTCCAACTATGAGAAAAAATATTTTGATATTAATGCTGCAACTTCTCATTTAAATTTTGCAACTTACGAGGGTATGCTAACTTGTTAATGTAATAAAAAAAGTAATAAAATTATGAAAAAAAATTATTTATCAAAAATTAATGTCTCATTATTAGTATTTATATCATTGACCTGTTTTGCAAATAAATGGCTTTTATCATTTATTTATCTTCCTAATGAAGATTTAATTTTTAAAATAATTTCTGATAGCTACAAAGATAGTGCAACATATTTCCATTACGTTAAATCTTTAACGAATTTTAATTTCAATAATACTTTTTCACCGACAAACTCAGATAATGGTTTTATGATTATGCCTTTTGGTTCAGTCATTTTTCATACTTTGGGTCTAAAATTTTTTGGTATTGGAAGCTTCATTTTATTTGAATTTTTATCTATATTAATTTTTTTAACCATTTTCTTTCTAATTTTTAAAGAATTAAAAATTTCAGATAACTATTCAATATTACTTTCAACTTTAATCTTTTTTTTACCTTTTGTTTTAGAAAAATTTAATTTTTTCAATTTTAATGAAATAAATACTTTCATAAATAATTTTTATAACTTGAGATTTCCCAGACCATTAATTGCTAATTTGTATTATTTTTCTTTTGTTTATTTTTTGATTATCTCAACATCAAAAAATATTTTTGAAAAAAAATATTTAATATCACTTAGTGTAATTCTTTCTTTGTCTTTTAGCTCTTTTTTTTTTATTTTTATAAATCAAATTCTGTGTTTTTTTTTAGTATTAATATTGAGTTACAAATATCACCTTTTAAAATTATTAAAAATTTACTATAAAAATATATTAATTGCTTCTTTTGTCTTTTTTTTGTTATCGTCACCATTCATAGTATTAATTTTAAATTCAAATAATGATTACAATGAAAGACTTGGAATTATCACTATAAATTTTGAAGAAAAAATTTTTTTACTAGAGCACTATTTTGGTAAACTTTTTAGATTAAAATCAATTTTATTATTTTTAATTATTTTTTTGTTATATATTTTTTTCAAAAGAATTCTTCGAGAAAACTTAAAAATCTTAAATATTTTTTTAATTGTTTTTATTGCTTCGATATTGTCACCAATATTATTTATTTTATTCACTAACAAAGTTTCATTTTTATATCATTTTAATAATATCATAATTATTTCAACTATTTTGCTTCTTATTATGTTTGGGATTACTTTTACTTTGCAATTAATAAAAAAATATAATTTAGGATTAGGAAATAAAATTTTACCAATATCTCTTTCATTAATTATTTTACTTTTTTTCAACATAGATTTTTATTTTGAATATAAAATAAATATAAACAAGAACAAAGATAGATTAGAAAAAAATAAAATTGTGAAAATGATAAAAAATAACAATAAATTAAACCTTGCTGAAGCACAAATACTTACCTTTGATCCTCAAATTATGATGTGGGCTATTTTAAATGACATAAAATATCTAAAAATTGTAGATGGAACATTTGCAATCAAGAGTAACGAGATTATAGAAAATGATCTAATTGAAACTTTTAAATTTTTAAACCTGGATAAAAATGAGTTTATTTCTTTTATAAAAAACAAAAAAATTGGTTACAGATATTTAAATACAAATATGAGACAATTATTTTGGCAAAAATATCAAGCAAACTCATTTTTTACTTTTAAGAAATCTGAGGATTTTGAAAAAAAAACTTTAGAATATATTAAAAAATCTTCACCATTTTATGCTCATCAATTTGCTATTCCAAATTTTGAATTAAATAGATTGGTTGCTAAATATGAAAATTTAAAAGATAATAATAATTTTAATCCAGAAATAGTTTTGATAAATTTAAATAAAGATATAATTAATAAGTATAGTATTAATCAAATTAATTATTGCAAAGTATTTAGTGGAACTCAATATAATTTATACTTTAAAAAAGAATATTGTAAATGAAATCAGTTGGCATTGTAATTCCGGCGTACAAAGAATCTGAAAATATTTTAAGTCTTATTAAAAAAATAAGGAAAAATCTTTATTGCTTAATTATTATAGTTGATGACTCGCCTGATTTAGAAACAAAAAAAATAATCCATAAAAGCAAAATTAAAGATTTGAAATATTACAAGAGAGGAAAAAAGGATGGTCGAGGTTCAGCTGTAATTTTTGGATTTAGAAAATTAATCAAATTTAAAAAGGATATAGATTGTTTGATCGAGATGGATGCCGATCTTTCGCATAGCCCATCAGAGTTAAGAAAAAATATTTCATTCTTCTACAAAAATTCATTAGATCTTTTAATTGGAAGCAGATACTTAAAAGGTAGTAAAATCATTAATTGGCCAAAATCAAGAAGAATTCTGTCAAAACTTTCAAACACCTTAGCAAAACTTTTACTTGGTGTTCCTGTAAGTGATTATACAAATGGATTTAGATTTTATTCAAAAGTTGCAGCTCAAACTATTATTTCCAAGTGTAACAAAACAGGAGGTGGTTTTATAATATTATCGGAGATAATATTAATTTTGTGGAAAAAAAATTACAAAATATCAGAGATAAAATCAATTTTCAGAAATAGAACTAGAGGAGAAAGTTCAGTAAATTTAAAACTTATTATTGAGTCTTTGATTGGCTTGTGTAAACTTTATTTAATTAAGATATCTTCTTAAATTTAATACTTTTTGTTTAAACCCTAATCGTTTTAATTTATTAATGTTTGCGACTAACGATGTTGGGTTATTTGAACTAAAAGTGACATCTTTGCCTAATTTTCTAGCAAAAATTTTTGCTACAGTTTTAAGGTTAGTTTTCTTTCCACTTGCAATATTAATTGTCCCAGTAAATCTAATTTTGTAAAGATAAAAAATAATCTCTACAATTTGTTTCGTGCTTAAAAAATCTCTATTATGATTAAGATTATCTAAAATAATCTTTTTTGGTTTTTGTTTAATTTTTTTTATTAGACTAGGAGTAAAAAAACCATCACCTTTATTATCAAAAATACTAAATATTCTACCAATACAATAATTAATTTGAAAATTTCTAAACTTTTTATTTATATAATTCTCAGCTAAAAGTTTTGTTTTACCATATTTCGATGAAGGGTTAGTTTTAAAATTTTCTTTTATTTTTCTATCTTGCAATGAATAAACATGTGATGTTGATGAAAAAAAGAGCCAATCAATTTTCTTTTTATGTTTAATAATAGCATCAACTAAATATTTTGTACCTTTATAATTTATATTTAAAGCTTTTTTGTAATTTCTGTTTACAATTAATGTAGGCACTAGTGCAGCAAAGTGAATAAACACGTCAAAATTATTATTTTTAATCCAGTGTTCAATTTCTTTTTTCTTACTTATGTCACCTTTAAATTTAATATATTGGAATTTTTTATTATATTTTAAAAATGTTTTACCCAAGTTTCCATTAAAACCTGTGATGCCACATTTCAACATTAGAAATTTTTTATATATAATAACTTTTCTGTTAAAAAATTTAGAGTTTTGTAAGACATATCATTCGTTGGCAAACCTATGAAAAAACCTCTATCTTCAATTTCTTGGGAATTTTTAAATTTTTTTTTGTCATATTTAAAATTATATAATTTACAACTTGGTTGATTAAGAAAATTTCCACTAAGAATAGGTCTTGTCTCTATACCTGAGAAATTCAAATATTTGAGAAATTTTTGTTTGTGCTTAATGTATTTATGATTAATTAACAATGGAAACCCAAACCAGCTTGGTGTTAAATTTTTATTAGGATTGAAAAAGCTAAATTGATTATCCCAATTTTCAGAATTTTTAATCTTGTTAATTATCATCTCTCTATTTTTTGATCTTGATTTAATCATATTTTTTAGTCTTTTTAGCTGACTTAATCCTATTGCAGCTGTTAAATCCATTGGACGTAGATTAAATCCCGAGTTTATAAAATTAAAGTTATTTTTTTTTAATTTATTCAAACCCCTGTCCCAACCATGCGCTCTCATGGTATGCAATAATTCATAATCTTCTTTAGTTTTGCAAACCACCATACCACCTTCGCCTGAAGTAATTTGATGAGAATAATAAAATGAATATGTTCCAAAATCTCCAAATGTTCCTAAGTGTTTTGATTTAAATTTTGAACCAAGAGCCTCACATGTATCTTCAATCAAGAACATATTGTTGGATTTTGCAAAATTAGTTAATTTATCCATATTAGGTGAATTACCTAAAATATGGATGTTCATAATAGCTTTAGTTTGTTTATCCTTTTTTAATAAGTCTTCATCCAAACAATAATTATCAATGTTAACATCTATAAACTTAGGTCTTAATCCACATTGAACTAATGGCCATAAAGACGTTGACCAGCAAATTGCTGGAATAATAAATTTATCTCCTGTCTTTAATCTTCTTTTTTTTTTGGGGTTTACTAAAGCAAATGCAGCCAAAAGGTTTGCCGACGATCCTGAATTTACCATCAATGAATATTTAGATCCAACAAAATTAGAAAAATTATGTTCAAATTTTTTTGTTATTTCTGCCATAGTTAGTTTCCGGCTTAACAAAACCTCTATACCCCTAATGATATCATCAGTCGTAAAACCTTTTTCTAAAAGAGGGTAATCATTAACTTTTCTGGTTTTTGTAATTTGAGTCTTAATAATCAAATTTTCTAAAAATTTTGTATCTTTTTTTGAAACCATAAGTTTTTTATAATTTATTTTATATATTAATCAAATTATCAGCAAGTCTTAAAGATAATTGTACTATTGTGAAAGTAGGATGGCAATGACCTGAAGTTCTAAAAACTGAACTACCAGTAATAAATAGATTCTCAACTCCATGCACTTTAAGATTTTTATCAACAACGGAGTCCTTTTCATCTGTGCCCATCCTTGTACCTCCCATCTGATGATTTCCAGATACAAAATCGAAATTGATCTTATGATCATACAAATGTTCCTCTAAAGCTAATCTTCCCATTTCTTTATCAACTAATAGTTTACCAATCTCTTCCATTATTATTCTAACACTTTTAATCTCAGACTCATTTTTTTTCCAATATAATTTTACTAAAGGGACATCATAAGGATCTGTGTTATTACTCAAAGTTATATTGTTCAATTCTATTGGTGCCTGCTCTTGTAAAGTATTGATTTCTAATTCATATACATCATTTGTTTTTATTGAGTCATAAATTTCTTTTACAAATTTAGGAGCAAAACATCTTAATTGTTTAATTAAATTGTTGTCTAAGTAAGCTTCTTTAAATTTAACATAAATTCCAGAATTGTTAATATTGTTTCTTTTTATAAAAGACTCATTTGCTTCTATAAAAATATTATTATTGCATGAAATAATGGGTCTATTAACTACATTTTTTTTTTTAAAATATTCAATTAATTTTTTGTAATTAACTATCCCTTGCCCAACTTTATGATAAGGATGATGCATATAATATTTACCAATCGGCAAATTTGAATTTAATAAGTCCTTATTTTTTTCTTTGCACCATAATAATAGTCTCGAATTTTCAATACCTCCACATGCTAAAACAAAAAATTTAGATTGAAGATTAAAATTTTTATTGTGTTTTCTACAGTCTAATGAAACAATTCTTTTTCCTAAATTTTTGAAATTTAAAAAAGTTGTTCCTAAAGATAAATGTACTAGATTTGATTTTTTGATATGATTATAAAAATTAATATCAATTTCAAGTTTGGACCATACTAAGTTATATATATTTAAGTTTCCATTAACATTTTCTTGAAAGAAATTATCTCTCAATTTTAAAAATTCTCTTGCTTCATCACTGTATAAATCTAAATCTTTTTTTTTTATAGGCCAATTTGTAAAGTTTTCACTATTCATTAAATTACAATTGCCACCCCAAATTCTTGATGAACCACCAAATTGCCTCAATCTATTTGCTGTAAAATCACCTTTATGATCTCCAATTGAATCAACTTTTAAAAATTCATTTGATGTTTCATTGAAATCTAAATTACCAGCTTCAATGATTAAAGTTTCAATCCCTTTTTTTTCTAATTTGAGGGCTGTTGAAATACCTGCAAACCCACTTCCTATAATTATTACTTCAAATTTCTTATTTTCAATTTGAAGTAAATCTTTAACTATCATTGATATCTAGTAACCAAATTTTAGAAAATTTTTTTTTAAGAAATAGTTTTTTTTTATTTTTTTTTTGAATATTAAAAAATGACAAGAAAGACCCCAGTGGGATTAAGCTCGATAAAATCATAAATTTAATAAACTTTCTTTTATTATTTTTCATATTTTAAAAACAAAACTTAAATTGCTTGTTATTGTAATATTTAATTACTATACTAATATTGTTGGTTTTCCAACTATGGCGATAAACGAACTTCGTAATAACCATTGCGGACGTGGGGGCAGTACCCACCACCTCCACCATTTTTTTGAGGGGGTGAAATAGATTCGACGAGTGTCTAAAAGTTGTTTTTTCGTTCGGGATTGTTCCACCGTAACGGGCTAATTTATAATTGCTAACGAAAGTTACGCACTTGCTGCTTAATTAATTTTTTAATTAAGTAAACGGGGTTCGGGGCACCTGGCAACAGAACGCCCCCTACTCATTTGTTAAATTAGTTTGCAGTATCAATGTTATTTAAAAATTACAACCGAGGGATTCGTACTGTATTCGGAATAAACCATGAAATTAATCTAATATCTTTTTTTTTGCTTTTTCAAATTCCTCTTTTGTTAAAACACCTTCTTTATACAAATCATTCAATTTTTTAAGCTGAGTTAAGACCTTATTAGATTTTACTTGATTATTTTTAATTTCAAAAGGTAAATACATTTCTAAATCAAGTTTATGAGAATTTTTTGCATTAACATTTTTCTCAAATGATTTATGTCTTGCCGCTGAAATTGAAATCCATTTTTGCATAACCTCATTATGCTTAGGAAAATTATTGATATTTAATTTATGATATTCTGAACTTTCTTCAGTAAAATATTTATTTTTTGGAGCATTTAATAATTTTGGATTTATGCTATATCCTATCATAAACCATGTTCCACCAGTTAATCTCGAAAAATAACTATGATCACTAGATAACATAATTTTTGGTAATTTAATCGAATTATCTTTAAGCCATTTTTTAATTAAACGGTTTGCACCTTTAAGTTCTGGGTCATCAGGATAATTTAACTCTTTATCAAAATCAGTATGAAGAACCCAAAAACAATTATGCGAACTCCCTTTTAAATAAGATTTTAGTAAAAAATATTCTGGTCTTTCATAGCATCCATCATATTTACCTTTAAATATAACTTCATAAAGAACTGTATTTATTCTAGCTTCTACAATTCCTGCTAATTTAAATTCACTTATAGAGATACCTTCTAGAAGTTCGTTATTTTCTGTTCTAACTAAATCGTATCTCTCGAGATTAAGCCCATGCCAATTCCAAAATGATCGAGCTGCTATAGTCCATTTACCTTCTGGAAGATCTATCTTTACTTTTTTACTAAAAACTAATTGGCCCTCAACTTCTTGACCAGTTTTATACATTGCATATGCATTTCCACTCAACAACAAACTCAGAACTAAGATCTCTAAAAGTTTTTTCATGATCCAAGGTTATCAAATCCTACGGTCTATTTCGAACGTTTATTTGTTCGGAATCAATTCGGAATTATTCTATAATTTGTGTGATTTGATTAATGCTGATTGTTGCAATATAAGGATTATTGAAACAAAGTTCGGGGCACCTGGCAACAGAACGCCCCCTTTTAAAGGTTTCAGTTGTTCTTACTCATCTTACTTTATTAAATATTAGGAAAAATAATGTTGATTGTTTTAATTATACAAAATCTCTAAAAATAACTCTTTAGTTTTCTCAACAGCAAAACCCTGTGATCCCATTTGCAAACTTCTATTTCCATAACATTTTTTAATTTCTTTAAAAATATAGTTGTTTCTTATTTTAAATTTATCTTTTAATGGAACCTTACTATCAAATTTTATCTTTGTATTTTTAGTAGTTTCAATAACTGTACCATCTTTATAAAATTTAAATTTGCATTTAAAAATATCTGGAATTTTACTTGTGGATATATTTTCTACAGGAAATGACGCATCATAACCGTGTACAGCACCTTCGATTATAAATTCTTCATATTTAGAACCTGCTGTTGCGAGTTGATCTTTTATTTCTAAACACAAATCTCTATCATATGAAATATCCTTAGAACCTACTATAAAGTAAAAATTAGATCCTATAGTTTTTGAAATATCAAATATATTATTACAAGCACCATAAATTGAAACAACAGCATCAAATGGTTTTGCATCAGGAGAAAAAATATTTTTAATGTCTAGATCCAGAGATAACATTGCAGCGTCACCACCATAAGAGAAACCAAAAAGTGATATTTTGTCATCATCAATATTTGGGTGAGATGATAAAAGATTTAATGCCATATAAGCATCTGTAGCAAAATCTAAAACTGAAATTTTTGAGATACAATTCTTCCAACCAGAACCAGAGGCATTACATTTTCTTGTTCCATAAGTATCAACAATAAATGATGCATAACCATTTTGGTTTAAATATTTTGCGTATCTTACCTCTCTGTTTGACTTTATGCCACCTGAGGTGTGCAATATTATTATAAGTGGAACTTTATCATCCTTTTTTAAATTTTTGGGTAAATACAAATTACCTTTACCCTGGAGTTTTTCGTCTTTATATGCCCCACTCATTAACCTGCTAAAATCAAAGGTATAATAAGTATCAAATTCAAATTTTCCTTTTTGGAGTGGAGTTATATTTTCTGCAAAAGTATTGGGTATGAATAAAATTAAAAAAACCTTTATTACTAAAAAGTTTTTTATTGTTTTTAAGTGCATTGCTTGAAAATATAAAAAATTTTCAACGAAATCAACGAAATCAACGAAGTCAAAAGACAAAGTGAGGACAAAATAGATGTTCCTATCAACGAAGTTCTTAACGAAGAAATACCATTTAGTAAGTAAATGTGCTAATTATCCTACTTGGGACGAGAAACAGAACGCCTCCTTAACAACTTATAGTCTTTAAATATCAACAAACTTTACATGAAATCCTCTACGAAGATTAATGCGGAATTTTAAAAACAATTTTAAGTAATCTCCTAAATTTTAAATAACTCATTTTAAAGACGCTAGAGAGGTCTAAAAAATCTTACGAATAAAAATATATCTAATTGTATAAATACTTAAAAATACACACGCTTATGACTTAAGAACAATTAAAATAAATTTGAATTTAAATGCATAATCAATTTGAGTTAGATTAACATGATGATCTTTATTTGATGAGTTTAAAAATATTGTTTTTTGTATATTTTTAAATTTTAATCAGGTTATTTATCCTCATTTGAAACTAAGTTTGTAAAAGTTGAATACTGAATTTGATCTATATCGCTAACTATCTGCTTTAATTTAAGAGTTTTTCGATATTGACATTCATACCAAACACATGTGTGATATCTAAAAGGAATTATTCAATTTTTGCTAGTATTAGAGTTATACTTTTTTATATAATGACAAATTTAAGTGCTACAAGAATTACTATTCTTGGTGATAATGTTATTTTTGGTTTTTTATAATAGAAGGGTTACCAAATAAGTAAATACGAGTATAACTATTTAAACCAAATTTTCGCAATTTAAAGCAGATTTAAGAATAAATTTAATAAAAAAATATAATATACTAACTACTATTTAATATTGAAATGAAAAAAGAAAATTTTTTATATGTGACTTCAAAAGATATCTTGCTTAAAGAAAGATATATAATTAAGTTTTATGATGAACTAAAAGATGAAATTATTTGTTTTTTAGATAAAGATGAAAATATAAAAATTTATTCTTCGATTTGTCCACACTTTGGTGGTGAAATTTATTATGACAAAAAAAATGATTTACTAAGATGCAAATGGCATGATTGGAAATTTTGTCAAGAAACTGGAAAGTGTCTAAGTTATCCAATTAAATTAAAATTAAATTCTTACGATTTTGACGTCAGACCCAATAAACTAAAAAACTACAGTGCAAAATTGAAAAATAATGAGATATATTTAATTTATGAAAAATAGTGATGTTTTAGAAGTTGAAATTTACAAAGAAATAAATTGTTCTAAAGATGTTGCTTTATGGAACTATTGGGATCATGAACATCTTGATATTACTCATAGTGCTTATAAAGAGTCAAATATTTTGTATGATAAAAACAATTTCATGTTCAGAGTAGATAATATCAAAATACCATTTCCCTTTATGAATTTTCAAACACCGCTATTCATGGTTCAGCATGATGAAGACACTATATATGTATATGCAGTTCAAATTGGTGTTATATCAAAAACTACTATCACTATTAAATCATTAAACAATTCATCTTGTCAAATTATAATGAACTATAAATTTTATCTAAATGGATGGAGGAAAATCTTAAAACCTTTTTTAAAAATTATGATACCTAAATGGAATGAAAAAGTCTGGTTGGAAGATTTTCCTATAAAAATTAGAAGACAAAAAGTTTTGGATATGAATTTTAAAGACTTTAAAGGATTGCCAGAAGCAATTAATGAAAGAAAAAAAAATAAAGATGAAAATATTACTTTTAAACTTCCAATTCCTAGACCAATAAATTCATCTAGAGATCAACACCCTTTGGCATTGAAATTCAGAAAAAAATAAGTTAATTCAAATCAACTATTATAATTGTTCAGATGAATGGCCATGAAACAGATCTAAAGAACTTTGGTATAACAATAACAAAAAATATAAGATTATTTGATACATTGATAATAAGTGTGATGCAATAGAAGCTCCCATAAATGATAAATCAGCGATTTAATATTTTTGAAAAATTAGGTTTATAATAATTGGGTCCTTTCATAACTTTTCCTGAATCATTATAAATTGGTTTTCCATCCTTATCTAATTTACTCATGTTGGAATTTTGGACTTCATTAAAACATGCATCTAAATTAATACCAAATGCATGGCCTGCTCCATATGTTACATAAAGTATATCTGTCAAAGCATCTGCAACTTCTAATAA
>Ga0209653_1002813_pt1 | contig 12356 bp, 5 predicted proteins | sample SaaInl6LU_22_DNA_FD_184644 | JGI IMG/M metagenome (GOLD analysis project Ga0209653, IMG submission 184644) | Marine microbial communities from expanding oxygen minimum zones in the Saanich Inlet - ESP_116LU_22_DNA (SPAdes) (version 2) | ecosystem: Environmental > Aquatic > Marine > Intertidal... | reverse complement strand
AACAATAATATCTTTATAAGCTGGGTTGTTGTAGTGTTTTAAACCTTGTCCAAAGCTACAAAACACCTTAAAGCCCATGTCGTGTGTTCTATTGTTAAATTTTTCTTTTTCTACAAAAGCAGTCCATTTTTTTGCTGCTTCTTTATATCTATAATCTTGAGTCAATTCAAAAATTTGCCATAAGTTACCGGGAAAAAAACCGCTTACCCAATCTTTTGAGGGTACTTTCTTTATCGATGCTTTTTTACTATTATAACTTCTAGGAAAAGCCACAGAATCTATAGGGTATTGCAATAGTTTTTGATACCTGCTTTTTAGTAACAAAGTATCTATTGAATTAGTTACTGTAGTGTCTTTTTTTAAATTGGGTTTACAACTTACAGTTAGTAGCAAGCATACTATTAAAAATTGAAAATATTTTTTTTTCATAATTTTTATTTTTTATAAATAGATACTAATAGGAATAAAGCTTTTTCAATACCTGCTTCAGAGAGTTATTTTTGTAATTCAACACCTAAATTGTTTGTTGATAAATATAAGAATTCTACCTACAACTACTTACACTCTTATTTTTTAGTTTTGTGTGTTTTTAACCATTCTTCACCTTTTTTATCTCTAAAAAAATCCATCCACATATAGTACATTTTTTTTCCTTCAAAAACATCTACAGAGTGGCTTGATCCTAACGGTATATGTAAAAGTGAATACTCAGGAAAATCTACCTTTGCTTCATCTGCATAAACAATAACGTTATTATCAGTAAGGCCTAAAAATAACTGTTCTAACATACCATGTTTATGAGCACCAACTTTATCAGGGCCAATAGTTTCAACAGTTCCAAGAGCTATTCTAGGAATATATTTATTAGGAAGAACTGTTCTACTTATGGTGTTAGGACTTTTTATAGGTTCTGTATAAGCTTCGCAATCAACAAATTTTTTAAAATAAGGGGTTTGAGTATTTTCTTTTGGAAAGGTTTTTAAATCCTCAATATCTTGTTCGGTTAATTTACTTGATATTTTTAGAAAATGTAGGGTGTCATTTTTTTTTGCACTAATAGATATATGCTGAATTGAATTGGGTAAAAATATCGTTTCAGGAACAATACTATAATTTTTTTTATTAGCAATTATAGTTCCTTGCCCTTTTATAAAAAGGTAAATAAATTTACAATCGTTTTCCATCAATTCTTGTTTGACTGTATTTTCTAATAAAGCAATGTGATTTACTTGAATACCATTGATTTCATTTTTGAGTATTATTTTATTATAATTCTTTTTGGCTGGTTGTAATTCCATATCAAGATGCTCAATAGGTACTTCTTGAGCAGTTAAGGTTAAAGTAGCTATTATTATTGATAATAGATTTAACAGAATATATTTTATTTTCATGACTAACAAATATGAGGTTCCTAATTTTTTACTGGTTTTAAATTATTAAAAAACAATGTTTTTAATGTATTATCAGCAAGATTATTTTTTTTTAACTTAAAAAGGGGGTTAAGGTTTTTATAACATGTAAGAATTGTTTTAAAAACAACTTGGGTCTTTACATTATTTTGTAAAGACCCAAGAATAAAAATAAGAGAGAAAAATATTTCTTTAAAAACTAAGAATCATTATTTCCCTAAATTAGGGTTTCTTAATACCTCATCTGCAGGTATTGCAATTAAATAATCGTCAGCAGTATTAAATTGTAGTTTTTCACCTTCTAAACCGGAAGCACCGAATACACTTGGTCCTAAATTTCTACGAACAATATCATACCATCTTTTCATTTCAAAACATAATTCAAGTCTTCGCTCCTCTAACACATCATTAACAGTTACAGAACCCTGGTGATCTGCGGGTTCCGTACTCGCTGGATAATTAGGATGATCTACTCCAGCAGCATTTCTTGCACGCGCTCTAACTTGGTTTATATAGTTAGTAGCAGAAGCATCATCTCCAATTTCTACAGCTGCTTCTGCAGCAATTAACAATACCTCAGCATAACGCATTAACTGGTAATTTTGCTCAGAAGCTCTACCAGATCCTCCAAAATTATCACCAATCATTCTGTTATATTTAGCTATAAAAGGAGTATTCTGGTTTCTTGCATCAACACTATTAAATTGTGTAAAATCCTTTAAAGCACCATTATCAACCATTGTAGTATCTAAGCTTACTGCTTTTCTATAATCCTTACCATTCCATCTATTATAAACTTCAATTTCAGGCGCCATTACAGCCCAACCTGTACCATGAGCATATGCTGAGTTACCTCTAATACCTGATAATGGACCTATATAATCTGTATTAGGATTACCTATCCCTACATTTCCAATATAATCTAAATTAAAAATAGGCTCTTTAGAACTATTAACCGTAGCAAAGTTCCATAGATTTTGATAATCAGGTTCTAAATCTAATTGATAATCGCCCTTATTATCTATAATCTCTTTAGCTTCATCAAAAGCATCTTGCCAAAGTTCTCTAGTTAAATATACAGAAGATAAATAAGCACTTGCAGCAGCCTTAGAAGCTAAACTTCTAGAACTTTGAGTAGGTGGTAACCATGTTTTAGCAAATTCTAAATCATCGATAATACCCTTATAAATATTATCTACAGAAGTTTTTGTAATATTACTAGCTGCATCTACGTCTGTAACAGGTTCTGTAATATATGGTACCGCTCCAAATTGTCTTACAATGTGGTAATAAGCAAAAGCTCTTAAAAAATAAGCTTCAGCGATTAGAGGGTTTATCTCGTTATCATCTAATTCTACAAATTGTGCTCCAGAAATAGCTAAGTTAGCAGAAGAAACAATCTCCCACATAGCCGGCCAAGCAACCCTAGTATTTCCATTATCTGGTAAATCAGTAAAATTATCATGATCTATTCTTTCTTGTCTTGTTCCTTGATCAGAAATACCTACCATATCACTTCTTAACATTAAAGCCATTCCAGTTTCTCTTGCAAGAAAATATCTGTCGTGAACAAAGGTATAAACTCCATTAACAGCGATCTGTAAAGATTCTTTGTTTGTAAAATAGGTTTCAGGTGACAATAAACCTACAGGGTCTTCTTCTAAGTCTGAACATCTAACTATTGATATACTTACCAATAATAAGAGTATGTATTTATATGTTTTCATATTTATATGTTTTAAAAATATTTATTAAAATTTTAAACTTACACTAAAGTTTAGTGTTCTTAATGCTGGGTAATTTCCATAATCAAAACCAACTGTATTGTTTGCGTTGTTACCAGCTTCTCCTGCAGAGTAATTTACTTCAGGATCTAAACCAGAGTATTCTGTAATAGTTAATAAGTTTTGGGCACTTAAAGAAAGTCTAATGTTTTTAGCGCCTAATTTTTCTAAAACATTTTCTGGTAAGTTATAACCAACAGCAATATTCTTTAATCTAATGTAACTTCCATCTTCTATAAAACGAGTAGAAAATTCTCTAGGGCTATTATTTCCTACACGAGGTATGTTTGAATTTGTATTTGAAGCAGACCAAGCATTATTAAAATTTTCATAAGTTGTATTTCCATCTCCGGTAAACAACTGTACGTTGGTCATATTAAATATTTCACCACCTTGTGAACCTTGGATAAAAATATTAACATCCCAATTCTTGTACGTAAAGCTATTAGTAATACCAAAAGTAAAATTAGGTGTTGGATCTCCAATTATTTTTCTATCATCGGTGTCTATTACACCATTAACACTTCCACTTTCATCAGCAACTTCAGCAAATAAAGGATCTCCTGCTACACCACCTTCAAAAGTTGCAGTTCCCTCTGGCAAAGCTCCTCCTTGGTAAACCCCTGCATATTCATATCCATAAAAAGCACCTGGAGTTTCTCCTTCTCTTAAAATATGTGTGTCAGCTCTACTAAAGTAACTTGGTGATGCATCTAATAACACATCTATACCATCTAATAATTTAACAACTTCTGTTTTATTCGTAGAAATATTAAAGTCTGTTGTCCATCTAAAATCACCTTTATTTATGTTTAAAGAATTTATTTGAAATTCAAAACCTGTATTATTGATTTCTCCAATATTTACTAAAGCTGCTGCTGTTTGGTAACCTAGATATTGAGGTTGCCCAAAATCTGGCATCAATAAATCTTTTGTATCTATATTGTAATAATCCAAAGATAAAGAAATTCGATTATTCAATAATCCCAAGTCTACTCCAATGTTTGTTTGAAAAGAAGATTCCCATCTTAAATTTGCGTTTGCAGCTTGGTCAGGTGCAACACCACTTACTACAGATCCGTTGCTTAAACCTTGTACATCTGTTAATCTACCAAATGAAGAATAAGAAGGGATTGCCTGATTACCTGTAACTCCATAACTAGCTCTTAATTTTAAGTTAGAAATAGTTTCATTTTCTTTAAAAAATTCTTCATTAGAAATTTTCCATCCAAATGCACCTGAAGGAAAAATTGCGTATTTTTCATTTTCAGCAAAATTAGATGCTCCATCTCGTCTAACAGTAGCTGTAAACAAATACTTATCATCATAATCATAATTTAACCTTCCAAATTGTGACAAAATTTCAGATTCTACCAAAGAAGATGTTGGAACAATAGTCCCTGAAGACCCTGCTAAATTCAGGTAAGAAAAATTATCTTTAATCAAGCCAATTGAACCTGCTGAAAATCTTTCGGTTTTATTTTTTTGGTAAGAATATCCAGCTAAGGCTGTAAAATTACCTTTACCTATTTCTTTTATGTATGTTAAGTAATTTTCACTTAAAACAGAAGTGCTTTGTCTGTTTGAAATAGTTGCTTTTCCTCCATTACCTTGGTCAGAAATAGTTAAAGTTGAAGGTACATAAGTTCCTGTATTTTCATTTAGTGAACTAAAACCAAAAGTACTTTTAAAATTTAAGCCTTTTATAATATCATAAGAACCATAGAAATTTGCTCTAAACCTATCTGCAACCGTTTTATTTACTCTTTCTGTAGCTACAGCATAAGGGTTATCAACAGGATCTCCAACAGAGTTTTCTGTAAAAGTTCCATCATCGTTAAAAACTCCTAAATCTGGTGCATACCTAAATATTAAACCAATAACATCATCTCCACCTCCATTTGCTGTATCTCCAGTAGATTGAGTTGGAACACCATTTTGAGCACCTCTACTTCCAAAAAAGTTAGCTCCTAATTTTAATTTATCAGTTACTTTTGCATCAATATTAGAAAGAAAAGTTAATCTTTCAAAATCAGAATTTAAAATAATACCATCCTGCTTAAAATAGTTAGCAGAAGTATAAAAATTTATTTTATCTGTTCCTCCAGAAAAAGAAAGTTGATGATTTTGTGTGCTACCTGATCTATATAACAAGTCTTGCCAATCTGTATCTTCACTTTTTTGAGTATAACTAGAATTTCTAAGTTGTTGAAATGTAGCAAAATCACTAGCATTTAAAAGATCTAACTTGTTTGTAGTATTCTGTGTAGCATAAACAGAGTTTAACTCTACATTTAAAGAACCTTCTCTACCTTTTTTAGTTGTTACTAAAACCACACCATTAGATCCTCTAGATCCATAAATAGCAGTTGCAGAGGCATCTTTTAAAATTTCCATCGATTGGATATCATTTGCTTGAGGCAAGCTACCCCCAACAAAGCCATCTACTACAATTAATGGAGCACTACTAGCAGTAAGCGAAGTATTTCCTCTAATTTTAATTGAAATTGGTGCTCCAGGCTCACCACCATTATTTGACTGAACCACTACCCCAGCAGCTCTACCTTGAATTGCTTGCGCTGCATCTAAAACAGGAAAAGCTGTTAATTCATCTGTTTTTACAGAAGCAACAGCACCAGTTACGTCACTCTTTTTTCTGGATCCATAACCAATTACAACAACATCATCTAAGGAGCTGGTGTTTTCTGTCATTACAACAGTAATCGTTTTTTGATTTCCAATTTTAATTTCTTGTGTTGCATACCCAAGGTATTTAAACACTAAAACTTCAGAATTTTTATTTATGGTAATTGTGTAATTACCATCAAAATCTGAAGTTGTTCCATTTGAGGATCCTTTTACCAAAATGGTTACTTGAGGTAGTGGATCTCCTGTTTCTTTGTCTGTTACTGTACCTGTTATTTTAGTCTGCGCGAGTAACACAACACTAAACAACAAAAAAGTAAATAAACTTAAATTTGATTTTAATTTCATAATTATAGTTAATTTGAATTATTGTTTTACTGGTCTGTCAATTTGGTTTACCAGTTTGGTTTACCAAATATATGTTTTTTTCTTCAACTTGCAATTTTTATTAAGAAATTAATTTTTTAGATTTTTAATTTTAAAAAGTTTATTTTTTAATTTTTTGATCAATTAAATGAATTAATAAACCTTGTAAACAATTGTAAATACACGAACAATAATTACAATGACTATAATTTCTGTTAAACTTTTTTTGTAAAAAGAAAAGTTTTAAAAAAAAGGGAGTACTATATGTTTAACAATGTGTTTTGTTTTTAAAACGGAAAGTCTACTTGAAGGATCAATCCTAATTTCGTTTTTTTATCTTTTTGAACACATCAAATTATATATGTCTTAAAAAAGATCTTGTTTGTTAGTGAAAACAATTAGTAAATGTATTTTTTGGAATCAAATTTATTCAATTGTTTGTTTTTCCTATCCAAATATTTTTTTTTGATCTTTACTATTTGTATTGCTAATAGAGTTTACTTGGTTTCTATTTCTATACGCTGTCAATGAATTTCCATTATAGGTGTTCAAGGTATTTCATGCCCCAATTTAAATTTGTCAAATATTATCTTGTTGAGTAGCAATTGTAACACTCTTCAAGAGTTTTTCAAAAGGGAGGTTTATTTTAAAGGATGATATTTTATTTCTTTATTTTAAAAATAAATATTGCAAAAAAATAGACTTTTCATACATAGCTAATACTTTTATTTAAGTAAATAAAACCTTTAAGTATGATAAAGAGTTGTTATACGTGTATTGTAACTCCAAGAACAGTTTAATGAACAATTAAATGTTGAAGTACACTGAAATTACATTAGCGATTCGTTCTTTATCCTTATTTGACAGATTAGACCCAGAAGGCAAACATAGCCCTGTTACAAATAAATTTTCACAAACTTTTTTTCCATAGTAAGGATATTCTTGAAACACAGGCTGTAAATGCATGGGTTTCCACAGAGGCTTAGACTCTATATTGGCCTCGGCTAATTTGGTAAAAAGTGCTTCTCTTTTAAAATTAGAGTACGCTTTGTTAATATGTATGGTAGTTAACCAAAAATTGGAGAAGAAATTAATATTAGGTTCTTCTAGTACTTTTACTTCATTAATAGTATGAAACAAATTTTGATAGAATTGATGATTAGCTCTTCTATTTTGTATGCGTTCCTGTAAAACCTTTATTTGTGTTCTGCCAATTCCAGCCAAAATATTACTCATTCTATAATTATATCCAATAGTTGAGTGTTGGTAGTGAGGAGCTTCATCTTTGGCCTGTGTTGCCAAAAAAATAGCTTTTTGTTTTAGCGATAAATTAGGGCAAATTAAGGCGCCACCACCAGAAGTTGTAATGATTTTATTGCCGTTAAAAGAGAAAATTGCAAAATCACCAAATGTACCACAGGATTTACCTTTGTAAGTTGACCCGATGGATTCTGCAGCATCTTCTATTAAGATAAGATTGTATTTTTTTGCAATTGAAATTATTTCATCAATTTTAGCAGGCATACCGTACAAATTGACAAATATAATTGCCTTAGGGTTTTTACCTCTTGCAATTCGGTCTTTGATTGCGGTTTCTAAATGAGCTGGGCACATATTCCAAGTACTCGGTTCAGAGTCTATAAAAATGGGAGTGGCTCTTTGGTAGATTATTGTATTTGCAGCGGCTGCAAATGTAAAACTTTGGCACAAAACTTCATCACCTTTTGAAATACCCGCCATAATTAATGCCAAATGAAGCGCTGCAGTTCCAGAGCTTAAGCAAACAACTTCGTTTTTACCTCCAATGGTTTGCTTTATACTTTCTTCAAACTCATCTATATTTTCCCCAACAGGAGCAACCCAATTGGAGTCAAAAGCCTGTTGAATGTATTCCATTTCATGACCATTTAGATGAGGAGGGGATAGCCAAATTTTAGAACTCATGATTTCTTAATAATTTGTATTCAAACCAGACACGTTTAATTTTAGTAAAATCATATGTAGTTTGATAGTGAAAAAGTGAAAATTTTAGATTGTTACCATAAACAGTATAAAAGTAAATGTTTTGTCGTGTAATTGGGGTGTAAAAAAAATTAATATCATGTTTAGCTAAAAAATAGGCTATCGTATAGGAAAGATAAATGCGGTTTAGGTACTGATTTTGATGAAGCAGTTAAAAATACCCGTGTAAAAGATTTTATCTTTATGTAAATAGATTAGAAGATGGACCTTTATGGAACTAGTAGTTTGCCGTTGTCAACACTTATGGTATTACTTTATAAAAAAAAGCCTTATCAATTATGATAAGGCTTTTTGCTCCCCCTCTTGGGCTCGAACCAAGGACCCTCTGATTAACAGTCAGATGCTCTAACCAACTGAGCTAAGGAGGAGTTTGCAGCAAAATTTTGCTTAGCGGTTGCAAATATAAAACACTTTTTAGAAATCTACCAAAAATATTTTTTCTTTTTTTCGTAAAAATTTAGTTTAATTTTTCAATTAAATTCAATAGCCTTTTTTTTTAAAAGATGTATTTTTGCTAATTATATTTATAAATAAAACTATTTCAAACGAATAGATGGATAAATTTTCGTTTTTAAATGCTGCACACACAGGTTTTGTTGCAGATTTATATGACCAATACCTGGTAAACCCAGATGCAGTAGAGCCAAGTTGGAGAAGTTTTTTTCAAGGTTATGATTTAGCCAACGAAAACTATTCTTTAACAGATGAAGAAATAGAAGTTGAAATTCCACAGGAAGTTCGAAAAGAATTCTTAGTGGTAGACTTAATTAATGGGTATAGAACAAGAGGGCACTTATTTACCAAAACAAATCCTGTTAGACAAAGGAGACAATACAAACCTTCTCTGGCAATAGAAAATTTTGGATTAACTAAGAACGATCTAGAGAAAGAGTTTTCTGCAGGATCAATTGTAGGTATCGGTAAAGTTTCATTACAAAAAATCATTGAGCATGTAGAACGTATTTATTGTGATTCTATTGGTGTAGAATACATGTATGTTCGTAATCCAGAAAAAATCAAGTGGTGGCAAGAGCGTTTTAATAAAAACGGAAACCATCCAACATATTCTGCTGATTCAAAAAAATATATTCTTTCGAAACTAAATCAAGCGGTAACCTTTGAGAGTTTTTTACAAACAAAATATGTTGGGCAAAAACGTTTTTCTTTAGAAGGTGGAGAAGCTTTAATTCCAGGGATTAGTGTAGTACTTCGAGACGCTGCAGAAATCTACGGAGTAAAAGAATGTGTTTTAGGAATGGCACATAGAGGTCGTTTAAATACATTGGTAAATGTCTTTAAAAAGCCTGTTCGTGAATTGTTTAGTGAGTTTGAAGGAAAAGATTTTGAGGATGAAGATATTGATGGAGACGTAAAATACCATCTTGGACTAACCTTAAGTAAAACATATAGAGATGGTAATGAAATCAAAATGAATTTGGTGCCAAATCCATCTCATTTAGAAACCGTTGCTTCTGTAGCAGAGGGAATTACTAGAGCTAAAATTGATAGAAAATACGATGGGGATTCTAGTAAAATACTACCTATTGTAATTCATGGAGATGCTGCAATTGCAGGGCAAGGAATTGCATATGAGGTAGTGCAAATGGCACAATTAAACGGATACAAAACAGGAGGAACAATACATATTGTAGTAAACAATCAAATTGGATTTACAACCAATTATTTAGACGCACGTTCTAGTACGTATTGTACAGATGTTGCAAAAGTTACATTATGTCCTGTAATGCATGTGAATGCAGATGATACTGAAGCGGTTTGTCACGCAATGGAAATGGCGTTAGAATTTAGAATGCGTTTCAAATCAGATGTTTTTATTGATTTATTAGGTTATAGAAAGTACGGACATAACGAAGGTGATGAACCTCGTTTTACTCAACCTAAATTGTATAAAGCAATTTCTAAGCATAGTAATGTAAAAGATCTTTATGCAAATACTCTAATAAATGAAGGAACGATTGATAGATCGTATTTAAACGAAATTACTTCGGAGTTTAAAGGAATGTTGAATGAAGAATTTGACAAATCTAAAGAAGACAAAAACTCAAAAGTTAAAGAGTTTATGGAATCTACTTGGGAAGGTTTTAAGCGAGAAAATAAAGAAGGGATGTTGGCGTCGTCTGATACAACATACCCAGTAGATAGCTTAAAGAACATTGCGAAAATTGTTTCTATTGCTCCTGAAAATGTAACCTTTGTTCGTAAAGCAGAGCGTATTTTACAAGGAAGAAATAGAATGGTTTTTGAAACCAATCTATTGGATTGGGGTATGGCAGAAAACCTAGCTTACGGTTCCTTAATGGAAGAAGGATATAGTGTCCGTATTTCTGGTCAGGATGTAGAAAGGGGAACTTTTTCTCACAGACATGCCATTCTTCGTGATGAAGTTACAGAAGACAGAATCAACTTGCTAAATACAAACCCAAACAATAAAGGTAATATGACGATTTATAATTCGTTATTATCTGAATATGGAGTATTAGGTTTTGACTATGGCTACGCAATGGGTAACCCCAATACATTAACAATTTGGGAGGCACAGTTTGGCGATTTTTCTAACGGAGCACAAATTATTTTTGATCAATATATTTCTGCGGCAGAAGACAAATGGAAAACGCAAAACGGAATCGTAGTATTGTTACCTCACGGTTACGAAGGGCAAGGTTCTGAACACTCTTCAGCAAGAATAGAGCGTTACTTGCAATTGTGTGCAGAAGATAATATGACTGTTGCCAACTGTACAACACCTGCAAATTTCTATCATTTGTTGCGTAGGCAAATGAAACGAACATATAGAAAGCCATTAATTGTATTCACGCCAAAAAGTTTACTAAGACATCCAAAAGCAGTAAATACAATTGAAGATTTAGCTAATGGTCAGTTTGAAGAAGTCATTGATGATAATTTAGTACCAAATAAGGTAAAGAAAATGGTGTTTTGTATGGGTAAATTCTATTACGACCTTTTAGAAGAAAGAGAAAAGTTAGGTAGAGAAGATATTGCTTTGATTAGAATAGAGCAGTTATTTCCATTACACAAGAAGAAGATTCAAAAAATTATCGATAAATATACTAACGTAGAAGAATACATATGGGCTCAAGAAGAACCAAGAAATATGGGTGCTTGGAGTTATATGTTGCAACGTTTTGAATTGAAAGATTTAACAGTGCGCTCTCGTAACTATTATGCAGTACCTGCCGCAGGTTCTAGTACAAGATTTAAAAAGCGACATAAAGCGGTTATTGATAGTGTATTTAGTTAATAAATACTTATACCTTAGGGTTTGAAACAACACCTTTTTTACTGTCAGTTTGAGTGAATTTGTGAATAATGAGAAAATTTGTATCGAAAACAAAGTAAAAAATATAGTGAAAAGCCCGACTTTTGGGAAGGCCCAAAAAGAGAAAATAAAAAACTAATAAATAGCTGAAAACTCAGCAAAAGTAAATTAAACATACAATGAGTGTTTTAGAAATGAAAGTTCCTTCACCGGGAGAATCAATTACAGAAGTAGAAATTGCAACTTGGTTAGTTGAAGACGGCGATTACGTAGAGAAAGACCAGCCTATTGCAGAAGTAGATTCTGATAAAGCAACCTTAGAATTGCCAGCAGAAGAAAGCGGAATTATTACCTTAAAAGCAGAGGAAGGAGATGCTGTTGCTGTTGGTGAAGTAGTTTGTCATATAGATACTGATGCTGCAAAACCAGAGGGTGATGCTGCACCAGTAAAAGAAGAAGTCTCAAAAAAAGATCAAAAAGTTGAGGTTACACCAACTCCAAAAGTCGAAACGTATGCAACAGGAACCGCTTCTCCTGCTGCTAAGAAAGTATTGGCGGAAAAAGGAATTGATGCGACCTTTGTAAAAGGAACAGGAAAAGATGGTAGAATAACCAAAGAAGATGCTGTAAAAGCAGTGCCTGCTATGGGAAGTCAACCTGCGAGTGGCTCTAGAGGAACTGAACGTAAAAAAATGTCTATGTTACGTAGAAAAGTAGCAGAGCGTTTGGTGTCAGTTAAAAACGAAACAGCAATGTTAACGACTTTTAACGAAGTGAACATGCAGCCTATTTTTGATTTGCGTTCAGAATATAAAGAAGCCTTTAAAGCAA
>Ga0209653_1002803_pt1 | contig 12381 bp, 9 predicted proteins | sample SaaInl6LU_22_DNA_FD_184644 | JGI IMG/M metagenome (GOLD analysis project Ga0209653, IMG submission 184644) | Marine microbial communities from expanding oxygen minimum zones in the Saanich Inlet - ESP_116LU_22_DNA (SPAdes) (version 2) | ecosystem: Environmental > Aquatic > Marine > Intertidal... | reverse complement strand
TAGGAGAACAAGCAGACGTAGTGTACAATGTACACTGGAGGGTAACAGGTGTATCTGATGAGTTGGACGCTAATAAACACCCTTATCAATCAACTAATATCGGTACGCAATCTTTAAAAACAGCTGATATAACAGATTTTATACCTTTTCAAAGCTTAACAAATGAACAAGTTACAAATTGGGTTAAAGCAGCAATGGGTGAAGAGCAAGTTGAATTTATTGAGAAGAGTATTCAATCTCAGATAGATAACTTGATTGCTCCTAAATCTGTAACTTTAACTATAGGAGAATAATTTTTGTATATTTGTAGTATAAAATCAAATAAAATGAAATTAAAAGACGAACAATTACAAGAATTACAAGATTTAGTTGGTAAGATTAACAATGCGAAAGCAGAGTTAGGTCATATTGAGATGCAGAAGCATGACTTCTTGCACCAATCAGTACAACTTCAAACAGATCTTCAAGAGTTTAATAAAACTTTAGAGGAAGAGTATGGGCAGGTGTCTATAAATATTTCTACTGGAGAAATTACTGAAGAAAGTGGAGATTAGGAAAATATCCATAGGGTCTGATTACAAGTCAGGCTCTATGCATTATATTCACAACCAAAGTATTCTGAATGATTCCTACACGATACACTTAATCCAACTAGATCAGCACACAAGCACTTATAAGATATGGATTAAGCGTGAGGGAGAGATTCTTCTTTGGAAGGAATTTAATGATAACATGCCTGTTTCAATTGAGTACAACATAAACTTTTAGTATGAAATCTCCATTCAACTTTATAGTAAAACCTAAAGATGGTAGACGCTATAATAATATTAAAGATATAGGAGGTATAGACTTTATAACAAGCACATCTCAAGAGGACCATACAGTTTCTAATAGATACGCTGAGGTTGTAGCTACACCTATCAACTATGATGGAGAAATAGTTCCGGGAGATACGTTGATTGTACACCACAATGTGTTTAAGTACTTCTACGATATGAAGGGTAAACAGAGGAGTGGTAAGAGTTACTTTAAGGATGATTTATTCTTGGTTGATGACTACCAATACTTCTTATACAAACACAACGGAGAGTGGATGGCAAAGGATGAGTTTTGTTTTGTGAAGCCAATACCTAAAGAACAATTTTACTTAGACTATCATGGAACAGAACAACCACTAGTAGGTATTGTTAAGTACACTAATAACAAGCTACTAAGTATGGGTGTAAAGAATGGTGACTTAGTTTCATTTAAACCAGAGAGCGAATATGAATTCGATATTGATGGTGAGAAACTGTATAGGGTGTTTACTAAAATGATAACAATTAAGCTTTAATGAACTCAGAGGAAATAAAGATAGAAATCATAAGGGCGGCTGAGAAGGCTGTAAAAGAACTTATCAAGGTAGCTAAGGAGGATATAATCAAGAAGAACCTTGACGACTTGTCCCCTGAAATTGCTGCTGATAGGTTAAAGAATGCCGCTGCTTCTAAGAAGTTAGCTATATTTGATGCTTTTGAAATACTATCTAGAATAGAATCAGAGAAAGCATTAATAGAGGACTCAAAGTCCAACACAAAAGACATGAATAGCTTTGCAGAACGAAGAGCAAAATAGAGACTTATATACTAAGGTATCTGTCATACCGAACCAAGCTTTAAAAATAAAGAACAAAGCTAAGACGTTTAAGTATGGTTACGATGAGAAGTATGATGTTGTTGTAATATCTAAAGACGGGACGGTTGGAGATGTTATAAACATCAACGGCGTAAATATAGGACTGCCATCAGTACCTAAAGAGGTACATAAGAGGAGTTTAAAAAAAGCAGAACAGTATTGGGAACCTGAAGAGTACCCAAAACAACTACAAAAAATAAAGTCCATATTTCAATGGAACGAAGCCCCAAAAGACTTTAAGTCTAGGTGGGTTGATTACATAGAGTCAGAGTTTGATAGAAGGGATGACGGTTATTGGTTCTACAATAATGGTGTCCCAACATACATTACAGGTACGCACTACATGTACTTACAGTGGACTAAGATTGATGTTGGCCACCCTGACTTTCGTGAAGCAAATAGAATATTCTTCTTATATTGGGAAGCGTGTAAAGCGGACAATAGATCTTTCGGAATGGTTTATTTAAAGATAAGACGTTCTGGATTTTCGTTTATGTCCTCAGCGGAGTGTGTGAACACAGCGACATTAGCTAAGGATGCTAGGGTAGGTATGTTGTCTAAAACAGGTTCTGATGCTAAGAAAATGTTTACAGATAAGGTTGTACCAATATCAAGCAACTACCCATTCTTCTTTAAACCTGTTCAGGATGGTATGGACAAACCAAAGACAGAATTAGCGTATAGGGTTCCAGCTTCTAAGATAACTAAGAAGAACATGTATGATTCTGATTATGAAGAGATAGCGGGATTAGATACAACCATTGACTGGAAGAATACTGATGATAACAGTTATGATGGGGAGAAGCTGTTACTACTAGTACACGATGAATGTTACGCTCCAGAAACTAAAATATTAACTGAAGATTTCACTTTTAAACCTATTAAAGATATAAATATTGGAGATAAGGTTATTGTTGATGGTGGTTTTGTTAAAACTGTAATGAAGAAAACTACAGGTAAAACTGATAGATATAAAATTATTCAACCATACGGGAAAGATTATATTGTTACTGAAAATCATAGACTTGTTTTTAATGAATATAAAAAAGGAGAAGTCATAATGACTCCTGTTGAGTACTTAAACAGCTCTAAGTATAGAAAAAAACACTTAACAAGAATTACTTCTAAAGGAATTCAATCTAAAGATGTATTTGACGGAATTCCTCCGTATTTATTAGGTCTTTGGTTAGGAGATGGTAGACAAGGATCTATGTCAATTTTGGTTAATGCAAATGAAGAGCCAGAGATTTTAGATTACTTAGGAAAGATTTCTCAAATATTTAATGTAAATTTTGATATAGTAGAAAGGCAAGGTTGTGTTGAGTTTAGATTTAAAGGAATAAATAATGAGCTTAGAAAACTAGGAGTATATAATAATAAGCATATTCCTGAACAGTATATTAGATCATCTATAGAAACAAGGTTACAAGTTTTAGCTGGGCTTATAGATTCGGATGGTTATTCTGACAAGAAGAAGGGGTGTATAGAAATAGGTATGTCTAGATTAGATTTGATAGAGCAAATAAGATTTTTAAGTTTGTCGTGCGGATTATCATGCTCCAATGTACGTTATAAAAAATCAAATTATAACACTGATGTTTATTCAATAAATATTTCTGGAGAACTATCTATTATACCTATAATTACAGAAAAAAAATCTTTTAAAAATTATACTCCAAAAACTAGAGGTAGAAGAAATAAAGTTGACGTAGAGTTTTATGATACAGGAGAGTATGTAGGGATACAGGTGGATGCTAATTCTGATGAAGAAAGAAAACTTATATTAGATGATTTTACTTTAAGTATGAATTCTGGTAAGTGGATAAAGCCAAATAACATACTAAACAACTGGAGGGTAACAAAAACTTGTTTACGTTTAGGTAGCCGTATCATTGGTAAGTGCTTAATGGGTTCTACATCGAATGCGTTAGAGAAGGGTGGTAATAACTTTAAGAATTTATACTATGACTCTAACCCAAAAGACAGAAACTCAAACGGACAGACTAAGAGTGGTATGTATAACATATTCATTCCAATGGAATGGAACATGGAGGGATTCATAGATAGGTACGGGATGCCAGTCTTTGATAATCCTGATAAGCCTGTTTTAGGTGTAAATAACGAAGAAATAAAGCAAGGGGCTGTTGACTATTGGAATAACGAGGTAAAGTCTCTTAAAAACGATGCTGATGCGTTAAATGAATTCTATAGACAGTTCCCTAGAACAGAGTCACACGCATTTAGGGATGAGAGCAAGTCATCTATATTTAACCTTACTAAAATCTATCAACAGATGGATTACAATGACAACCTAATAAAGGATAGGGTTCTAACTAAAGGATCATTTCATTGGAAGGATGGCAAGATAGACTCAGAGGTTATATGGACTCCAAATGATAGGGGTAGGTTTTTAGTTTCTTGGATACCAAACAGAGGACTACAGAATAAGGTAGAGATTAGAAACGGTCATAAGTTCCCAGGGAATGAACACATAGGTGCCTTTGGTTGTGATAGTTACGATATATCAGGAACAGTTGGTGGAGGTGGATCTAACGGAGCATTACATGGAATAACTAAGTTTCATATGGATGACGCACCATCTAATGAGTTTTTCTTAGAGTATGTAGCTAGACCACAGACAGCAGAGATATTCTTTGAGGATGTGCTAATGGCTTGTATATTCTACGGTATGCCAATACTTGCAGAGAATAATAAACCAAGGCTGTTGTATCACTTTAAGAATAGAGGATACAGAAGGTACTCAATGAACAGACCTGACAAGGCAGCTAGTAAGTTATCAGGTACAGAAAAAGAACTTGGTGGTATACCAAACTCATCTGAAGCGGTAAAGCAAGCGCACGCAGCAGCAATAGAAACATACATTGAGAAGCATGTCGGTATTGATACAGAAGGTGTTTACAGGTCCCCGGACGAAATGGGTTCTATGATGTTCTCTAGGACTTTAAATGACTGGGCTAGGTTTGATATAAACAACAGGACTAAGTTTGATGCATCTATTAGTTCAGGGTTAGCTATCATGGCAACACAAAAACATCTGTATCAAACGGTTAAAAAAGAGTCTAAAATTAGTCTTAACTTTGCAAGATATAATAACACAGGAAGATTTAGCGAAATAATCAAATGAGAGAAGTAAAAAAAGCTATAAATCCATCTACATTTCCTAGTCAATATGTATCTGAATCAAAGAAGAATACCTTTGAGTTCGGTTTACAGATAGGGCAATCTATTCAACATGAATGGTTTAAAAGGGATGGTGGTAGTTCTAAGTTTTTTAATCAGTGGGATTCGTTCCATAAATTGCGCTTATATGCTAGAGCAGAGCAGTCTGTATCTAAGTATAAGAATGAGATGGCGGTTGATGGTGATTTGTCTTACATGAATTTAGACTGGACACCTGTACCTATTATACCTAAATTTATAGATATAGTAGTTAATGGTATGGCTGATAGAATGTTTGACATAAAAGCTTATGCTCAAGATTCAATGTCTGCTGAAAAAAGAAACAAGTACCAAGACGCAATAGAGGCTGATATGGTATCTAAGGATGTGTTGTTAAAGATTAGGGATGACTTTGGTGTTGACGCATTCAATACTAATCCTGAGAATTTACCAGAAACTGATGATGAGTTAGAGTTGCATATGCAATTAAACTACAAGGCTTCTATAGAGTTAGCTGAAGAGGCTGCTATAAATACAGTGCTATCAGAGAACAGGTACGAAGATACTAGGAAAAGAATACTTTATGACCTTACTACACTTGGTGTTGGTATGGCGAAGCATGAGTTTGTACCAGGAGATGGTGTTGTAACTAAATATGTAGACCCTGCTAATGTTGTGTATAGTTACACAGAAGACCCTAACTTTAATGATTGTTTTTATTGGGGAGAAGTAAAGACTGTTCCTATTGGAGAGGTTAGAAAGATTGACCCTACAATTACAAATGACGAACTAGAGCAGATTGGTCAAATAAATAAAGACTGGACTAACTCATACAGAAATAGTATGTATTATGATACATCTGTTTTTAGTGGGGATAGTGTAACTTTATTATACTACAACTATAAGACAACAAAGAAGTTTGTTTATAAGAAAAAAGGAGAGAAAGTAATCGAGAAGGAGGATACCTTTAACCCACCAGCAGAAATGATGGAGGAGAGAGGATTTGAAAAGATTGAGAAGGTTATTGACGTATGGTATGAAGGCGTAATGGTTATGGGAACTAACATAGTCCTTAAGTGGAATATGTCAGAGAACATGGTAAGACCTAAGTCATCATCACAGCATGCAATGTCTAACTACATCGCTTGTGCTCCAAGGATGTATAAAGGATCTATAGAGTCTGTGTTAAGAAGGATGATACCATTCGCTGATCTTATTCAAATGACTCACTTAAAATTACAACAAGTAATTCAGAAGGTAGTACCAGATGGTGTATTTATAGATGCAGATGGATTAAGTGAAGTAGACCTAGGTAATGGTGCTGCTTACAATCCGGAGGATGCATTGAAGTTATACTTCCAAACTGGTTCCGTTATAGGTAGAAGTTTTACACAGGATGGTGAATTCAATAATGCAAGAATACCTATACAAGAACTAGCTAAGAGTGGTAGTCAAGGAAAGATAGCAAGTCTTATTGGTAGTTACAACCATTACTTGCAAATGATAAGAGATGTAACTGGTTTAAATGAAGCAAGAGATGGTTCAATGCCTGATCCAAACTCATTGGTTGGCTTACAGAAATTAGCAGCGTTAAATAGTAACACAGCTACAAGACACATTATGGATGGTCTTATGGATATCTCAAGAGATTTAGCTACAGCTTTATCGTGTAGGATTTCAGATGCGTTAGAATACTCTTCATACAAGGATGAGTTTGTGATGCAGATTGGTAAGTATAATGTTGGTTTACTTAATGATATTAAGGACTTACATATACACGACTTTGGTATATTTATTGAGTTAGCTCCAGATGAGGAACAAAAACAACAATTAGAACAAAACATACAGGTAGCACTATCTAAGCAATCAATTGACTTGGATGATGCCATTGATATACGTGAGATTAGAAGCGTTAAGTTGGCTAACCAATTATTAAAGGTTAAGAAGAAAAGAAGAGAGAAGGAACGTCAGAAGTATGAGATGCAAAAAATGGCAGCTCAACAACAAGGACAACTTCAGTCTCAACAAATGGCAGCTCAGACTGCGGCTCAGAAGGTTCAGTTAGAGGCTCAAGCAGAGATGCAAGTAGCACAAGCAAAAGCTGGATTTGACATTGAAAGAATGAGAGGAGAGGCTTCTATAAAATCAGAGTTGATGCGATTAGAGTTCGATTTGCAAATGAGCTTAAAGGGTGTTGATACAGAAAACCTTTCTAAAAGAGAGGAAGCAAAAGAGAAAGCAAAAGACGACAGAATAAGTAAGCAAAACACACAACAATCTAAGATGATAGAACAACGTAAGAAAAACTTACCACCTGTCAACTTTGAATCTAATGAAGACACGTTAGATGGTTTTGACTTATCTGAGTTTGAGCCTAGATAAATTTAAATTAAATCAAATATGGAAATTAAAGTAAGAGAAGTTTCAGGCCCTGGACAAAAATCAGTACAGGAGGTTGAAGAGCAGTTTGTGGAACAGCAAGAAGAAACTCAACAGGAGGAAGTACAAGAAGAGATTGTACAAGAAGAAGTACAAGAAGAAGAAGTACAAGGACTGAATGAAGATGAGGTTGTTTCATTTATTAAAGACAAGTATAAAAGAGAAATATCATCAATTGATGATTTGTTTGCTGAGAAGCAACAAGAGGATCTACCGGAAGATGTATCTGCATTCCTGAAGTATAAAAAAGAAACAGGGAGAGGTATTGACGATTTTATGAAGCTACAAGTGGATTATGATAAGGTAGATGATAGTAAATTATTGCAAGATTTCTATGCTTCTACAGAAGAGGATTTAGACTCTGAAGATATATCATACCTTATCCAAGAGAAGTTTGGGTACGATGAGGAGTTGGATGATGATTCTGATGTGAAAGCAAAGAAGATTGCAATAAAGAGAGAGCTTGCTAAGGCAAAGAAGTATTTTAACGAATTAAAGGAGACCTATAAAGTTCCAGTCGAGTCGGCTAAGGGACTAGTTAACGATGACGAGTTAGAGACTTACAATGCTTACAAGGAGTATATATCACAATCGCAAAGTGTCCAAGAGGAGAATCAGAAAAAGACTGAGTTCTTCATGAAGAAAACAGATGAGGTGTTCAACAATGAATTTAAAGGTTTTGAGTTCAAGGTTGGTGAACAATCAATTTTGTTTAGCCCTGGAGAGGTTAGTGACGTTAAAAGCGCACAATCTGACGTTAATAACTTCATATCTAAATACATAGATGAGAAAGGATTAATAAAAGACCCAAAGGGATACCATCGTGCATTGTCTGCTGCTATGAACCCTGAGAAGATGGCTAATTTTTTCTATGAGAAAGGAAAGGCTGATGCTGTAGGAGATGTATCAAGACAATCCAAGAATGTTAATATGGAAGTTAGAAGTACACCTCAACAAGTAACAACTGGAGGATTCAAAGTTAGAGCAGTCGATAACGATAGCGGGCGTGGGTTAAAAATTAAGAAACGCTAAAAAAAATTAAAAAATGGCAACAATTACAGGTAATGTGAACATCACACCTTCACAAACAAAAGTGGCTTTACCAGGGTCATACATTACAGATTTCAATTTCTTGAACCAGTATTTACCAGATACTTATGAGAAAGAATTTGAAAGATACGGGAACAGATCAGTTAGTTCATTCTTACGTTTAGTAGGGGCTGAATTACCATGTTCTTCTGACTTAATCAAATGGTCTGAACAAGGAAGATTACACATCAAGTATGAGGATGTAGTGATCAAGGATGGAGTTGCAGCAACAGACGGTGCTTTAACTTTATTAATCGACAACTCTGCAATCAGAAAGGGTCAAACTATCATGATTTCTGACGGAACATCTGCTACTGTATCTGCTAAAGGTATCGTAACAAGTGTATCTGCAACAGAGGTAGCTGTAGCATTATTTGCTAGTGCAGGTGTACCAGCATTCACTTCTTTAGGAGGAGCTGATAACAGTGGAACAAATGTAGATGTATTTATCTATGGTTCTGAGTTCAAGAAAGGAACTAACGGTATGGAGAAAGCTTTAGAGGCTGACAACGATATCTTTGACAACAACCCAATCATCATTAAAGACAAGTACGAAGTTGCTGGTTCTGACATGGCTCAAATTGGATGGATTGAAGTAGAAGGAGATAACGGAGTTGGGTACTTATGGTACTTAAAGTCTGAGCACGAAACAAGATTACGTTTTGAGGATTACTTAGAAACTGCTATGATTGAGGCTGTACCAGCGCAAGATGTAACAGGTGAAACAAGTGAAGCTTTTGCTTTAGGATACAAAGGATCTGAAGGTCTTTTACATGCTATCGAGTCAAGAGGTAACATCGCTACAGGTGCTTTAGATGACTTAGCTGAGATTGACAAGGTAGTTGCTCAATTAGATAAGCAAGGTGCTATCGAGGAGAACGTAATGTTCGTAAACAGAGGTACATCTTTCGAGATTGATAATATGTTAGCTGCTCAGAATAACTTCGGTTCTTCAGGTGCTTCTTTCGGTTTATTCGATAACGAGCAAGATATGGCTTTAAACTTAGGATTCAATGGATTCCGTAGAGGATATGATTTCTATAAGTCTGACTGGAAATACTTAAACGATGCAACAATGCGTGGTGGTATTACAGGTGGAGGAATTGATGGTGTTATTGTACCAGCTGGTTCTACTACAGTTTATGATGAGGTTATGGGTAAAAACGCTAAGAGACCATTCTTACACGTACGTTACAAAGCTTCTGAAACTGAAGACAGAAAGATGAAGTCTTGGGTAGTTGGTTCTGCTGGAGGTGCTTCAACAAGCGACTTAGACGCTATGGAAGTTCACTTCTTATCAGAAAGAGCTTTATGTACTTTAGGTGCAAACAACTTCTTCTTATTGAAGTAGTATTAAATATGTAATTCTTACCCTCGTTACTATGACGGGGGTAATTATTACTCTTATAAATTTTAAATTAAAATCAAATGAAAAAAAATATAACTCTAAAGGATAGAGTATACAGATTAAAGAGTAACAGTACACCACTTAGTTACATGTTAAACTCTAGAAACTCAAGAAGAAAGCCATTATTACACTTCGATGGCAAATCAAACAAGGCATTAAGGTATTCAGTAAATCAAAAGTCTCCATTTCAGGAAGATCAGGATGATAACGCTATACTGGAACCTGTTATATTTGAAAAAGGAATGCTATTTGTTAGTAAGACAAACCCTGTTTTACAAGAATTTTTATCTCTACACCCAGGCAATGGGTCAGTTTTTGTTGAGGTGGATGACGAGAAGGATGCAGTAGAGGATGTAGAAATCTTAGACCATCAGTTAGAGGCTCAGTTAGAAGCTAGAAACTTAACAATAGAGATGCTAGAAACAATTGGAAGGGTAGTTATGTCTCTGAACGTAGATAAGATGTCTACAGCGGAGCTTAAGAGGGATGTTAGATTATACGCAAAGAATAATCCAAATGAGTTCTTAGAAACCTTAAATGATCCAATGTTAAAATTACAAAACTTATCTTCTAAATTATTTGGAGAAGGTATGCTTGTATTAAAGAATAACGGTAAGGATGTTTACTTCAACATCGCTGGAAACAAAAAGAAAATGTTAAGTATACCATTTGGAGAATCTCCTGTGTTTACGGTATCATCTTTCTTTCAAACCAATGATGGTTTAGAGGTAATGACCATGCTGGAAAACAAGTTAAAATAACAATAAAAATTAACTAAATTATAGCCCATCCTTTCAAAAGGGGTGGGTTATTTTTTTTGATTATCTTTGCATAAAATACTACATAATGATAAACAGCGTAAGACAGACGGTCTTAGCTATTGCTAATAAACATCAGTTTGGATACATAACACCGGCTGACTTTAATTTATATGCAAAGCAAGCACAGTTAGATATATTTGAAGACTACTTTTATAGGTATAATCAATGGGTTGTAAGACAGAACCAAAGGAACTCAGGTACGGGATATGCAGATATCCTAAAGAACTTAGAGGAAGTTATTGATAACTTTTCTGTAGAGTCACCTATGAATAACCAAGGTAATACATACACACTACCTAATGATTACTACTTAATTAACAAGGTTGTCGTTAAGACAAACTTATTGTCTACAGGTACCTCTACAAGTGAAACTTCAAATACACTAACACAATCAGATGCTACATTTGTTTCTCAAGGAGTTTTCCCAGGAGACTTAATATCTGTATTGAAGGATGGAGTAGTGTACGACACATTAGTGAGTAATGTAACAGAAACAACAATAACTACACCTTTAGGATTTAATTGGAATGAAGACTCATCTTTACAGTTCGCTGTTTACAGGTCTAATAATTTTAAAGAGTCTGAGAAGCTTTCTCATACCAAGATAACAATGTTGAACTCATCTAACTTAACTAGCCCTGATTTGACATTTCCTGTGCACACGCAGAGTAGCAATGTAATAACATCTCATCCAGAAGCAATAAGTAATATAGGACAATTAAAAGCTCAGTACATTAGAAAACCTAAAGACCCTAACTGGACATATGTTTCAGTTGGTGGGAATGCTATGTATGATATAGGGAACATCAATCACCAAGACTTAGAGATACCTGCTACTGATGAACCATTAATTATATCTAAAATATTAAAGTATATAGGTATATCTATAAGAGAGGCTGACGTATACAATGCAGCTGAGAAAGCAGAAACTAAAGAACAACAAAAACAAGGATAAAACATGGCTTATTTAACAGGTTACCAATATTACGAAAATGATGGTGTTGGACAAGAAGATGCTAATTGGGGATCGTATCAATACATATCACTACAAGATATCGTTAACAACTTTATGTTAATGTATGTTGGTAATGACAAATTAGTTAACAATGTAGAGAGGTTTAATGTTATATTTCATGCAAAGAGAGCTATACAAGAGCTTAATTATGATGCAATGAAAGAAACGAAGATAATAGAATTAACTGTTTGTTCTAATCTTAGAGCTGTTCTTCCTCCAGATTTTGTTAATTGGGTTAGAATATCATTATACAAAGATGGTACATTGATGCCTCTTACTGAGAACATACAGACAAACTATGCTGTGAGTTATTTACAAGATAATGACTGTAGGGTTCTATTTGATGAAGAAGGTGACGTATTAAAGGGCACCTCTTTATTGGATGCTGATAGGTTAGATGGTTTATCTAAAACCCCTTACATAGGTTCAGGTAAAATGAATGGTAGTCTTGGGTACAATATTGATGGTAAGTGGGTGTTTGATTACTCAGTAGGCACCAGATATGGTTTAAACACAGAGACAGCGAACATCAACCCAACGTTTAAGATTGATAAAAAATCAGGGGTAATAAACTTTGATTCTCAAATGTCAGACCAGCAGGTTATAATAGAGTACATATCAGATGGTATGGAATCAGGTGATAACACAGAAATAAGTGTAAACAAGTTATTCGAAGACTACATATACGCATACTTAAAGTACGCTATACTATCGTCTAAATTTGGTATTCAAGAGTATGTGGTTAGAAGAGCTCA
>Ga0209653_1002800_pt1 | contig 12402 bp, 12 predicted proteins | sample SaaInl6LU_22_DNA_FD_184644 | JGI IMG/M metagenome (GOLD analysis project Ga0209653, IMG submission 184644) | Marine microbial communities from expanding oxygen minimum zones in the Saanich Inlet - ESP_116LU_22_DNA (SPAdes) (version 2) | ecosystem: Environmental > Aquatic > Marine > Intertidal... | reverse complement strand
TGATGTTTCAAAACTTTACTCTGATACTGGGCATTTTACATTCGATCCAGGATTTACATCTACAGGAAGTTGCGAATCTTCAATAACTTATATTGATGGAAACAAAGGTGAGTGTTTTTATCGTGGATACCCCATGGATGAACTTGCAGAAAAAAGTAATTTTTTAGAAACCGTGTATTTATTGTGGGATGGCGAACTACCTAATAAAGATCAATGGGAAGAATTTTCTGGTTCAATCAAAAACCATACAATGGTTCATGAACAAATAAGAACTTTTTTTAATGGATTTAGAAGAGGAGCCCACCCAATGGCCATCATGGTAGCATGTGTAGCTGCTTTATCTGCCTTTTATCCAGATTCAACAAACATTGCCGACTCTGAGCAAAGAAAAATATCTGCAAGAAGAATGGTTGCTAAAATACCAACACTTGCAGCGATGGCTTACAAATATAGCATGGGACAACCTTATGTTTACCCTGACAATAATTTAGATTATGCCGAAAATTTTATGCAAATGTGCTTTGCTGTTCCTGCAGAAAAATACGAAATAAACAAAACCTTTGCAAAAGCATTAGATAAAATACTTATTTTACACGCAGACCATGAACAAAATGCATCAACTTCAACTGTAAGACTTGCCGCCTCTTCAGGTGTCAATCCTTTTGCATCAATTTCAACAGGATTTACTTCATTGTGGGGTCCGTTACATGGTGGAGCGAATGAAGCTGCTTTAAATATGTTGAAAGAAATTGGTGATGTAAAAAATATTCCTGAATATATAAAAAAAGCTAAAGATAAAAATGACCCGTTTAAACTGATGGGCTTTGGTCATAGGGTTTATAAAAACTACGATCCTAGAGCTAAAGTTATGCAAAAAACATGTCATGAGGTTCTTGAAGTAGCTGGAAAAAAAAATGACAAGCTTTTACAGGTTGCTAAAGAACTTGAAAAAATAGCTCTTAACGATGAATACTTTATTGAAAAAAAACTATACCCGAACATTGATTTTTATTCTGGTATTACACTAAGTGCCATGAATTTTCCTACTACAATGTTTACAGTTTTATTTGCCGTTGCTAGAACAGCAGGATGGTTAGCCCATTGGAAAGAAATGCTGGTTGATAGTAAAACTAAAATTGGTAGACCCAGGCAGCTTTATATGGGTAAAAAACCAAGAAATTTTAAAGATCTTTCATCACGATAAAACTATAGATTATTTTCTATATCTTTGCTAATCACTCTTGAAGTGGATTTGTTTGATATTCTTTTTAAAACTTTATTATAATCAACAACCATTTTAGTTATAAAATTTTTATTATTTATATAAAAATGTATTTTATCTAATATTTTTTCTGAAGTGCAATCTGACTGGATTAATTCAGGAATTATTTCTTTATTGGCCATTATATTAATTATATTAATAAATTTCACTTTAACGAACGGCTTAATTAAAAAGTAATTTAATAAATTAAATTTATAAATAGTAATGAATCCTGATTGAGATTTACAAAGATCTAATGAAATTGTTCCAGATTTTGCAATACATAATAATGACTTTTTATAAAATTTTTCTTTTTTACTAGGTTCATGATTAATAAGTATATTTAACTTTATATTGCTAAAATATTTTTTTAAAAAAATATAATTATCTTTAGTTGCAGCGATATGAAAAGTATATCTTGAGCCTAATTTGAGTATAACTTTTTTAAATATAGGAAGAAAATAATCCAGTTCAGACTTTCTACTGCCAGGGCAAAATGTTATTAAATTCTGAGATTTTGTATTAATATTAAATTTTTTAAATCTAAAATTTTCAAAAAAAGGATGGCCAACAAATAAATGTTTCATATTAAATTTTTTAAAATATTTTTTTTCAAAATCAAAAAGGAGATAAATTTTATTAAAATATTTTTTAATATTAAACAATCTGTTTTCTCTCCATGCCCAAACTGTTGGTGCAACGTAATGTAGGAATTTAGGTTTAATTTTTTTATTTTTTTTTATTTTTTTTACTACTCTAAAAACAAAATCTGGAGCATCAACAGAAAATACAACACCTGGATTGTATTGCTCAATATCCTTAACTGTATCGTTTATTTTTTTTTTTATAAAAAAAATATTTAACAAGACATCTTTAATGCCAAAAAAAGTAATACTAGAATTATCAAATAATTTTTTAATTTTTAATTTTTTTAAATTATCTCCTAATATCCCCCTAATATTATATTTTTTTAAATCTAAATTTTTAATAACTTTGTAAGCAAGCAAATCTCCAGAGGGCTCGCCCGTGATTATAAAAATTTTTTTTTTTTTCATTAAATAGCAGTTATAAAAAAATTATTTTTATTAGCTAATTTTATTGATTTTTCTTTGTCTAGAAAAATATTTTTATTTTTAAGTAAAAAAATTCCTGATAAATTTGCTTTCAAACAACGTTTAATCGTTTGCAATCCAATTGTTGGTAGATCGTAATTTAAACTTTGTCCCCTTTTAGGTAGCTTAACAAGAACACCTGATTTTTTATTTATAAATTTTTTTTTAATATTAATTGTTCTCTGCAACATTAAATCAGTACCTTCTGCTGCCTCAATGCTAAGTATATATCCATTATCAACAACAATTGCCTGAGCATTATCAAATTTACTCAATGACTTTAGTACAGATTTTGCTTTATAAAAATCTTGAAAGTCTAAATATGATGGTTTTTTTTTAGTAACTAATTTGTTTAATAAAAGTTCTTTAGAATATTTATGTGAACTAACCACTTTAATATTATGCTCTTGCAATACTTTACTGGCAAAATTTAATAATCCCCCGTCGCCTTTTTTAAAAGCATTTTTTAATTTTGGAATATACCTGAGCGTAGTAAGATCAAATTTTAAGCTTGAAAAAATAGGTCTATTTATTTTTCCTGTAAAAATCACTTCTTTAACTTTGTTATATTTTAAAATATTTAAAATTTCACCAAATTTACCGAGATTAACTTTCATTGAATCCTTATAATAACCATCCGATAAATTAATTATTATATAATCTAATTTTTTTTCTTTGAGTGATTTTAAAATTTCTTTAGGAAAGGATCCATTGCCAGCAAAAACTCCGATCATCTTGATGGTCTACAAATATCTCTGGAATGATTTTTACTTTCTAAAAACTTAATTAAAATTTTATTTAATTCAGAATTCTTATTAATACTTTTAATATACTCATTCATATTTGAGCAGACGAACAAATTATTAATTGTTTTTTTATATTCTTCTATTTCTTTATTCTTAAACCCTTTTCTTTTGAGACCAATCAAATTAAGATTTTCATATTTAGATCTATTTCCCTTAATCAAAGTGTAAGGCAATACATCTTTATCTACACCAGTCATTCCACCTATCATCGCACCCTGTCCTATTTTTGAAAACTGCAAAACAGCAGAATTCCCCCCTAACACGACATCGTTTTCAAATATGCAGTGACCTGCAATTGCCGCATTATTGGCAATAACTAAGCGGTCACCCATTTTACAATCATGACCAACATGAACTCCAACCATATATAAAGAATTATTACCCAATATTGTTTTTAGACCACCGTTTTCAGTACCAAGGCTAATGTTGCAATTCTCTCGAAAAATATTTTTTTCTCCAATTTCTAAAAAACTTTTTTCACCTTTAAATTTTAAATCTTGAGGGTCACTTCCAATTGAACAGAAAGGATAAAAAACATTTCCCTTACCTATTTTTGTATCACCTAAAATACTTACAGAATTATATATCTTGCAGTCATTACCTATTTCTACATTTTCTCCAATTGTGCAATAAGCGCCAATCTCAACATTTTTACCAATTTTTGCAGATGGGTGTATCGAGGAATTTTTCTCAATCATTTTTATCTACTATAGTTGCCATCCATTCAGCATCAGCCATTTTTTCATTTTCACAATACGCTATACCTTTGTATTTCCAAATTTTACCTTTAATTTTATCAACCGTACAATCTAAGTATAAGTCACAAGGCGGGAAAATTGGTTTTCTAAATCGAGCATTTTGGATTGACATCAAGTAAACAAGTTTATTCTCTGTAGTTTTTTTATCTAAACAATATGCAGCTAAAGCTGCGGCAGCTTGTCCAAAAGCTTCAACGATCATAACACCAGGCATAACAGGTTGTCCTGGAAAATGACCTTGAACGTAAAATTTTTCGTTATTTAATCTCAAGTGTCCAAGGGCCGATTTCATATGTTTAATGTTGTACAAGCCATCTAATAAAAGCATTGGGTCTCTATGAGGTAGTAAATCTATTATTTCTTTTCTTTGGATAAATGGCAATGCTTTGTTAATCATATTTATATTTCCTTAAAAAATTTTTTATTGATGTTGCTGGATAGCCCATAACTTTATAAGAATCTGGTAAATTTTTTAAAACACCAGATTTTCCTCCAATATTTACTCTGTTGCCTATTGATAAATGCCCACTAATGCCGGCCTGCCCTCCAATCATACAATTTGATCCTATTTTTGTACTTCCAGCTATTCCTACTTGCGCTGCGATATTGCAATAATTTCCTATATTTACATTGTGTGCAATATGAACAAGATTATCTATCATGGTGGAATTTCCAATTACTGTGTTTCCAAAAGACCCTCTATCAATAGTACAATTAGATCCAATATACACATTATCATGAATCTCAACTAAACCAATATGCGGAATAAAATAAAATTTATTATTTATATATTTAAACCCATAACCAATTTTACCAACTATCGAACCATCGTTTATTTTAACATTATTCTTTATAATAGAATTTGAAATTACACAATTTGATCCAATCTCAACATTATCACCAATTATAACATTATTTTTTATTATTGAATTATATCCAATCTTAAAGTTTTTTCCCAACACTGCAGATCTGTCTATTATATTATTTTTATTCTTATACTCTTCTTCTAAGTAGATTTTTTCAGGCGCCCAGTAATCAGTGTCAGAATTTGGATAAAAGAGTTTTACCGTCAAGATAAAGTCTAATAAAGGTTCTTTGGATATTATAGCTTTGGTGTTTTTTTGGTTTATTAAATTTTTATCTTTTTCCCTTATAAAACAGTAGGACAACTTTGAGTTTTTTAAATGATTAGAGTATTTAATGTTTTCAAAAAAACCAATTTCTCCAGACTTGCCTGACTCCAATGTAGAAACATCAAAAATACGATCATTCATAAAATTTTCTTTTTTAGTAAATTGAGTAATTTCAATTATTTCATTTATATATTTAGGGCCTGAATTTTCAAAAAAAGTTCTCATTAGTTATTCGCTAAAAAGAACTTCCAATTTGAAAGCTGAATCTTTCCTCAAGATCTCGATCATCGCTGTTTAAAACCTGAGCAAAAGTAAAATTTAAAGGTCCAAGAGGTGAGATCCAATCCAACCCAATTCCCGCTGAAGATCTTAATTTATCTATATCTTTGGATGAATCGTAATCTACACCCCAAACGTTCCCCATATCAAAAAAAACAAGAGTGTTTGCTCTTAAGTTTTCAGGTAATGGATTTGGTATTGTGGATGCCAAATTAATAAAAGCTGAATAATTACCGCCGACATGATCTTTTCCATCTTTAGGGCCAACACCATAACTTTCAAAACCCCTGAGCTGATTGTTTGTTAAAAATTTTCTGTCACTTAATTTAACGTCATCGTTATTAAAAGCATTTATTGTATTTAAACCAGTTTTCATACTAAAAGTAAAATTTTTAGAAACAGGATGATAAATCGCATTTCTAAAACTATTTTCTATAAAAGCTATATCACTTGGTGGTAGAGCAATTGTCTGACCAATAGAAAATTTATGCCCTTTAGTGGGTTGAAATACGCTATCAGTTTTATCAGTATTTAAATTATAGAAATATTTATAGGTCATGTATTTGCCAGCTCTACTCTGATACAAATTTGATGCGTCAGAACTTGTATCTATATCGTCAAGCTCTAGACCTGCTCCAAGTTTTAATTCAATATCTTCAAATAAATCATAAACTATCGATAAATTGTTTCCAGTTGCGGTACTCTCATAACTAGCGTTATCCAATTCTGTTCTTGTAATATAAAAATTATTTATAAAATCATTATCTGATAGTAAAAAATCTGGAATTCTAGTGAATATATTCCCTGAAATTTTATCTGTTCCTATAGATAAATTAGCCCCTAGATCAATTCCTTTACCAAAAAGATTTTTCTCAGTAATTGAGGATGATATTGAGCTACTTGAAGAACCGACTCCTACACCTGCACTAATTGATCCTGTTGGCTGCTCTTGAATAGAAATATTAATATTTGTTATATCGGCACTTCCATCTAAACTTAATTTTGAATATTTAACATCTTTAAAAATACCAGTTGCTTTTAAGTTATCCATAGATTTATCTAAATTATATTTTGATATCACATCACCTTCAGAAAAAATAAGCTCTCTTCTTATAACTTTTTCTTCTGTAATTGAATTACCTTTAATATTTATTTGATTAACATAACTGGGCTTAGTCTTATAAAATTCAATTTCAATATTTACAATTTGATTTTTGTCTATCTTTTCATTTATTAAAAAATCTACAAACTCAATTTTTTTAATTTTTAAATACTGATAAATTAAATCTCTTGCATCATTTATTTTTTTTAAAGAATAACTACCTTTTAGTTTATTTTTTAAAATTTTTTCAACATCTTTTAAATTATCATCAAGTAAATTTTTTTGTCTATCTATAATTATATAATTTAAAAAATTATATCTATCACCAGAATTAATAGAGAATGTAATTGATGATTTGTCTTTACTAATTTCTTCAACATCTGATGTTAAAATTTGAACATCATAAAAACCTTCATTTAAATAAAAATTTTTTAATAATTTTTGATCATAATTTAACCTTTCTTGATTTATAAAAACGGAACTTGAAAAGAACTTCCACCATCCGTGTTCCGATGATGATATTATATTTTGCAAAGTTGATGATTTAAAATATTTATCACCTATAAAGAAAATTCTTTTAATTCTTTTTTTTTCACCCCTCTCAACATTCAAAACAATATTTAAATTATTATTATCAAGTGCAGATATTTCTGGAGTTACAATGGTGTTAAAATATCCAGAATTTGCATAAATCTGTTTTATTCTGATAATATCTCTTTGCAAAATACTTTCTGAAAATAATTTATTTTGACCAAGAGACAATGTCTCGTAAAGAATATCTTCCCTTTTTTTATTTGTAACACCTTTTAAATAAAAAAAGTTAATCAAAGGATTTTCAATAACGTTAATTTTTATAATATTATTATTATAGTCTATTGAAACATTTTTAAAAAAATTTGTTTCAAATAATTTTTTTTGCATAGAATTGATATCACTTGGTGAATATATTTTGGTTTTATCAAATTCAATAATGCTTATTATAGATTTTTTTTCTATTCTCGCATTGCCGTATATTTCTAAATTTGATTTATTCGATGAATTTACGTTAGTGGTAAAAAAAAATATATTAAGAAATATTATAAAAAAAAAAGATTTCATATTACGTTGTAACTCTTAGCTAAGTTTATTATCCTGTAAATATCATTTTGATTAACAATTTTAAATTTTAAAAACTTTTTAATTTTTTTATCTTTAAAAGCTTTTACTAAAAAAAAAGAAATATCTCCATACTTTATTTCCTTATTTAAAAACATTCTAACAAGCCTTTCATTCAAAATTGTAAAAAAAATTGCCCCCACATTACTTTTAAGATTTATAAGCCTATATCCAAGCTTAACTATTGGAAATTTTTTTAAATCAGGTTCTAAAAATTTAATATTTAAGTTATTTAATTTTAGATCAGTACTATTGCTTAAATTTAATGAATCGGAAATAGGCAATGCCATACTGGGCTTATGCATCACTGGATAATAAATATAATTTTTAAAACCAATTAATACATGAACATTTGATTTCTTTTCTATCAATATTTTTAATTTTGAGCCAGGTATATTGAACAACGCTTTAGCTTCAAACAATTCTAATACTTTATTTGCCAAAGTAGATGAGTTTATACTGATCTCTTTGCCCATTTTCCAGTTTGGATGTTTTAAAGCATTTTTTACAGAAGTGTCATATTTTATTTTCTTTTCTAAAAAGGGCCCGCCTGAGGCTATTAAAAAAAATTTATCAATTTTTTTATGTTCAGAATTTTTTAATAATTTTAAAAAAACATGAATACAATATTGCTCTGAGTCTACAGGTATTATATTGCAATTATATTTTTTTGCCTCTCGCAAAAAGAAATCTCCGCCACAAATAATCGTTTCCTTATTAGCGATTAATAAATTTTTAGATATTTTTAAAAGCTGCAAATTAAATTTTAGCGCTTCATATCCAGAAACACCTGAAATTACGTAATCGATTTTTTTTTTATGTTTTTGAAATAAATCTTTCTCTAGTATTATTCCTTTATCATGAAAATAAAATTTATCATTTAAATTTTTATTTGTAAGAATAATTTTTTTTGGACTAAATTTTTTTTGCAAAATTTTTAATTTTTTATAATTATTATGAGCTGATAAATATAAAAGTTTGAATTTTTTCTTATTTAAATTTAAAATTTTTAAGCTAGTGTTTCCGATAGACCCGGTGGAGCCAAATATAGCTAAAGTTTTCATTTAATTATAAAGTAAACAAATACTGTCAACACGATTAATCCGTCAATTCTATCAAGCAATCCGCCATGACCTGGAATAAAATTTGAAAAGTCTTTAATTAAACACTTTCTTTTAAAATATGAAAATAATAGATCGCCAAATATTACCACTAATGTACAAATAAAAACAAAAAAATAATTCAGAAATATATCATTTCCCAATTGCCAGCCTAAAATATTTGCAGCATAGCACCCTAAAAGTGCAAAAAGTATACTACCTAAGAAACCAAAATATGTTTTGTTGGGACTTATAATTTTAATTTTTTTCCCACCAAAAATTTTTCCAAAAAAATAACCTCCAATATCAGATAAACACGTCAAAAAAAAAATATTAAGAATTATATAATTACCATTTATTTTATTAATTATTTCTATAGCAGAGAATGTAAAAGAAAATAATAATAAACAAATTACTAATTTTATTGTTGTTTTTTTTAATTGAAAAGTTTCATATATGCTAATTATAGAAATCATTAAAAGTAATAAAAAAAAATAATACTTTCCAGAATATATTAAAAATATAATTAAGGGTGCTAAAAATATTGAAGAAAAAAATCTTAAAAAAAAGTTTTTTGTCATGATCCAAAATTCCTTTTTAATTTATTAAATTTTTTAATGATTAATTGCAAATCGTATGGTTTAAAATCTGGCCACATTTTTTTGATAAAAAAAAACTCACTATAAGCGCATTGCCATAGTAAAAAATCGCTCAACCTTGAAAACCCCCCTGTTCTTATAATTATTTCAGGCTCTTTTGCAGGTGAAGTGTATAAATATTTACAAATATTTTTTTTATTTATATTTTTTCTATTTTTGATTATTTTTTTAAATGAATTAACAATTTCAAATTTTGAACTATAATTAAAAGCTACGTTTATTTGTAATTTTTGTTTTTTAGAATCTGTATCTTTGCTATACTTATATAAGATACCAATTGTATTCTTTGATAAGTTATATTTTTCACCAATAAAATTTAATTTAATTTTATTATCAATAAAGTATTTAATATTTTCTTTTAAATATTGCTCTAATATACCTAATAAATTTTTTATTTCTTTTTTATTTCTTTTTTTTAAATTATCCATGGATAAAGCAAAAAGCGTTAGGTAATTAATTTTGTTTTTTAAACAATATTGAACTATTGGTTTTATATTTTTAACACCAAACTTATGTCCAATTAATCTACTTTTGTAATTTTTTATTCCCCATCTTCCATTACCATCCATAATAATGGCAATATGATTAGGTGATTTCATACTTTTAAAATTTCTTGCTCTTTTTCTTTAATCTTTAAATCAATTTTTTTAATAAACTCATCAGTCATTTTTTGTAGTTCGTTTGACAATTTTTTATTTTCATCCTCACTTATTTTTTTTTCTTTTTCCTCTTTTTTTAGAAAATCCATTCCATTCCTTCTAATATTTCTGATTGATATTTTTATTTTTTCAGATTGTTGGCTGACAATTTTTGATAATTCTTTTCTTCTCTCCTCACTTAATTTAGGAACAGGTATTCTTAAAATTTGACCATCTACTATAGGATTTAAATTAAGTTCACTTTCTCTCAGGGCTTTTTCGCAAAATTTTACATTATTTGTATCCCAAATTTGAACAGTAATAGTTTGGGGGTCTGACACGCTTACTGTGCCAATTTGATTAATGGGCATATTTTGTCCATACACCTCAACTTTTACCAAATCTAACATTGAAGAATGAGCTCTACCAGTTCTTATGGTGGATAAATCTTTTTGAAGAGAATTTAAGGTTTCTTCCATTTTTTTTTCAAAATCTTTAAGCCTAATATCCATATTTATTTTACTAATGATTTTACTTCTTCACTAAAATCTGCTTTTTCAATCTTTATACCCTCTCCAACTTTAAATTTGATAAAGTTAATTATTTCAAAGTTATCTAAATTCTGAGAATTGTGCTGATCTATAGCTTTCTCTACTGTAAGATCTTGATCAATAACAAAATTTTGTCCAAGCAAAGTATTTTCAGAGATGACTTTATTTAATTTACCAGAAATAATTTTGTCTAATATTTCAGGTTTTTTTCCTTTTTTATCAGTTTGCTCATCTATAATTTTTTTTTCATTTTCTATAAATGATTGATCTAGATCATTTTTATCTAATGCCAATGGAGACATTGCAGCTATATGCATGCATATGTTAGTTGCAAGTGTTGCTGAATCATCATTTTTAGATTTATATTTTAATACTGCAGCTATTTTTCCACTAACATCATTAGACTTGTTATGAATATAAAATGCTAACCTTCCATCGTCTTTTGAAATATATGAAAAACGTCTAAGTTTTATATTTTCACCAATTTTTGCTACCAAATTAATAATGCTGTCACTAACTTTGTTACCATTTAACTCTAAATTATTTAACTCTTCCAGACTATTTGCTGATGTGTTGATTTTTGATAGATTGTTACAAAAGTCTAAAAATTCTTTATTTTTTGCTACAAAGTCTGTTTCAGTGTTGATCTCTGTTAATGTCATGCAATTTTCATCTTTTCCAATGATCACAAGACCTTCAGCAGCATCACGACTACTTTTTTTAGCAGCTTTTAAAATGCCTTTTTTTCTTAAATAATCTATAGATTTATCAATATCATTATCATTTTCTTTTAAAGCATTTTTGCAATCTTGCATACCCGCGCCTGTTATTTCGCGCAACTCTTTAACTTTCTCAAGCACTGACATTTTTTTCACCTGCCTTTTCTACTTTACTATCAGGAGCCGCGGCCTTAGTTTTGTTCTTATTTTCTTTTTTATTTTCAGCTAGATCGTTTTCTTTTTCTTCTACTTTAATATTTTTCTTAGCATCCAAAATTGTCTTCTTAATTAAGTCACAATAAAGATTAATTGCCCTTCTTGCATCATCATTTCCAGGAATTGGGAAGTCAATGTTATCTGGGTCAGAGTTACTATCTAATATACCTATGATTGGAATGGCCAATTTTTTTGCTTCAAGGACAGCTAGTGACTCAATGTTTGTATCAATGATAAATATGATATTTGGTAATTTTTTCATTTCAGAAATACCACCTAAAGACCTCTCTAGCTTATCTTTCTCCAAATTCATTTTTATTAATTCTTTTTTTGTAAAACCAGTATCTTCTTCAACTAAATTTTTTTTAATATTTTTAAGTCTTTTAATTGAGTTGCTTATAGTGTTCCAGTTTGTAAGCATTCCACCGAGCCATCTAAAATTAACAAAATAATTATCAGTTTCCTTTGCGACCTCGGCTATAAGCTCTGAAGCTTGTTTTTTTGTAGAAACAAATAAAACCTTTCCTCCTGACGATACAGATTTATGTAACTCTAAAAGAGCATTGTTTAAAAGCTCTAAAGTTTTTGAAAGATCAATTATATGAATTGAGTTTTTTTCTCCAAAAATATATTTTTTCATTTTTGGGTTCCATCTAAAAGTTTTATGTCCTAGATGCACACCTGCTTCAAGCAGCTCTTTAACGGTTATTTTAGGTAAGTTCATTTTTTCCTTTCCGGTTATACCTCTAGAGAAACCACTGTTTTTACAGACCGGGGGCAATTAAGCCATTTTCTCTATGTGTTTTTGTTTGATGGGTCTTTTATATAATTAATTGTTAAATTCAACGTAAAAATACTAATAAAAAGCCTTAATATTATTTGTTTTAAATAACTCTATATCTTCAGGTTTTAT
>Ga0209653_1002789_pt1 | contig 12442 bp, 11 predicted proteins | sample SaaInl6LU_22_DNA_FD_184644 | JGI IMG/M metagenome (GOLD analysis project Ga0209653, IMG submission 184644) | Marine microbial communities from expanding oxygen minimum zones in the Saanich Inlet - ESP_116LU_22_DNA (SPAdes) (version 2) | ecosystem: Environmental > Aquatic > Marine > Intertidal... | reverse complement strand
ACAGCAGCAGCTCTGAATGTATCTGCAGCACCTAATACTACTGATTTGCCTGCTTTCTTTAATTGATACGCTAATTTTCCAATTGTGGTTGTTTTTCCAACACCGTTTACTCCAACCACCATAATGACGTGAGGAGTTTCTTTTTCTGGAATAATAAACTCATTTTCATTGGTGTTATGACTTTCTTCTAGTAGTGTACTAATTTCATTTTTAAGAATAGCGTTTAACTCATTTGCATCAACGTATTTATCTTTTGCAACTCTTTCTTCTAATCGTTCTATTATTTTTAAGGACGTTTCTACACCAATATCTGAACTAATTAATGCTTCTTCAATATCGTCTAAAGAAGATTCGTCAATTTTTGACTTACCGCCAACAGCTCTAGAAAGTTTTTCAAAAACACTTTCTTTTGTTTTCTCTAAGCCTTTATCTAACTTCTCTTTTTTATCTTTTGAAAAAAAACCGAATATCCCCATGATTAATATATTTAAACAGAAAAAGCCTCTTTTTCAAGAAGCTTTAAACTATGAATTCTACTATCAGAATTATTTTTTTGCTAAATAATCGTCTACTTTATCTTTTGGTACAATCTCAGATTTGAACGAATAAGCACCAGTCTTATCAGACTTGGTCATCTTAATTACTTTTGTAAAATCTTTTGCTCCTCTTTTTTGTAAAGATGCTACTGCCTTCTTTGCCATGATTTATTAGCTTTTATTTCTTACTTAATTTCTTTGTGAACCGTCATTTTCTTAAGAATAGGGTTGAATTTTTTTAACTCCATTCTGTCCGGTGTATTTTTTTTGTTCTTAGTCGTTACATAACGAGAAGTACCTGGAACACCAGATGTTTTGTGCTCTGTACATTCTAATATTACTTGAACTCTATTTCCTTTCTTAGCCATGTTCGCTTAAAATTATTGGGTTGCAAATTTAACCAAAGTTATCTTATCTACAAATACTATTTAAGGTTTTTCACATCAACTAAAAATAAATGCCTTGCTATTTTAAAATCCTTAGTCCATATACTTATGTCAAGTTCTTTCCATTCGCTAGTCGGATATATCCAGTTGTAGCTGTTTTTGGCATTTGTAATTTTAATTGGCATATCGAAACCATCGATAGCATTCCATCTGTATTTTAGTGTTTTTTGTTTCCCCCAACCTATGAGTTCATATTCAAATTGAGGGAGTTTTGAATTGTATAAGTATTGCTCAAAGAAATTATCGAAATTCTTTCCGCTTTTTTCATTTATAAAATCAAAAATATCTCTTCCGTCTATCGTCTGGTATTTAAATTCTTGTGTCATCGATTTAATGATGTCTAACCAAAGCATGTCATTTTCAATAAGGCTTCTAAGGGTATGTAGCATTGCACTGCCTTTAACATACATGTCGCTACTCCCCTTGTGATGCACATCTGGAATTCCAACAATTGGCCGCCTGTTTTGGGTTTTTGACATCTGATTTTCTACATATTTAATCATGGTGTCGTAGCCATACATACATTCAACAAACAACAGCTCAGAATAGGTACAAAAGGTTTCTTGTATCCACATATCAGCAATATCATTAGCTGTAATGCTATTCCCCCACCATTCGTGCCCAGTTTCATGAACAATGATATAATCAAATTTTAACCCCGCCGTATAATTTAAACTGCCTAAATACCCTTCTCTGAATTTATTACCATAGGCAATGGCACTTTGGTGTTCCATTCCTAAATAGGGTGTTTCTACTAATGCGTATCCGTCATTCCAAAATGGATATGGCCCAAAATAGCGTTCAAAACATTCAATGGTTGGTTTTACTTGCTCAAAATGCTTTTTGGCTTTCTCTTCATTATAGGACAATACATAATAGTCTAAATCTAATGTATCTTTTCCGCTAACGTATTTATCAGAGAAGTGCGTGTATTTACCAATGTTCAAAGAAACATCGTAATTGTTAATGGGGTACGATACAAACCAATGAAAAGTGTTAAACAATTTTGTTGATTTTCGTAAATCGTGAAAAATCAGGTTTCCGTTTGAAATGCATTGTAAATCTCCAGGGACTTGACAACTAATAAGCATACTGTCTGGCTCATCTGATTGATGGTCTTTGTTTGGCCACCAAGAACTTGCCCCTAATCCCTGGCACGAAACCCCTATCCAATCCAATCCATTTTTATCTTTCTCCCATGAAAAACCGCCATCCCAAGGCGGATAGACGGCTTCTTTAGGATTACCACTATAGTAGACTCTAACGAACACATTCTCACCTTCTTGAACCTCTCTGTCTAAGGTGATGAAAACAGCATTGTATTCTCTTTTAAATGATTGTTGCTTGCCTTCAAATTGAATTTCTCTGATACTCATGTTTTCAAATAAATCTATCTGAAAGGTTTTAAAGTTTGAAAGCACATCAAAGTGAATCTCTGAATACCCTTTTATGAATTTATCTTCAGGCTCCACAGAAATATTTAGATGGTAGTAACTTACATCGTAACAATTTCTAAATTCAGATAAATAGCCACGTAAACTATCGGCTCTACCAAATTCTTGGGCAATACTGAATAAGGATTGAAATAGTAGTATGATTAAAATGGTTTTTTTCATGTGCTTAATTTAGTGTGTGGCTACAGAGTTAATGTCAATGTACAAGTTTCATTCACCAACAATGCTGAGGCTGTAATGGTTACTATAGCAGTTTCTTCATTTTGCAATACACCACTTCCGCTTATTGTAACCAACGAAAACTCCATGAATGAAACATCTTGTGATGGAATAAATATGAGTCCATCACTACTAACTGTGGCGTTTAAAACAAATATACCAAAATCAATTACTAAATCACCTTCATTATCACCATTTTCTAATGTCACTTCACTAGGAACTATAGCCCCTAAAATAAAGCCGTCACATTCGGAATCAACATTCCAAGTATTAACCATAATCTGACTAGAATATACACAACTGCCATCATCTATTGTTACATCCGGATCATAATTAAATGCTGTTTCATCGGTACATCCGTAACAATCGTAATTACATGACTCATTATCTTGATTGGCTAACGGATTGAAATTACAGGCAGTATCCACCATACAACCAAAAACTAAGGCAACATTATCGCCACCGTTTTGTCCAGAATTATCAGTATTACTTTCTTCTTCTTGCTTTTTACAAGCGGTTGCTAATAAGCCTATTGCAGCAAATAGTAATACATATTTTTTAAGATTGAGTTTCATGTTGAATTCTTGTGATGTGGTTAAAAAAAAAGTTGTTACCAAATGTAACAACTTTTTTAAATCTATATATAGTATTGACAAGATTTTAAATCAAAACATTGTCATTAGCTAAAGCTTCTTTTAATACGGCAGTGATGCCTTTTTTGTCAATAGTTCTTAGAGCATTTGTAGATACTTTTAAAGTAATCCACTCACCTGATTCAGGGATAAAGAACTTTTTAGTTTGTAAGTTTGGATAAAACTTTCTTTTAGTCTTTTTGTTAGAGTGAGAAACATTGTTTCCAGCCATTACTTTTTTTCCTGTGATATCGCAAATTCTTGCCATCTTACTTTTATTTATAACAATTTAGGGGTGCAAATATAAATTTATTTATTGAAAAAACTAATGTATAATTTTAGAATAAACTAATAAGATAATTAAGAACTTTGTTAGAAGCTCTCTGTATATTTTCTTGTCTTGATGTATTAAAAACTACGGTTTGACTAAAAACTTCATTGGGGGTAGCCACTGCAAAGCAAATGGTTCCTCCTTTTACACCATCTAAATCTTCATTAGACGCTAATCCTGAGGTTGCTACGGCATAGTCACTATTAAAAATCTTTTTTGAGGATAAGGCCATTTCACACACAACTTCTTCACTTACCACTCCATAGGTTGATATTAATTCAGGGCTTATATTTAGCATTTCCTTTTTAACTTGCGTAGAATAAGCTACCAAAGAGCCCAAAAAGTATGAAGAACTACCACTTATGGAAGTTAACATTTTAGCAATATTGCCACCTGTGCAGCTTTCAGCGGTTGAAATTGTTGCTTTTTTCTGAAACAAAAGTTCGGCAACAACTTCTTCACTTAGTCTTTTCTGAACAGGCGAATAGTATTTTCCTAACAAAGGTTTTAAACTTTGAATATTTTTATCAATTAAATTTTCAAGGAATAGCTTGTCCGTTCCTCTTACCGAAAGACGCAACATTAGACAAGAGATTGAAGGTAAATAGGCAAGTTTAATTTCTTTTGGCAAAGCTTCTTCCCATTCTGCTATGGTTTCTGCTAAAACAGATTCTATAACTCCTCTAGTGTATACTGTTTTGTGAACAATTTCTAGTAGATTATACTTTCTCTTTAGTTCATTTATTACAAAAAGCATCATGTTTTTCATTTCATGCGGGACTCCTGGCATTGATACAATGACTTTACCATTGTAATCAAACCACATACCTGGGGCTGTTCCTTTATGATTTGTAATAACTTGACACCGCGACGGGACGAATGCCTGAAGTTTAGTGTAATCATTCACTGTCCTGCCTCTTTCTGCAAAATAATGAGTAATTTTAGCTAAAACCTCTTGATTTAAAACCAATTCATCTTCGAAAAAATCACAAAGTGTTTTTTTTGTAATATCATCTTTTGTAGGACCCAAACCACCCGTGATAAAAACAAAATCTACGTTTTCTAAAGAATTTGAAAGGCAAGATATAATGTGATCACTGGAATCAGAAATACTCGTAATCTGATTGACATGAATTCCATTACTCTCTAATTCATTACCTATCCATGCTGAGTTAGTATCTAACGTCTGTCCAATTAAAATTTCATCACCAATGGTAATTATATCTGCCTTCATCTATTGTTATAATACTTCAGGCTCAACAATAAAGAATGTTTTACTTTCTGAAACTTCAGCACCATCGATATCCAATACAGTTAGAGTTAACCTGTATCTTCCTGGCTCAACATCTTGGAATGGCAAAGCTATTGATAGTGAGTCTGAAGAAGATGTTCCAGATAAATCGTAATCGTTATCAATTTGCCAAGGCGCCGATGAAAGACGAGCATCTTCAAAATCATCAATTACTGATACTCTAAATTTATCTAATCCTTGATCATCAGAAAATGTATAACTAAAGTTAAGAGTCGCTCCTTCTTGCTTGGTAATTGTTGAACTTTCTAAAGTGAAAGAGGTAATAGTAGGTGCTTCATTTTCGGATCCACAAGCACCGAATAATAAAGCGATAACAAAAATTTTGATTGCATTTTTCATAGTTTAATTATTTAAGGGTTAGTATGAATTCTTCAAAGGTCATGTTTTTTTGTGAGCCATCAAACATATTTTTAACAGTTATTATGTTTTGTTTAATCTCGTCCTCGCCTATCATGACCACAAATTCAACGCCTTTTTTATCGGCATATTGCATTTGTTTTTTCATTTTTTCATCTGAAGGATAAAGCTCAGATTTGATTCCTTTAGTTCGTAAAACATTTAATAAATTATATGCATAAAAGGCTTCAGATTCTCCAAAATTTGCAAAGAGTACTTGAGTATTTGAGTTTTTTAATTCAGGAAATAAGTTTAAGGTGTCCAATACCAAACAAATTCTATCAAACCCAAACGATATTCCAACCCCTGGCATGTTATCAAGCCCAAACACTCCAGTCAAGTTATCATATCTACCTCCCCCTCCTATACTACCAATATTAACATTGTTGGCAACAACTTCTATAATAGCTCCAGTATAATAGTCGAGTCCTCTTGCTAGGGTTACATCAACTTCCAATTTTGCAGATTTTAAATCAATACTTTTAAAGGAGTTAAAAATAAAAGACAACTCCTCTACTCCTTTCAAGCCGACTTCAGAATTAGAAAGAAATTCCTTTAGCGCTTTAAGCTTATCATCAGTCGATCCATCGAGTTCAAACAGCACATCCAGCTTAGCAATAGCGCTATCTGAAAGCCCTTTGAGTGATAATTCTTGCTTTACTTTCTCTATACCTATTTTATCAAGCTTATCGAGCGCAACAGTAATGTCTGTCAGTCTACTAGCCTCTCCTATACACTCAGCTATGCCACTAAGTATTTTTCTATTATTTATTTTAATTGAAAAGTCATCTAATTTAAGAGCATCAAAAACTTCATCATACAATTGTATCAATTCTAACTCTGAAAAAAGCGACTCAGTTCCAATAATATCAGCATCACACTGATAGAACTCTCTATACCTTCCCTTTTGGGGCCTATCTGCTCTCCATACATTTTGAATTTGATACCTTCTAAACGGAAAAGTTATATCGTTTCTATTTTGAACAACATAACGAGCAAAAGGGACTGTTAGGTCGTATCTCAAAGCTTTCTTTGAAATATCAGAAATTAACGCTTTAGAAGTTGTGTTGGCATTAAAGGTTGTTTTTGACAAAAAGTCACCAGAGTTAAGAATCTTAAAGATAAGCTTATCGCCTTCATCACCATACTTTCCAGTCAAAGTATCAAGGTTTTCCATAGCTGGAGTTTCAATTTGCTCAAAACCATATTTTTCAAAGGATTGGTTAATAATTTGAAAAACATAGTTCCTTTTTCTCATTTCAGAAGGAGAAAAATCCCGCGTACCTTTAGGAATTGTTGGTGATTTAGCCATTTTTTCTTCGTTATTTACGAGCAAATATCAGAAAAAATAATCTAGTAATCTTTGAAAAAGACTATAATTATTTCAAAATTCACTAAAAAAGTATTGTGAGGTTATATCTTTTTCAGATATTTGCAAAAAATTAATTAATCTATTTATTCAAACAAAGAATTATGAAAAAAATGCTTTTAACAGCTGCAATCGCTTTTACTAGTTTAATCGCTTCTGCACAATTTATGATTACTGCTGACTTAGATCTAGAAGATTTTAGTACTGACAGTATTACTGAAACAACTGATTTCGGATTTGGTTACATGATCAATGACACTTGGACTGTAGGTGCTACTATCCCTGCTGGTGACAATGAAGATTTCAGAGTATTTGCTCGTTACTACTGGAATGAGTCAATTTACTTAACTGCAAACACTACAGCTGAAAATTTCTCTGACAACTTACGTTTAGGAGCTGGTTATAGTTTTGCTGCTTACGGAAGTTTCTACATTGAGCCAAACTACACTTTCTTACTACAAGAAGATGCAGCTGGTGAAAGAAACGGTAAATTAAAATTAGGTCTTGCTTACAGATTCTAAATTTTAGACAAAACATCAAAAAGCGCATCAAAATTGATGCGCTTTTTTTTTGTCTTATTATTAGATTATTAGTTAATTTTGTACTCAACTTAAAACAAACAGCTTTTTATGATTTGGTTAATTATTATATTTTTCATGATTGTTGGCGGAATTGTCAGCAGTCGCTTAAAAAATAAGTTTAAAAAATACTCTCAAGTATCCCTAGCAAATGGCATGACTGGAAAGGAAATTGCCGAAAAAATGCTACTCGACCATGGTATTCGTGATGTAAAAGTTGTATCAGTCCCTGGTAGATTGACCGACCACTACAATCCCTCCGATAAAACGGTGAATCTTAGTCCTGATGTATACTCTAGATGTAGCGTTGCCTCTGCTGCCGTTGCAGCACACGAATGTGGACACGCTGTTCAACACGCCCAGGCATACTCATGGCTACAATTACGTTCTGCTTTAGTACCAGCCGTTTCATTTAGTACTAAAATGTTGAACTTCATTTTCATAATGATGTTTTTGGGCGCTGGAGTTCTTGGATGGTTTGGTATTGATACTGCTCTTCTGACAGTAATAGTTTTTCAATCTGCTATTACTCTTTTTACGCTAGTCACTCTTCCAGTAGAATTTGACGCTAGTAACAGAGCGCTTATCTGGCTAAAACAAAAAAACATTACCACTCAACAAAATCACCCATTAGCTATGGATGCTCTGAAATGGGCAGCAGGAACATATGTAGTAGCGGCCTTAGCTTCTTTAACTCAATTAGCATATTACATTATGTTATACATGGGCAATAGAGACTAGAGACTAAATGATTTTAATTAAAAAAACCTTACTGAACATGTAAGGTTTTTTTGTTTGAACTTAATTTTCAAGAAATAATTCACGAAATTTGTACCTACCAATCTTTATTGAAAAAAAATGCCCAAATTTTTATACTTATTTCTATCATTTTTCCTCCTTAATTCCTATTCTTTTGGACAAAAGAGCTGGGTAAACGATATCCATAATGAGGATAAAACATTGTATGAAGTTCAAGAAAGTTTTGAAAGCTATTGGGAAAATAAAACCATTGGAAAAGGTAAGGGTTGGAAGCCTTTCAAACGCAGAGAAGCTTTTATGGAGCCAAGGGTATATCCTGACGGAATCTTTCCTTACAGCAAACTGTATGAAGAGTACAACAAACTTAAAAACCAACCTAAAAGTTTAAATCAGGAAAATATAGAAGCCGATTGGCAAGCGTATGGACCTACTAGTGTTCCTTATCAAAACAATGGCACCAAAAGAGGTGTAGGTAGAATTAACATTGTTGAGTTTAACCCTAATGATCCTAACTTAATATGGGTTGGTTCCCCAAGTGGAGGACTTTGGCAATCTTCTGATGGCGGTGAAAGTTGGACCAGTAATAATGATTTGTTACCTAACTTAGGGGTTTCTGATATTGCAATAGATCCTACAAATCCGAGCATCATGTATATCTTAACAGGTGACAGAGATGCAGACGACACCTATGCCTATGGACTTTTGAAATCAACCGATGGAGGACAAAGTTGGAATACCACTGGACTTTCTTTTAATTTGAATAACGCTTACAGAGGAAATAGAATCCTTATCAACCCCAACAACACAAACATTCTACTAGTTTCTACACGAAAGTCTGGCTATGGAGAAATATATCGTTCTATAGATGCTGGAGAAAACTGGGATATGGTTTTACAAGGACCAAACTTTATTTCAATGGAGTTCAATGTCTCAAACCCAAACATAGTTTATGCCGTTACTACTGGTACTAGTAAATTCTACAAATCAAATGATAATGGATTAAACTGGGATAATGTTACTAATGATGTCGGCTTACCAAACTCAGGAAATAACAGAGGGATAATTGGTGTTACTGAAGCTAACCCAAATGTAGTTTATGTTCTTTACAGCTCAAATGACGACGGTTTTGGTGGACTTTACAAATCCGAAGATGGTGGATTTAATTTTACATTACAATCTGAAACACCAAATATATTAAGTTGGGAAACCGATGGTAGTGGCGAAGGTGGTCAAGGCTGGTATGACCTAGCACTAGCCGTTTCACCTACTAATGAAGACTTGGTATTTGCTGGGGGTGTTAATATATGGAAAGCGTTTGACGGAGGACAATATTGGGAAATTAGCTCTCATTGGTTTGGGGGTGACGGAGTAGAATACGCTCATGCCGATCAACATATTTTAAAATATAATAAAGCTACTGGAGTACTTTATGCGGGTAATGATGGAGGACTTTACAAATCAGAAAATAATGGTGAAAACTGGACTGATATAAGTGACGACCTACAAATCACACAGTTTTACAAAATTGGAATATCACAAACCGACTATGGCCTTTTGTTAGGTGGCACACAAGATAATGGCACCCTTAGGTGTAATTCTCAAAACGATTGGGATGCAGTTAGAGGTGGTGACGGCATGGAATGTGCCATTGATCCCAACGATCCTACAAGAATGTATTCGTCAGTTTATTACGGTGCCATTTCTATTTCTACAAATGGTGGTCAAAATTGGGATGATATTGCTCCAGATTCTGATGGTGCTTGGGTAACACCATACCAAATTGATCAGAATAACCCAAATAGAATAGTGGCAGGCTACAATGTAGTATATGAAAGTTTAGATTATGGTCAAACATGGGATTCTATTTCTAACACCTTTAATGGTTCAGAAAACATTGATGTTATTTGTTTATCACCTTCAAATGATGATGTGATTTACATAGGTGAAGGCGAGGATGTATTTAAAACAATTGATGGAGGTGAAAACTGGTATAATATTAGTTCAGGGCTTCCAAGTAAAACAGTTACTTATATCGCTGTTCATCCAGAAGATTCAGATAAAATATGGGCCACATTCTCTGGTTATTCAGAAGGTGAAAAAGTCTATTATTCTACAAATGGAGGGAACGATTGGTTAAATATTTCTGAAGATTTACCAAACTTACCAGCAAATACAATTTTGTTTTACGCTCCAAACGAAACCCTATTTTTAGGAACAGACATTGGAGTATTTTATAAAGATTCATCAATGACTAACTGGGAAACCTTCAATCAAGGGCTACCAAATGTTATTGTCAGTGAATTAGAATACCATACGAGTTCGAATAAACTGTTCGCAGGAACATATGGAAGAGGCGTTTGGGTTACTTCTTTGCCTCCTACCTCAGCGCCTATTGCTTCATTTAACTATAATTCAATAAACGAATGCGCGGGTATAGTATCATTTAATAACAACTCATCAAATACTGTTGACTTAGAATGGAATTTTGGTGATGGGAATTTTTCAACTGAAAATTTTGCGACGCATCAATATTCAACAAGTGGAAGCTATACTGTGGAATTAATTGTTTCTAATAACTTAGGTAGTGACACGATTACACAAGAGGTTACCATTGATCTTATTGAACCTCCAACAGCACCGTCAACTGTAAGCTGCAACCCTACTAGTGTTACTCTAGTTGCCTCTAACAATGATATACAAACGGATATCAAATGGTACGATGCGCCTCAAAATGGTAACCTTCTTCATGTTGGCAACAGCTATACCACAGACGTACTAAATTCTACTACAACTTTTTACATTGAATCTGCTTCCGTATCTGATTCAGGTCAAGTTGGAGAAACTTTTCACTCAGGAAACTCTGACTATAGCGGTTCTTCTTCTAGCGTTGGCGCATTGGAGTTTGATGCTAATCAAGGCTTTATTCTTGAGTCTATAGATGTATTTACAAATTTAGCTGGAGAGCGAAAAATTGTACTTTTTGATAATGAAGGTAATGTTGTAGATGAACATACTGAATACGTACCAGTAAGTGATAATATAGCCCACACCATTGTGCTAAACTTTCAGATTAATGCGGGCAACGGCTATCGATTAACTACTGATAATGACTTAAGCATTGCTAATTTCGGAGGCGAAAACCCTCAACTAAAAAGAACAAGTTCTGACGACTTAAATTTCCCTTACACCTTCAATAATATTGTGTCAATTAATGGGTCTTACTGGTATGGAAACGGAGGAAGTTTTATGACAGATTACTATTATTATTTTTACAACTGGAAGGTCAAAACATTCTGTTCAAGTGCCAGAACTGCAGTTGAAGTTCACATCGGTAGTGAGGAAATATTATCCTTAGACATTACAAACAATTGCCCTTATGATAGCCTAGTGTTAAATGCCAGTGGAAACTTTGATTTATTTGAATGGAATAATTTATCTACTAATCAATCATTAACTGTATTTGAACCAGGCACATATTCTGTAACAGCCTACGACTCTGCTGGCTGTGTGTCTTCCTCAAGCATTACAATTCCTTCCATTAACTCATTTGAAATCACTTCTAACGAAGTTTTATGTGATGGGTCAAGTATTTATTTACAATCTATAATTGGATTAGAATCGTACCTCTGGAATACTGGTGAAACCCAAAGTGTAATTTCAGTAAATTCAGCCGGAACCTATTCTGTAACTGCCGAAGATGAAAATGGTTGTGTGTTATTTGACGAAATCACGATTGAATCAACTGTTCCAAACCAAATTAATATTGAATATGATTTGGATTCACTGGTAATATGTAGAGGAAGTGATATAGGTTTTAACGTTTCTTCAGATTTTTACTTCATGAATGTGGTCTGGGATAATATCAACTTAGGCAATGAATATTCCCAAACATTTATTCTAAACGGATTACAAGAAGTAACCGTTGTTGGTATTGATGAAAATGGGTGCATCACTGTTGACACGCTGTTATTAACCGTCATAGATTGTGAAAATTCCATTGATGAATTTTTTACCAATACTCAACTGTATCCTAATCCTAATGATGGTAAATTTACTCTTCAACATCAATCCACTAAGGAGGAAATTAACATGATTAGAATTATTGATTTTCAAAGCCGTTTAATTGAACAACGAGCCGTTAACTATGATAATGGGATTTTAGTAGAACACTTTGATTTATCCAACTTAAGTAAAGGACTCTACCTTATTGAACTAACTTCTTCATATGGAAGAAGTGTTAAAAAAGTCGTAATAGAATAAGTTTAAACAAACATTTTTTTAGGGTTAAGAATACCCTTAGGATCAAATAAATTCTTAATTCCTTTTTGTAGGTTAAGGTTCTCTTTTGTAAAGGCTATATCCATATAACTTTTTTGGACAAGACCTATACCATGCTCTCCACTGATGGTT
>Ga0209653_1002786_pt1 | contig 12460 bp, 12 predicted proteins | sample SaaInl6LU_22_DNA_FD_184644 | JGI IMG/M metagenome (GOLD analysis project Ga0209653, IMG submission 184644) | Marine microbial communities from expanding oxygen minimum zones in the Saanich Inlet - ESP_116LU_22_DNA (SPAdes) (version 2) | ecosystem: Environmental > Aquatic > Marine > Intertidal... | reverse complement strand
TAAAAGAATTTAAAGGTAAAGAATTTAAAAATACTGTTTGTTTTCACCCTTTTATTAATCTTGGTTATGATTTTGAAATTCCAATGTTGGAAGCAAGATTTGTTACAACTGAACAAGGAACTGGAATTGTTCATTGTGCACCAAGTCACGGACCTGATGATTTCAATCTTTGTTTAAATAACGGTATCAAAGCAATAGAGACAGTTGATGGAGACGGAAAATATACTAAAAATGTTCCATTATTTGAAGGTCTTCACATTTTTAAATCTAATCCAATCGTTATTGAAAAACTAAAAGATCAAAAAAAACTTTTAGCATATGGTGAGCTAACACACTCATATCCACATTCATGGAGGTCTAAAGCGCCATTAGTCCATAGAGCAACACCTCAGTGGTTCATCTCAATGGATAGCCATCACTTACGTGAAAAAGCCCTTAAAGCTATTGATGAAACTACATTTTATCCTTCAAAAGGAAAAGAAAGATTAAAAGCAATGATTGAAACTAGACCTGATTGGTGCGTTTCTAGACAAAGAGTTTGGGGAGTCCCACTTCCTATTTTTATAAATAAAAAAACTAAAGAAATATTAATTGATGATGAAGTTAATGAGAATATTGCAAAAATTTATGAAAAAGAAGGCTCGGATTGTTGGTTTTCTGATGATCCTCAAAGGTTTTTAGGAGCAAAATATAAGTCAGAGGATTATGAAAAAATGAGTGATATTGTAGAAGTTTGGTTTGATAGTGGTTCAACGCACTCTTTTGTTTTAGAAAAAAGAGAAGATTTAAAGTGGCCAGCTTCAATGTATCTAGAGGGTTCAGATCAACACAGGGGATGGTTCCATTCTTCTTTATTAGAGTCTTGTGGCACAAGGGGAAGAGCGCCATTCGAATCTATTTTATCTCATGGTTTTGTTGTTGATGGAAAAGGCCTTAAAATGTCAAAGTCAGTTGGAAATGTTATTGCACCTGAAGATATTTTAATAAAATATGGTGCAGATATTTTAAGAATTTGGGTTGCATCATCTAATTATGCAGAGGATCTAAGAATTGATTATGGAATATTAGATCAACATGCTGATTCATATAGAAAAATTAGAAATACTTTTAGATATTTACTTGGTAATCTTAATGATGAAATTGTTGATATAGAAATAGATAGCTTAAAAATTGAAGAACTACCTGAGTTAGAGCAGTTCATGTTACATAAAATTTATATTTTAAATGAAAACTTTGATAAAAACTTTAGAAATTATAATTTTCATAATTTATACAAAGAACTATTAAATTTTTGCACTATAGATTTATCATCTTTTTATTTTGATATAAGAAAAGATATTCTATATTGCGATCCAAAAAGTTCCAAAATAAGACAATCAACAATTTTATTATTAAATATTATACTAAAATCATTATTAAAATGGTTTGCTCCAATACTCTCTTTTACTACTGAAGAGATATATAAATTAGTTTTAAAAAATAAAAAAAGCATTCATTTAGAAAAATTTGAAATTTATCCAAACAAATTTAAAAACTCCAGTTTGGCTCAAAAATGGGAAAGACTTTTAGAAATCAGAGATTTATGTAATTTAAGTATCGAAGAAAAAAGAAATTCTAAGGAAATTGGATCAAGTTTAGAAGCAGAATTAGAAATTTCTCTTAATAATGAATTTTATGATTTGGCAAAAAAAATTGATTTTTCTGAATTCTGTATAGTTTCTAGTTTTAAATTAACGAAATCTAATTCAAATCAAAATAGCGTTACAACAAAAAAGGCAAAAGGAAATAAATGCCCGATATGTTGGAAGATAAATGTGAAATCTTGTTTGCGTCATTCATGAAGATATTGAAATATCTTATATCAAAAGAATTAGTATTTATTACAATGATTTTTTTAATTGATAGATTGACGAAAATTTATGTAATTACAAAATTTGACAAGGATTTAAGTGGTAATTTGTTTGAGTCAAAGTATTTAAATTTTCATTTGATATGGAATGAAGGCATTGCATTTGGTTTGTTGTCGTCTAGTAATGATTTTTTTTATAATGTTCTTACTATTATAATTTTTTTAATAATTATTGTATTAATTAGAATGTTAATTAACTCTACGAAACTTGAAAAAATTGCTCTAATTTTTGTTATAGGGGGTGCTTCCGGAAATTTTTTGGACCGTATAATTTACAAATCAGTTCCTGATTTCATTGATTTGCATTACAACAATTTTCATTGGTTTGTATTTAATGTTGCTGATATATTTGTTACAATTGGTGTAGTATTGTTAATTTTCAATGAAATTTTTTATGAAAAAAAAATATAGCTTTATAATCATTTTATGTATTTTTATGATAAGTGGATGCTCAAGTGTAAAAGAGGGTTTAACTTTAAAAAAAAAATCAAACAACCAACAATTTTTAATAGAAAAAAAAAATCCGTTAATAATGCCACCTGATTATGAAAAATTACCAGAGCCTGGTTCAGTTTTCGTAGAAGATGAAGAAGATAAAAGAACTAAAAATAACAATATTCAATTAGAAAAAATATTTTCATCAAATTCTGAAATTAAAAATAATGATGAAGAAAATAAAATTTCTAATGAATTAGAGAAGAAAATTTTAGAAGAACTTGAATGATTAATGCTAGGATAAATAATATCAAGTTTGAAAATTTTAAAATTAATAAAAAAAAAAATAATAAAGTTAATTTAATTTTAAAAAAAATTTTAAGACAAAATACTGAAATTATTCAGTCTCTTAAAGAAAATTATAAAGATAAATATAATAAAAAATTTATAAAAAAATTTAATAAATTTAAAAAAATTAATATCTTTGGAATGGGAGGCTCAATATTAGGATCAAAAGCATTATATAACTTTTTATCTTTATCAAAAAAAAATTTTTCTTTTATAGACAATTTTCCAAAAAATTCATTTAAGAGATTTAGTAAAAAAGATCTCAACGTAATTATTTCAAAGTCTGGTAATACTTTGGAAACAATTGCTAACTCAAATGCTTTAATCAAAGATTGGAAGCAAATAATTTTTATTTCAGAAAATAAAAGAAATTATTTAACTAGTTTGGCAGATAAGCTTAAATCAGAAATTATCCATCACAATAATTATATTGGAGGAAGATTTTCAGTTTTGTCAGAGGTTGGTATGTTGCCAGCAGATCTCATGGGGCACAACCCAAAAAAATTTAGAAGACTTAACCAATTAATTAAAAATAAGAACTTTTATAATTCATTAATCAATAATGTTTCTTGTATGTATAATTTTTATTTAAAAGGTAAAACAAACTCAATAATTTTAAATTATGATACAAGCGCAAATGATTTATTTCTTTGGTATCAACAGTTAACTGCGGAGAGTCTTGGAAAAAACAACAAAGGGATATTGCCCATAATTTCTTCTATGCCAAGCGACAACCATAGTCTCATGCAATATTATCTTGATGGACCAAAAAATCATTTTTTTACATTCTTTTTTACAAAAGAAAAATCAATTAAGATTGGTAAAAAATTAAAACATAAAACACCTCACAATATAAGCGGAAAAACACTAAATCAAATTAGTTACGCACAGTTTTTAGCAACAAAAAAAGTATTTACAGAAAAAAATATTCCTTTTAGGAGTTTTGAAATTTCAAGAAAAAAAGAGGAAACAATAGGTTCACTTTTTATTTATTTTATTCTTGAAACTATTCTTCTTGGAAATTTGATGAAAGTAAATCCTTTTGATCAACCTTCTGTCGAATTAATTAAAGTTGAAACAAAAAAATTTTTATAAATTAAATTTTACAAATAATTATTCTTGATAGGCCATATTTTCTATCTTCAACAATTTTGAATTTATCTGGTATTTCTAATTTTTCTTTATAATGCCTGTGAATGATTATAACACCTTGTTCTTCAAGTATGTTGTTTTCATAAATATCTAATATGACTTTATTTAATCTTAATTCTTTGTAGGGTGGGTCAACAAAAATTAAATCAAATTTACTAGAAAATTTTTTTTCTGAATTAAGTAATTCAAAGCAGTCTTTATAAAATATATTAAACCTGTTATTATCAATAAACATTGATAAGTTTTTTTTTAGTATATTTATAGTTTCAATATTATTTTCACAAAAAAATACCTTATCAGCACCTCTGGAAAAACATTCAATACCAAAAGATCCAGAGCCAGCAAAAAGATCTAATATTTTAGAATTATTAATTTCCATTTTAATTTTTTTTGAATGGATTATTAGGTTAAAAATAGATTCTTTAACCATATCTTTTAAAGGTCTCGTAATCTCTTTGTTTGGCAAGTTTAATTTTTTTCCTTTAAACTTTCCTCCTATAATTCTCATTAATCAATAACCTTGAAACCAATATCTTTTCTATAATGCCCATTTTTCCAATTTAATTTTCTAATTAAATTTAAAATATTATTCCTACTTTCTTTAAAATTTTTTGATTTACTTACAAAATTTAAAACTCTACCTCCATTTGAAAGTAATCTATTATCTTTTAAGATTGTTCCTGCGTGAAAAATAAATTCATTATCATCTAAAGTTAATTCGTCTAAATTTTTGATTTCAACATTGTTTACATATTCACCAGGATACCCTTTTGAACACATAACAATACAAAGCGACCTTTCTTCATGCCATTCAATGTCAATTGCGTCCAATTTTTCTTGAACACAGGAATAAATTATTTTGAAAAAATCTGTTTTCAATCTAGGTAAAATTGTTTGACATTCAGGATCACCCATTCGAACATTATATTCAATTAGAAAAGGCTCATTATCTTTAATCATTAAGCCAGCATATAGAAAGCCTTTAAATGATGTGTTCAAATCTTTTAATGCTAAAAAAGTAGGTTTAATTATTTTATCTAAAATTTTTTGATTTAAATTTTTATCTTCAAGTCGAGAAGGTGAGTAAGCTCCCATACCTCCTGTATTTTTACCTTTATCATTTTCAAATACTCTTTTATGATCTTGAGCTGTCCCAAAAAATTTATAATTTTTACCATCTGAAATTATAAAGTAACTCATTTCTTCACCTTCTAAAAATTCCTCTATCAAAATTTTTTTTGCTTTACCAAATTTTCCTTCAAATATTTCACTGATTGCAGAATTAGTTTCATTTATTGAATTACAAATATAAACACCTTTTCCCGCAGCCAACCCATCAGCCTTGACTACAACTGGTAGTTTACATGATTTGATAAACTCCAATGATTGACTGATGTTATTAAAAACACCGTAACCAGCAGTTGGTATGTTATATTTTTTACAGATATTTTTTGTAAAAATTTTTGAACCCTCAAGTTGTGAAGAAATTTTATTTGGACCAAAAACTTTTATTTTTTTATTCTCTAAAAAGTCCACAATTCCATTTACTAGTGGCTTCTCTGGACCAACTATAATAAGATCAATTTCGTATTTTTTTATAAAATCTGTAAATTTACCAAAATCATTAGTGTCAATGTTAATATTTGTAGCTATTTTTTCAGTTCCTGCATTTCCAGGAAAACAATAAATATTATCTACAGTACTGGATTTTTTTATATTATCACAGATAGCATGCTCTCTTCCGCCACTCCCTATTATCCCAACATTCATTTTATGATATATAAACTAAATATGAATAAAAAATTAGCTAAAATAAAATATTTACCAAATAATTTTGAAATTATAGAAAATGGTGATCATGTAATTTGTGCAATATCTGGTAAGAAAATTTCACTAGACCAGCTTAATTATTGGAATGTTCAGTTACAAGAGCCTTATTATTCTTACATTGAGGCATCGATTAAAAGGGAAAAACAGAGCTAAATTATTTCCATCTATCATGAGTCCAAATCCACTGATCTGGATTAATTTTAATCATTTCCTCCAAAATATTATTTAATTTATTTGTTATCTCAGCAATGCTTTTTTTTTGATCAAAAACGATTGGGTTAAAAAATTTTAAATTAAAATTATTATTAGGTAGTCTCTCAATATAAACTGGCACTATTTTAGAATTATATTTCATTACAAATTGAGCAGGTATTGTAGTTGTTAGAGCGTCATAATGAAAAAATTTACTTTTTATGCCTTCCGTTACCCTTTGATCAATCATTAAGGCTATTGAAGATCCATTTTTATAGTGTCTTAATAACTCTTTTGTTCCCGAAATACCTTTTTTAACCTGCTTTTTGCAAATATGATTCATTCTAATTTTTTCCATTATAGGATTTAAAAAAAAATTGTTTAAAGGCCTATATATCACAGCTAAATCTATCCCAGACTTTTCTATGGACATTGCCATCAGTTCAAAATTATTGAAATGACCAGAGATAAAAATTACAGGTTTTTTTTCTAATTTAATTTCATTTAGTATTGCTAAATTTTCAATATTTATTTTTTTTGAAAATAATTTTGTGTTTCTGTAATTTTTAATAAACACATATTCACCAAATATTTTACCATAGTTTACCCACATATTTTTTATAATTCTGTTAATCTCGTTATTATTTAAATTAGGAAATGCTTTAGATAAATTATTTTTAGAATTTTTATTAGACCTAAACAAAGGTCCTAGAAATAAAAAAACTTTTCCAGAAATAAAATTTGTAGATTTTAAACCAACAATCTTAAATATTAAAAATAGAAAAATTATTCCCAAAAACTGTAAAAAATATTTTAATGTTTTCATTAAATTTTTTTTAATATAAAATTAATAAAATTTTTTTTATTTTTTATTACTGAATTAATTTCTAAAAAATCTATATTACTTTTATCAAATTTCTTAATTTTCATATAATCTTTTTCTGTTGTAATTATTTTTACATTAAGTTTTTTAGCTATTCTCAATATTTTTCTTACATCTTTTTTTTTGTAATCATAATGATCAGGATAAATAATTTCTTTTTCTATTTTAAAATTATACCTTATTAATAAATTTTTAAAATTATTGGGATTTCCAATTCCTGAAAATACTAAATATTTTTTCTTTAAATCAAATTTTTCTATATTTAAAGGTATATAGCTTGAATAAAATATTTTTATTTTAGGATTAATTAATTTAATTTTTTTTTCGAATAATTTGAGATTAGTACCATTAGTATTTTTTATTATTACACCATCAAATTTTTTAAGGCTTTCTATTTTTTCTCTTAGAGGTCCCAATGGCATTAACATACCATTACCTACTCCAAGTGCCCCATCAAAACACACAAATTTTAAATCATAATCTAAATTTTTCTCTTGCAGGCCGTCATCAAAAATTACAATTTGTTTTTTATTTTTTTGACAGATCTCTAAAATCTTTTCTCGGGAATTCTCACATACCAGATTGCATTTACGTCTAAGAATTTCTTGCTCATCTTTTTGAGATTTATAATATTTTTTTCCAACAGAAACTTTATAGTTCAATCGATCTAAAATCTTATAAAGCATTAAAACATTAGGAGTTTTGCCAGTTCCACCAATATAAATGTTTCCAATACAAATTGATTTAACAGTGGAATTTTTTTTTTTAGGTAAAAATCTGTTTAAATAATTATTGATAATTAGTGGAATTGTTAAAGGTAATAGAAAAATTATAAATTTACTTAATGTTTTTTTATCCCAAAACTTTGGTTTTTTAAGATACATCTAAATAAATGGTTTAATTTCTTTATATGTTTTACTAAGAATATTTTTACCAATAAATTCTAATTTTTTTTTAACATAATAAGAATTCTTTCTTTTATTAAATAGTCTATCTAGAGTCGAAACAGCTTTATCTAGATTATTCACTTTATATGATGTTTTTAATTTTTTTGATAAATTGTATATCTCATTAAAGTTTGAAATATTGGGTCCATGTAAAATATTACAACCATATCTAATAGCTTCTATAGGATTCTGTCCACCGTGATTGATTAATGATCCTCCAAGAAATACATTTTTAGTATTTTGATAGAATGATTTTGTTAGACCAAATTTATCAACAAGATACACGTCTAGATTATTTTCAATTTTAATTTTTGATGAATGAATATGCACTTTAAGACCTAAATTTTCCAGATTTTTTTGTATTAATTTTGCTCTATGAATGTGCCTCGGTATTATAATCGTTAACAAATTATTATATTTCTTTTTTAATATATTGTGAATTTTTCCACAGAATATCTCTTCTGATTCATGAGTGCTTGAAGCACACCATGCTTTTTTTGATTTGATGAATTTTTTTAGTTTTTTATTGATTAAATCTTTTTCATTTTTAAATTTAGTAAATTTTAAATTGCCTACTAATTTAAGATTATTTACTCCTAGTTTTTTTAGATGTTTGAAGGAGTCTTTACTTGATGCCAAACATAAATCAAACTTTTTAAAGATAAATTTTGCAAAGCTGCTGTATAATTTCCATCTATTGTAAGTTTTTTTAGTTATACGACCATTTAATAAAACAATTGGTATTTTTTTTTTACTTAAATTGCAAATTATATTAGGCCATACTTCAGAATCTATAAAAAATGCACATGATGGTTTCCAATAATTTAAAAAAATTTTTGTCATAAAATTTGAATCTATTGGAAAAAATTGATGAGTAAGTTTTTTGAATTTATAATATTTTATTATTTCAGATGAGCTTAATGTATTGGATGTTACTAAAATTTGATTAATTTGATCATTTTTTTCAAATTTATAAATAAGTGGAATAATACTATTTAATTCACCCACACTTGCTCCATGCAACCATATAAGATTGCCTTTACTTCTCTTTCTAGTTGGTAAGCATAGTTTTTCTTTAAATCTTTTTAGACTTTCTTTTTTTTTTAATATTCTAAAAATGATTATTAATGGTGAAAGAATTAAAATTATATTAATTAAAAACCTATAGATAAATAACATTAATGTTTTTTTATTTGTTTTTCATAAAAATTTTTATAAATTTTAGAAGATTTAATCAATTCATCATGATTCCCATTATCAACTACTTGTCCTTTATCTATTACAAAAATTTTTTCTGAATTTAAAATTGTCGAAAGTCGATGAGCTATAACAACAGTCGTTTTACCTTTTGTTAAAAAATTAATTGCTTGTTGGATTTTACTTTCTGTTTCAGCATCTAGAGAGGATGTTGCTTCGTCTAGTAGTATGATGGGAGTTTTTTTTAAAATTGCTCTAGCAATAGACAATCTTTGTTTTTCTCCTCCAGATAATCGAATACCATTTTCACCTATTATTGTGTTGTAGCCTTTGGGCAGTTTTTCAATAAATTCATTTGCAAATGAATATTTTGCAGCATCAATTATCTCCATTTCTGTTGCTCTTGGATTTGCATAAGCGATATTGTTTTTAATTGTATCATCAAAAAGAAGAGTATCTTGACTTACTAGTGAAATATTTTTCCTTAAAGAGTGAATTTTTTTTGAATAAATTGATTGATTGTCTATTTTAATTTCACCAGACGATATATTATAAAACCTGGGTATAAGATTTAAAATTGTTGATTTCCCCGCTCCACTTTGACCCACTAAAGCTGTCATTTTTTTTCCTGGTATGTTTAGTGATACTGAATTTAATACCTGAGTTCCTGAACCTTCATATCCAAAGCTAACTTTATCAAATTTTATTTCACCTTCTTTAATTGAAATGTCATCCGCATTAGACTCATCTTTAATATTTTGTTTTTCATCAATAATTTTAATTACTCTATTTGCTCCAGATAAACCTTGTTGAATTCCTATATTTAAAGTAGCTAATGACCTAACAGGTTGATATGCCAACATCATTGCCGCCAAAAAAGAAAAAAAGTTACTTACCTCAAGTTCATTATTTTTTACCAGTTTTGCTGAAATGAAAATTAAAAATGCTATCATAATTCCGGTAAGAATTTCCATTATTGGTGAAGCTCTAACAAAAATAATATTTATTTTTTGATTAGTTTCTTTAAAATCACTTATTGCCTCATCAGCTCTTTTTTTTTCAAACTCTTCTCTTTGAAATATTTTTATTAATTTGTGGTTTTTAAAAACTTCGATCAGGTAGGTAGTTAGCTTTCCAGCTTTTTGCATCTGTTGCTCTGTTACTTTTTTTATTCTCTTTCCAAGTGATTTTGCAGCAATACTTGAAAGGGGGATCATTATAATTGCAATCAAAGCTAATTTCCAATTTTGATAAAACATTACACATAAAAGACCAATAAGAGTTAAGCTGTCTTTGAAAAAATTTAGGATACTTGTGCTCACTAAGCTTGTAATCATATTCACATCATTCATAAGATTAGCAATAAATTTGCCAGAGTGTTTTTTATCAACAGTATCTGTATCTGCATTAATTATAGTGTTAAACATATCACCTTGAATATCCTTTCTGATTTCCTCAGCAACTTTGATCATAATAACTCTTGCTATATAAAGAGATAAACCCTTAATGCAGAAAGCCAAAATAATTGCAGCTGGAATAAGATAAATATATGATTGTTTTTGTTCTATAAAAAGTTGTTTAATTGCTGGATCAAGTAAGTAAGCAACAGACGAAGTACTACCAGCTAATAAAATACTAAAAAATACAGATATTAAAATTTTATTAATATATTTTTTAGAATAATCTTTATACAATCTTTTTAATAATTCAATTTTGCTCATCAATTAATTTTTCCGATTATTAAAGTAAAAAAAATAATAATTCCTAAAAAATTATTTGATTTAAAAATTCTAAGACAAGATTGTGCATTATTTATATTGAGTTTTTTAATTTGAAGATAAAACATTTGAAAGCTAATCAAAATCAACAAAAAATAATAAAAAAAATTCATGTTTGATACCATGCCCAATAAAACTAGACTTAAAATAAATATAAAATAACAAAAATATAAAAAACGATATGGATTTTTCCTAAACATTAATGAAGTTGATTTTACCCCAATTATTTCATCATCTTTCAAATCTTGAAATCCATATATCGTGTCGTAGCCAAGTGTCCAAAATATGGCCCCTAGATAAACTAAAGCTGGTAGTATTCCAACACTTGGATTTATTGAAGTCCAACCTAAAATTATTCCATAATTAAAAGTAATTCCCAAAAAGAGTTGAGGCCAATAAGTAAATCTTTTCATCAAAGGGTAGCTAAAAGCAAGTGGCATTGATCCAAGAGCAATTAAAATTGTAAATTTATTAAAATTTAATAATACAGTTAGAGCCAATAGACATAGTACAGCAGAATAAATAATTGCAGTTATGACTGAAACTTTTCCTGATGCAATAGGTCTATTTTTTGTTCTTGAAACTTTTGCATCAAATTTTCTATCAAAAATATCATTAACGATACACCCGGCTGATCTCATTAAAACAGCTCCAAAAAAAAACAGCATAAGATAAAAAAGATATAACTTTGGATTATTTGAAAAATCATAAGCCAAAGTAAGACCCCATGCACATGGCCAAAATAAAAGCATATAGCCTATAGGTTTATTTATTCTTATTAACTCAATGAAAAGATTTAATTGTTTCATAAAATTTACTTGTAAATAACAAACACAAGATTGATAATCAAATTGATTCGAATGAATATAGATTACACAGTAACAGCATTAATGTTTCCTGCAATTCCTCTTTTAATGAGTGTATATAGTAATCGATTTCACTCACTTAGTATTCTAATTAGACAACTCCATGATGAACACGTGTATGAAAAACATATTCCTCCTGAATGGAAAAAACAATTTATAAATCTAAGTGGAAGAATAACACTGCTAAGGTGGACGATACTTTTTGCATCTTTTGGTTTTCTTTTTAATATGCTTACAGTTTTTGCCCTCTATTTAGATGAGCTTTTTGTGGCTAGAATGATTTTTGGATCATGTTGTTTATCTATGATTATTTCAATTTTATTTTTCATAAGAGAAATACATATTTCGACAAATGCACTTAAACTTCATATGTCTGATATGGATGTTGATGTATCTTAAGGAAGTATAACAGCCGGACCAGTTAATTTTCTTGCCTCGAGATCTTCATGAGCTTTTTGAGCCTCATCGAGAGAATATTTTTTTGAAATTTCTACTTTAAATTTATTGCTTAAAACTGCATCAAATACTTTTTTTGCAGATTCTTCTAGTTCTTCTCTTTTAACTGTGTAATGAGCTATTGATGGTCTAGTAAAAAATAATCCTTTAGCGTTGATGTGTTTTTTTACATCGATAGTATCTACATAACCAGAAGCATTTCCAAAAGCGACCATCATTCCTCTAATTTTTAAAACCTCTATTGACCCTTCAAATGTTTTTAAGCCAACACCATCGTAAACAACATCTATACCATTTTTACCTACAATTTTTTCAACTTCTTCAACAAAATTATTATCAGTGTAATTGATTACATGATGACAACCATTTTTCTTTGCAATCTGTTCTTTTTCTTTAGTTCCAACAGTTCCAATAACCTCTGCACCAAGTGCATTAGCCCATGGACATAAAATTTGTCCTAGTCCACA